>JAAUYD010232354.1_pt1 | contig 25246 bp, 11 predicted proteins | sample 7278101 | NCBI WGS metagenome assembly JAAUYD01 (sample SAMN14350128, study PRJNA611818) | marine sediment metagenome | isolation source: surface marine sediment (0.6m) | place: French Polynesia: Moorea | collected 2018-08
AGACGACTGGCGTTGGTTTCCCCCATGAACAACTTTTCAAGACAGAGAGCGCAGAGTCAGAGGGAGAAGAAGGAAATTTAAATAATTCCGATACAAACGGAAATGATATGACATTGAGGTTGTCTATATATAGCAGTCACCATCACGGTTAGGACGTTTTGACGTTGACAGTTGACAGTTGACGGTTAAGAGTTGATAGTTAATAGTTGACAGGTCGGAGTTAAGAGTTTTTATTTTTTCACTCCTCATCTCCTCATCCCCTCTCTCCATCACTCTTCCCCCTGCCCCCTGCCACCTGCCCCTTGTCCTCTTTACAAGTCTGACTAAAAGATATCTGCGGGGTCCGTGGAACGAAGTTTGTTAATAGCAAATGCACCGGAAGTCATACACATTAAAATGGAGGAAATTAGTACCATAATGGCATTTTGAAAGCTCATCATGATCGGTAATTTTGTTGCTTCCATAGCAAATTCATACATTAACATGGAAATGGCAAACCCCGGTATGTAAGCCATTACGGATAAAACAAAAGCCTGTTGGAACACCATAATTAACAGGTAATTGTTTTTATAACCAATGGCTTTTAATGTGGCATAGGCAGTTAATTGGGTAGAAATATTGCTGTAGAGAATTTGGTAGACAATGACAATTCCGACTACAGAAGCCATAGTTAACATAAGATTGAGAATAAAGCCAATGGGCGTTCTTGTTGCCCAATATTCCTTCTCAAAATTGATGAATTCATCGTAGGTGAAAATTTTTATATCTTTTGGTAGTTGCGATCGCAACTTAGCCAGTATTTTTTGTGAATCGACATCTGGCTTGAGAGATATAACCCCAACATCAATTACTTCTGCAGGACGGGTGTTAGGAAAAATCCGTAAAAAGGTGGTATCACTGACAATTAAGTTACCATCCACACCAAAGGATGGTCCTAATTTAAATAAACCACCAACCCGAACTCGATATCCCTTTAAGGAATTAAAAGGAAATACTTCTATAACTTGTTCCCGTTGTTCTTGTTCAAATTTTTGAGCAACGGGGCCAAATTCTGGTCGAGAATTACGGTCAAACAGCACTACATCTGGTATCTTTAATTTATCTGTATTAGCTACCACACCTGGTAGTTTCATTACAGGTTTACCTGGTTCAAAACCAATTACATATATAGAATATTTTTCCCCATTTTCTGGATTTTTAAATTTAGCAAATCCTAAGTACATGGGGGAAACTGATTCTACACCATCAAACCCCAAAGTTTGATATAAGCGGCTGCGAGAAAAACTTTGAATTGCAGTCAAGGATTTATATTGAGAACTAACTACAAATAAATCCCCCCGCAAGCTGCGATGCACTTGGGTGGCACTAGAATAGAGTGCATCTTGAAACCCAAGTTGCAAAAACATCAAAATTACAATAAAACTAATACCTGCTATCGCTACTAGAGAACGAATTTTGTTTCTAGTTAGTTGTAGCAATCCCAAGGGAGTTTTAAACATCATGATTCCAGACTCTGGGAATTCAGTTATCAGTTAATGGCATTTGCTAATTACTATTAACTGTCGATTAGTAGTCAATGGTGTTCAAAAGGAAACACCTATTTATATTTTCTACACTAAATTTTGATGGCTACATCTACTTGTAAATTAGTTAAACTAGCAACTTTTTTACTATCTTTTGGATCGTCAATACGAATTTTCACCCGAATTATTCTCCTGTCAGTATCTGCTCCAGGATTAATACTCAGGACGTTTTGTTTATCAACTAATAAGCCAATATCATTCACAGTTCCCTGCAATTGTCCACTAAAAGCTGTACTGCTAATGGTAGCTTTTTGTCCAATACGCACATTTTCAATATCGGTTTGATAGACTTCTGCAATTACGTACATCTGAGATGTTTTACCAATTTCTACAATCCCAGAGCCGGCAATCACTTCCCCAGTTTTAGCGTGAATTTTTAAGATTGTGCCATCTATAGGAGTACTAACATAGGTTAAATCCCGCTCGGCTTTGGCTTGAGTCACCGCAGTCATGGCGCTTTTGAGTTCAGCTTTTGCCAAGTTTACATCCACACTACGGACTTCTTTAACGCTGTTTAATCTCGCTTTTGCCTCTTTTAACTGGTCTTTGATAGTATTACGAGTACTTTCCAAATTGGCTTGAGCTTCTCTCAATTGTTGTTGTACAGTTTTGAGCTGCAATCGTTTAGAATCTGAGTTGGAGGCTGATATTGCCCCTTCTCGGTATAACTTTTGATACCTGCTATTTTCCGTCTGGGCATTTTCTAATTGGGCCTGCAAACGAGCGATCGCAGCTTCTTGGGTTGCTATTTCCCCGACTAATTGCTTATTTAAACGAGAAACAGTTGCTTTTTGAGCATTTATATCCCCCTGCTTGGCACCTGCTTTAATTTGGATTAACTTTGCTTCAGCTACTTTCAATTTATCTTTGGCTTGTTGCCATGCTGCTGTAGCTTCAGTATATCCTTGCATCCAAGCAATTACTTGTCCTGCTTTTACCTTGTCTCCTTGTTTTACCAGTAATTTCTCTACCCTTACACCACTGAGGGAATTGGGCGCAGATAACTGAGTGACTTCCCCTTCTGGGACTAAATGTCCTAAAGCTGTGACAGCTACTCTACCTCCTTTTGCTGCTTGATTTTTGAGTAACTGACTCTGTTTTGTAGATTTGATTGTTTGGGTAGTCAGACTTGACCGAAATTTTGCATAGCTGTAAAAAGAAATTAATCCCAGAATTACAGCAATTGATGTTCCTACAATAATCCGCCACCGAATAGATGGTGAGAATAATTGGCGCTCTCTATCTACTGCCATGTTTTTATTCCAATTCTGCTATGGTTGCTACATTATTTGATGGCATTAGGCATCTTTGTAACTATTGAAGATGTCTAAGCTGTTATTAAAAGGGAACAGGGTGGTTTGAGATGGGGATTTAAACCCCAACCTAAACTTCCAACTTATAAAAGATGGGGGGAACTCTTAATAGGAAACTGTTCCCCATTCCCTATTCCCTTCTTTGATAAAGATGATGGTTAGTAATACTCCAAACCATATCCATAGTTGATGTCATAAAAGGGAGCATCCAGATAAAAAAATACAGCCAATGATATCAAATTCGCTTGTGGGACACCCCTCTGGTTAGTAAGGACAGGGTAAGGGGGTGAGGTTTTTGCGGTAACTAATCATCCGGATTTCATATGACACATGCATCTTGAAATTATCCACAATTATGATTTTATTTTCTTGGGTAGCTCTAAATACAAAAGGCTGTATAAATGGTAGATACAACAATTAAAATTATATTTCAAGAAACATGGAGTGCTACTATGAATATTTAGGCAAATTTGAGATAATTCTTGTCATCAATTATGGCAATATAGCAACACCTTTGTCAAGAGTTATTTGGTTACAAGTTGATATTTTTTCGTAGTTATTAATACATATGTTGGAACTTTTTTTATTAGTTTTCATCGATAAGGTAAATCTGATTTTAAAAATAAATTTAGCAATGTATATGGATGGTTAATAAGTATTAAAAACGACATTTTTATGATGATGGATAACCGCAAAACTTATCGAAAAATTCAAAATTGAATCAGGATATATCCAATATATTAGGTGTATACTGTTGCAAATATAGTCATCTAGGTTGATTTGCCACTAAAAAATATGTTGGGTATGTGAGTGATAGCTTAATGCAACAAATCGAGCAAAAGTATTATGTTTAACATAAAAATCCGTTGAAACCTAACCCCCCAACCCCTTTTCCTACAAGGGAATGGGGTTTCAAAGCCTCTATTCTACTAGGAGAGAGGTTCTTTACAAACATCCTCTTACACAGCTGACAATAACTAATTTTACGTTTTTACCAAGAGTTAATTATGCCTAAAATCAACATAGATAAAATTTATATTGGCACTAATCGTCGCCCCATAAAAGAAGAAAAGGTTAAGCAATTAAAAGAATCAATCAAAACGAATGGTTTATTAAATCCCATTGTCATAGATAGTCAACTCAATTTAATTGCTGGGCTACATCGTTTGACAGCTTGTAAACAATTGGGGCTAGAAGAAGTTGAGTGCAATATATTTGATTACCAAAATGACGAGCAGGCTCGATTGGCGGAGATTGATGAAAATTTAATCCGCAATGAATTAGAGGCTTTAGAACGGGCGGAATTGTGGTTAGAAAGGGATAGGCTGTTGGCAAGTATGGGGTTGAAGGCGCAACCAGGGGACAATCAATATACCCAAGCAGGTGGTGAAACCGTTTCACTACCTGGCAAAACCAACTTAGACTTTGCCCAAGAAATTGGATATTCCAAACGTACCTTGCAACATGGGAAGCAAATTGCGAAAGATATTCTCCCCGAAGTGAAAGACATTATTAAGGGAACTGCCATTGCCAATAGTCCAACAAAACTATTGAAAGTTGCTAGAGCTGGTAATCAAGAACGGGCTGTAATAGAACAGGCGCAGAAGGCTTTAGAGCAGGCAAAGCAGGGGGGAGAACAGGCAGAAATTGACAGACAAATGCAAATATTGGCAAAGGCTCGGGCTAAACAAAAAGAATTACAGCTCATAGCCTTGAAAAACGTCATGGCTCCCAGGGAAGTAAAGTTAACAATTGCACCGGAGATACCAGCAGTATCCATTCCAGTGCAGATAGGGACTCCAGAGATAGGGACACAAACCCAATCTAGCCAGGAATGGATATTGGGACGACATCGAGTGTATGGGGGTGATACTGGAGGTGCGGAGTTTATCAATTTATTACCAGGGGATGCTGCATTAGCAATCGCTACCCTATCATCTACATGGAACCATGATTATGCCATGGAAAAAGCAAGGATTGTGGCTGTTTTGCGTTCCCAGGGGCATATTTATCAATTTTGTCGCCAGCACCGGATGAATTTTCAATATGAATTTTTGGTGGGGAATATTTATGTAGGTATCTTTTCCCATGAATCCATATCCCAACCACCCACGCCGATTAAGGTGGAAGGGGTTGAGGGAGTTGTCAATTATTTACTGCATTTGTACACCAGTCCCAATGATGTTGTCATTGCTCCTTTTATGGGGCAAGGTGAAGTGCTTACCACCTGTGAAAGAATGGGGCGCATATGCATAGTTGGCGATGATAATCGAGAATTGCTGAATCGGGGGATGATGCGCTGGCAAAATTTGACTGGAAAGCAAGTTCAGAATACTTCTAGTATGGCGCTCAGGGTAAGTAATAAGTAATAAGTAATAAGTAATGAGTAATAAGTAATGAGTAATAAGTAATGAGTAATAAGTAATGAGTAATGAGTAATGAGTAGGGCTTGCAACAAAAAGTTTTTTGGTAGGGAGTGTGGGAAGGAGCTTGAACCATCAACTATCAACTATCAACCATCAACCATCAACCATCAACCACCAACTATCAACTACCAACTACCAACTGCTCGCACTGAGCTTGTCGAAGTGTCAACTATCAACTAATAAAGAAGCGAGCTGTGATGAAAATGGCAATTAAGATTATTTTAACAATGGTTAATGGGATTTTGCGAGAAATATCATGTTCCTCTGAAAAAGCATACTGAATTGGATAAACGCCTTTCATGTATTAATTACATCTGTGCCTTGGCTAACAACAGAAAATAAATCATATGTTATTGGAGGTACATTTAAGAGCAAAAAGTTCCTCCAATCACAATATTTATTCATCGTAAATTGTTTTTAGTTATACTAGCTATTTATAATTACTGATAAACAACACTTATGTTGTTGATAAAATGAATAATAATGAACTCTTCGGCCATTTATAGCTATGCTAGATTTTGATTAATTGAAGTCTACAGTTTGGTTCACAGCAAGATAGATTATTTAATTTATTGTCGATGGGTAAGTAAACCTAAAATTTGTCATTAATGCTATCACCAATTGACAGTTATATTTATGCTCGACAAATTTGATTAATTCGGATAAATTATGCATATCTTCTGTAACAAATTTGTCAACTTTTCATCGCTAAATTCCATAAACTATATTATCTTGGACGTTGCAATTGGCTATGGCATTTATCAAGATACAGGACGTTATTATTAACACTAGCTACGTTGCTGCGGTGAAACTAGATAGTCAAACTAGTTCTGGAGAAAAAAGTATTTCTATTCTCATCACTACTCCCAACTTTTCATTATTTTCCTGGGAATTTATGTCGGAAAATATTGCCCATTCCCAATGGATTGAGTTTACAGGTCAAGCAGCTAATGCTTTGAGGGACTATTTTACAAGTTGTAACAATGTCATTGATTTGATGCCACAATATTGTGAACCTAATATTTTATAGGTACAAAATCAAGTATTTATTTTTCATTAATCATTGATTATTTGTGTTAAATATTGGCAGTTGATAGTTGACACTTCGACAAGCTCAGTGCGAGCAGTTGAATAATACTGTCTTAACTAATCTAAACAATATATCTATTGCTATATTTCCTTGGTCAATGATGGCAATTTGTGAGAAAAATAATTACTGATTGACACAGCTTTAATTGAGTAATCGACGTTGTATAAATGCGGGATTAATTTAGATTATTTGTGCAGAATAAACATTGCGCCTTTGCGCCTTTGCGCGAGATAAAAATCATCCCCTTAATCCAACGCCGAGTCAGCAAAATTTCTCAATGAAAGAAAGCTAAGGGCAAATATTCACCGAGTTATGAGATTGTTCTGGCTAAACTCAAATTAGCCGGATAACTGATAACCGTTAACAATCCTATCCATAATACCAAATATTATTCCTATGTCTGCTGATTGGATTGATACTGCCTTATCACAATTAGAAGAGCAGATTGATAATTGCGAACAGGCAATAGTTGAGTTTATAAAGGGGAAAAACATGAAGTCCGATAAATCTGATAAATCTGTATCCAATGATAAAATTAATCGGCAATTGCAACATAGTCCTATTGCCATTGTGGGCATGGCATCTCTATTTCCCGAAGCCAGAAATATCCAAGAATATTGGGAAAATATTGTTAATAAAATTGATTGTATTACTGATATTCCAGAGTCCCACTGGAATGTAGATGATTATTACGATCCTAATCCCAGAACCCCAGAGGATAAAACCTATTGTAAACGAGGTGGGTTCCTCCCCCAGATTGATTTTAATCCCGTAGAATTTGGCATTCCCCCCAACATTTTGGAAGTCACTGATGTTTCCCAATTACTCAGTTTGATTGTTGCTAAAGAAGCAATGATTGATGCTGGTTATGGTTTGGAGCGTGAGTTTAATCGGGAAAATGTCGGAGTAATTTTAGGTTCGGCGGCTTTGAAATTAGGCATTCCCCTATCAGCGCGTTTGCAATATCCCATTTGGCAAAAAGCCCTCAAAAGTAGTGGTTTATCCGATGAAGATACCCAAACAATTATTGAGAAAATCAAGAGCGCCTATGTGAAGTGGGATGAAAATTCATTCCCCGGCATGTTGGCAAATGTCATTTCTGGGAGAATTGCTAATCGCCTCAATTTGGGGGGGATTAATTGTACGGTGGATGCAGCTTGTGCTAGTTCCTTAGCAGCCTTGAAAATGGCCATTGGGGAATTAGTGGACCATCGTTGCGATATGATGCTCACTGGTGGTGTGGATACTGATAACTCTATTACTGCCTATATTAGTTTCAGCAAAACCCCCGCAGTTTCCCCCAGCCATACAGTCAAGCCCTTTGATGCCGAATCCGATGGTATGATGTTGGGTGAAGGCATCGGCATGATGGTACTCAAGCGGTTGGCAGATGCCCAGCGGGATGGTGATAAAATCTATGCCGTAATTAAGGGAATTGGTACTTCCAGCGATGGCAGATATAAGAGTATTTATGCTCCCCGGAAAGAAGGGCAAGTAGCCGCACTGCGTCGTGCCTACGAAGATGCAGGGATTCCACCATCAACCGTAACCCTAATGGAAGCCCACGGTACGGGGACAATGGCGGGAGATCCCACGGAATTTGGTTCTTTGCGGGACTTTTTCGGGGAAACTGACTCAAAACGCCAACACATTGCTTTGGGTACGGTAAAATCCCAAATTGGACATACCAAGGCGGCTGCGGGGGCGGCGAGTTTAATTAAAACTGCCTTGGCGTTACACCACAAGGTTTTACCACCCACCCTGAATGTGAAAACACCAAACCCCAAACTAAATCTGAATGATTCTTCCTTCTATTTAAACACCGAAACCAGGCCTTGGATTCGGGCTGAGGGACAACCCCCCAGAAGGGCGGGTGTGAGTTCCTTTGGTTTTGGGGGGACTAATTATCATGTGGTGTTGGAAGAATACCAAGGGGAGCATGAGCAAGCTTATCGCTTACATAATTCTGGTTCCCAAGTGTTGCTGTATGCAGAAAATCCAGCCCAATTGTTGGCTAAGTGTGAAGCAACCCTGAACCAGTGGCAATCGGAGCAGGGAGAACAGCAATATCTCAACTTAGTAGAAGAATGTAAATCCCTAGAGATTCCCCACGGTACTGCCAGGTTGGGTTTTGTCGCCGATTCCTTAACTCAAAGTTGTAAGTTACTGAAAATGGCCGTGGATTTGTTGAAAAATAAAACTTCAGCAGCATCCTGGGAGCATCCCCAAGGAATTTTCTACCACGCCACTGGCATGGAATTGGGGGGTAAAGTAGTAGCTTTATTCTCCGGGCAAGGTTCCCAATACCTAGACATGGGTAAAGAAGTAGTGATGAACTTCCCCCAAATGCGGCAGATGTACGGTTACATGGATAGTTTACTGCTGCAAGAGAACTTAAAGCCCTTGTCGGAAGTTGTCTTCCCCAACCCCGTATTTACCGAAGAAGAAAAGAATAGCCAAATTGCCGCATTACAACGGACAGACTATGCCCAACCCGCCATTGGCATGTTGAGTGCAGGACTGTACAAAATTCTCCAGCAAGCCGGGTTAAAACCAGATTTTGTTGCCGGACATAGTTTTGGTGAATTAACAGCATTGTGGGCGGCAGGAGTGCTGACTGATGAGAATTATTGCCTCCTGGTAAAAGCCCGGGGACAGGCAATGGCAGCACCCCAAGATCCCCACTACGATACCGGAACCATGTTGGCGGTGAAATCAGAATTGAGCAAGGTTGAGGGCATTTTAAAACAGTTTCCGCAAATAGCGATCGCTAATCTCAATTCTCCCACACAAGTGGTATTGGCCGGACCCACAGCGGAAATTCACAGAGTAAAGGATGCATTGGATAACCAAGGCTGCACGACGGTATTGTTACCAGTGGCGGCGGCATTCCACACCCCTTTAATTGCTTTTGCCCAGAAATCCTTTGCCATTGCCATTAAGGATATGGAGTTCCATAATCCCCTGGTGCCTGTGTATAGTAATGTAACGGCCCAGGAATATCCCCACACAGCCCCAGAGATTCAGAAAATTCTGGAAACTCACATTGCTAATTCTGTGTTGTTTAAGCAGGAAATTGAGAATATTTACGGTGCGGGGGGTTACTGCTTTATTGAATTTGGCCCCCGGAAGATTCTCACTAATTTGGTGAAGGATATTTTGGGCGAGCGTCCCCACATGGCGATTGCTTTGAATCCCAGTTCCCAGAAAAATAGCGATCGCTGTTTGCGTCAAGCTGTGGTACAGTTACGGGTGGCTGGTGTATGTCTGCAAAATTTGGATCCTTATTATGTGCCTAAGTCGCTGCCGGAGCCTCAGCAGAAGAAGGGTTTGAGGTTCCAGTTGAATGGGGCGAATTATGTGTCTGATAAGACTAAGTTGGGATTTGAGCAGGCTTTGGTGAATGGGAAGAATGAGGGGTTCGCGCAAAGACGCATTAGACACGAAGTGGCTTCCCGCAGGGTAGGCGCAAAGGAAGAGAAGAATGGGAAGGTAGATGGTTTGCAGGAGAAGGTTATTGTTGCTGATTTGCAGCCTGCTCCATTATCTGAGGTTTCCCATGGTTCTATGACTCGGTTGGATATGCAGAATTTAGATATGGATAATACAAAGAAGGTTGTTGATTCCCAGAGGATTTTATCTAGTCTGGAATATGTGTTGACTCAGTTTCAGCAAAGTCAAAGGGAGAGTTTACAGGTTCACAGCAACTATTTGCAGCATCAGGTGGAGTATGCTCAGAGTTTTTTCCAGTTGATTCAACAGCAAAATGCTTTGTTTGGTAAGGGTAAATCTGGGGTGGGGTTGCAGTCTGGGATTGTTGATAGTTTAAATCGCAGTATGCAGCAGTTCCATAGTCAGCAAGGTGATACTCTGCGGGTTCATGAGCAGTATTTACGGGAACAGGTTGAATATACTAAACATTTTTTCCAATTAATTCAACAAGAGTATTCTCAGTTGATGGGGATGGAAAATGGTGGAGAAGCAATGGTAAATGGGGAAGGGAGTTTACCAGTGCAAGAAGTTATCCATACTCCCCCAGAACCTAAGTTAAATCCTGTTGTTGAGTTACCAGCAATTAAGTCGGCAAGTCAACCAGAGCCTGAAGTGAGGAATGGTGTTGCTGCTGTGATGGAAGTTGCACCAGCACCAGTGGTGGAAGAACCAGCAACAACTGTGGTGGAAAATGCACAGATAACTGCACCTGTTACATCCGTTACATCCGTTGCATCTGTTGCTGAATCCGTTACATCCGTTGCATCTGTTGCTGAACCTGTTACATCCGTTACATCCGTTGCACCCGTTACATCCGTTGCACCCGTTACATCCGTTGCACCCGTTGCTGTGGATTTGAGTAATTTATCCGAGAATATGCTAGCCATTACCAGTGAGAAAACTGGTTATCCAGTGGAAATGTTGGAACTGGATATGGATTTGGAAGCAGATTTGGGCATTGATTCCATCAAACGGGTGGAAATTATGGGCGCATTGCAAGAGATGTACCCAGACTTACCCAAGCCAGACAACGTAGAAGATTTGGGAGAGTTGCGTACCATTGCTCAAATCGTTGACTATCTCAAATCCTTAGGGGGTAAATCTGGAACTGCCGTGGCTCCAGGGGTAGCAGCTCCCACCGTCACCGAACCCGTAATTGAACCTACCATGGAACTCACCCCCGTAGTAGAAGAGGTTGCTGTTAACAATATTGCGACTCCTGTTGCAGCTCCAGTTACTACCCCAGTGGAATCAACAGTGGTGGTGAATGCACCAATAGCTGCACCCGTAGAGGAACCTGTAGCTGAAACCGTGACAGCTGATTTAAGCAACTTATCCGAGAATATGTTAGCCATTACCAGTGAGAAAACTGGTTATCCAGTGGAGATGTTGGAACTGGATATGGATTTGGAAGCGGATTTGGGGATTGATTCCATCAAGCGAGTGGAAATCATGGGAGCATTACAAGAGATGTACCCAGACTTACCCAAACCAGACAACGTAGAAGACTTGGGAGAATTGCGTACCATTGCTCAAATCGTTGCTTACCTCCAGAAATTAGCTGGAGAAAAAAAAAAGTCCCAACCCCAATCTCCTAGTCAGCCAAGGGAACTAAACCATAACGTTAAACGGCTGACAGCTAGATTGAAAAACCTGCCCCAACCAGATTTTTGGCAAGTCACATTACCAGAGGGACACATTGGCTTAATTACCGATGATGGTTCCCTCACCACCTCCAAAGTGGCACAAATGTTAATCGAGGGTGGATGGAAAGTCATAGTTTTAAGTTTCCCCCCCTCCTTAATTTCCCAACAATCTACTTTACCCCCAGGAGTCAACCGCATTACCCTACAAGACATGAGCGAAACCCATTTACAACAACAACTAAATGCGATCGCAACAAAATATGGTAACGTAGGAGCATTCATCCATCTACATCCATTATTTGGCAAGCATCCCCAGGCTACAGTTCCCTATTTTCCAGAAGAGAAAGCAATTGTCAAACATATCTTCTTGATGGCGAAACATCTGCAAAAGTCCCTCAATCAAGCCGCAAATGGTAATGGGCGCAGTTGTTTTTGTACAGTAGCTAGATTAGATGGTGCTTTTGGGTTAGAGCAGAAAGTTAACTTTGGAGCCATTGGTGCTGGTTTATTCGGGTTAACCAAGAGCATGATTTGGGAATGGGAAAAGGTATTTTGTCGAGCCATCGATATTAGTCCCGATATTAATGCTGGAGATGCAGCTAATCATATTATTGCAGAATTGCATGACCCCAATCGCTACTTAACTGAAGTCGCTTACGGTTCCCAAGGGAGAGTTACTTTAATAGCCTGAGGGAAAGAGGGGAGGAGTGAAGAGTGAAGAGGGAAGAGTGAAGAGTTAAGAGTGAAGGAGTGAGTAAGACAAATCAATAATATTTCTTCCCACACCTCCCACACTCCCCTCTTCCTCTGCGCTCTCTGTGCCTCTGTGGTTTTTTATCATTCCGATGTAACCGGATTTGATATAACACATAACGGATAACGGATTCTCAATCTAAAATCTAAAATCTAAAATAGACAACGGATAAGCCTGTGTAAATATATGTCACAATCCCCCAGCATTAGTTACACTGGTCGTATTATCGATCAACGAAGACAAGCTCCTATTAGTGGAGCAAAAGTATCTTTTAATTCAGAAGAAATTTCAATTTTTACTTACACTGATATAGAAGGAATTTATCGATTATTCATCAATTCTACAGATACAAATGCCCTACAAGGTGAATTGATTGTAGAAGCTGAGGGTTACAGAAATTACCAATATCCTATCCAATTATCCCCCGAACAAACAGAACTAAGAGATATTCGTTTGTTGGGAGTGGATGAGGAAGATAGTAACAGCAATTCTTGGTTGGAATGGGATGTAGAAAGTAGTAATTTATTGCCAATTGTCATAGTAGCTACAATCGCTTTATTTACGATTGTTATTCTCATTCTTAATGCTGCACCTCGAAGGAATCCTGAATATCGTCGCGATGATTCTCCTAGGTATTTTCAAAGTTTTGAGTTGATAGTTGATAGTTGACAGTTGTTAGTTGTTAGTTGTTAGTTGTTAGTTGGTAGTTGATGGTTGACAGTTCGGAGTTAAGAGTTAGGAGTTGACAGTTGACAGTTGATGGTTAAACCTCCCACACTCCCCACACTCCCCACACTCCCCCTGCCCCCTGCCCCTCTGCCTCTTCGGTGACGGTTGGCAGTTGAAATATGTCCATTGCTATAAGTTCAAATCTCTGTAAGGATGGGTCAAATTTAAGAATTTATGAACCGCAGAGGCGCTGAGAGCGCAGAGAAGAAGAGAAGAGGAGAAGAAGAGAAGAAGAGAGCAATAAGATTGCAGTCGCGGAATTTGATTAAATTTTATAGGAGAAGTTATGTCTGTAAAAGCTGAAATTAGGCCAGAATCAGTTTTTATTGTTAGTGGTGGTGCTAAGGGGATTACGGCTAAGTGTACAATTAATTTGGCACAGCAACATCCTTGTAAGTTTATCCTGTTAGGGCGTTCGGAGTTGTTAGAAAATGAGCCGGAGTTTGCTCGCGATTGTGGGGATGAAGCAACTTTAAAAAAACGAATTATGCAGTACCTAATGAGTCAGGGGGAAAAGCCTACTCCTATGAAGGTACAAGATATTTTTAAGCAAATTGCTGGAAGTCGGGAAATTAAACAAACTTTATCAGATATTAGGGCTACTGGTAGTCAGGTACAATATCTGAGTGTGGATGTTACAGATACCCTGGATTTAAATCAAAAAATTACCGATACCGTGGAAAGTATGGGTAAGGTTACAGGTATCATTCATGGTGCTGGGAATTTAGCTGATAAGTTAATTGAGAAGAAAACGGAAGCAGATTTTGAGAAGGTTTATACCGCTAAAGTTAAAGGATTGGAAAATCTTTTATCCTGCATCAACTCTAGTGATTTAGAACATTTAGTTTTGTTTTCTTCCGTGAGTGGTTTTTACGGTAATATAGGACAATCTGATTATGCGATTGCGAATGAAATTCTCAATAAGTCTGCCCATTTAGTCAAGCAACAATATCCTGGTTGTCATGTGGTAGCCATTAACTGGGGTGCTTGGGATAGTGGGATGGTAACCCCCCAGTTGAAGAAGGAGTTTGCGAAACGGGGGATTGATATTATTCCCATTGAAGTTGGCACACAAATGTTGGTGGATGAATTACAGTCACGGCATCATGATACAACTCAATTGGTAATTGGCAGTCCGAGTATTCCCCCAGCGGTAAAATTAGAGCCAGAGTTAAAAAAATATCGGATTCGTCGTCAATTAAGGCTATCGGCAAATCCATTTTTACATGACCATGTAATTGCTGGCAATCCTGTCCTCCCTGCCACTTGTGCGGTATCTTGGATTTCTGATACCTGTGAGAAAATTTATCCCGGACATAAGGCTTTTGGTTGTTCGGATTTCCGAGTTTTAAAGGGTATTACTTTCAATGAAACTTTAGCCAGTGAATATTTCTTGGATTTACAAGAAGTTGCTAAGGATGTAGATAACCATGAGGTAGATTTCCACGGCAAGATTTGGAGTCGCAATCCCCAAGGTAAAGTCATTTATCACTTTAGTTCTAATGTTAAACTGCGGCGAGATATTCCATCTGCTCCTAACTATGAAAGATTGAATTTGACAGCAGATAATATCATTACCACAACTGGCTCAGACTTCTATCAAAATGGACTATCTTCCTTATTCCATGGTCCATCTTTCCAGCAAGTAAAACGAGTTATTAATATTAACCAATCCAAGATTACCACTGAATGTTTTTGGCAAGAAATTAGTCGCAAACAACAGGGACAATTCGCTGCATATTGGGTAAACGGATTTACCACCGACTTAAGCACCCACGGGCTATGGCTATGGTTATCTCACCTCCATCAAGAAATTTGTCTCCCCGGACAATTTTTACAATACGAACAGTTCGCTAAAACCCCCTGTAACGCCACCTATTATGTATCCTGTGAAGTCATCAATAAAACCACAACTGGCGTAGTTGCAGACTTCTACATCCATGACGAACAAGGAAAATTATACTCCCAACTCCTAGGGGCAAAAGGCATTATCTTCCCAGCCAAACTTATGGAAGGAGGGAAGAGTTAAGAGTTAAGAGTTAAGAGTTAAGAGTTAAGAGTGAAGGAGGGAAAGAGGGAAGGAGGGAAAGAGGGAAGGAATATTAAGGAAATAATTTTTAGATTATATATTCCTAAAATTATAGATACATATCGTCTACACTCCCCTCCCCCACTCTCTCACTCCCTCACTCCCCATTTCTTCCTCTGCGTCTGGAGCGTCTCTGCGTGAGATAAATTCAAAACAATTTTACCCAAACAAACATAATGGAAAAAATAGCAATTATCGGATTCTCCTGCCTATTTCCCGATGCCAAAAACTCCCAAGAATTTTGGCAAAACCTCATCAACCAAAAAGACTCCACATCCTCCATCACCATCACAGAAACTGGTGTAGATCCCAACATATTTTACAACCCAACCAAAGGAACACCCGATAAAATCTATTCCCTCAAAGGTGGATTTATCCGCGACTTTCAATTTGATGCCAATGGGTACAACATACCCCCATCATTCCTCGAACAATTAGATAATACCTGTAAATGGTCCCTTGATACCGCCAAACAAGCCCTACAACATAGCGGTTATTTAGAACAACCAGCCATCCTAGCAAAAACTGGAGTCATTTTAGGTACCCTCTCCCTACCCACAAAATCCTCCAATCAACTATTCGCACCCCTTTACCAACAAGTACTTACCCCCGCAATTCAAGAATTAATCCAACAACCCTTAACCCTCAACCAACAACCATCAACCCCCAACCCCCAACCCTCAACCTTCAACGCCATGATATCCGGCTCACCCACGGCTATCATTGCCCAGGCTTTATCCCTATCGAATATCCATTTTTCCATAGATGCGGCCTGCTCCTCACCCCAATATGCAGCCCGGTTAGCATCCCACTACCTGTGGACGCACAAAGCAGACTTAATGCTGGCTGGTGGTATAAGTTGTGCCGATCCTTTATTCCTGCGGATGCTGTTTTCCGGTATCCAAGGCTACCCGGAAGATAATGATATTAGCCGCCCCCTAGATAAGACATCCAGGGGAATGCTCACCGCCGAAGGTACGGGGATGGTAGTACTCAAACGGTATAGTGATGCACTGCGAGATGGCGATCGCATTTATGGTACTATCTGTGGTAATGGTTTATCTAATGATGGTAAGGGTAAACACTTACTCAGTCCCAATTCTCGGGGACAAACCCTGGCTTTTGAACGGGCTTATGAGGAGGCTGGTATTAGTCCCCAAGATATTGATTATATGGAGTGCCATGCCACTGGTACCCTGTTGGGAGATACGACGGAGTTTAATTCTGTTAATACCTTTTTTGGACAACATCAAGCTACTCCCTTGGTGGGTTCAGTAAAATCCAATGTGGGACACTTATTAACCTCTGCGGGGGCGGTGAGTTTAATTAAGGTGTTGTTGAGTATGAATGAGGGTGTGATTCCCGCCACTATTAATGTGACTCAACCCCAGGGGGATGACAATCAGGTGATTTCCCCCGAGAATATTGTCACCAGTCATACCAATTGGGGAGATAAACCCGTCAAACGTGCGGCTATTAGTGCTTTTGGTTTGGGTGGTACTAATGCCCATATGATTTTAGAACAAGGTAATAATAACGAAGACATTGTTCCTGCACCACCAATGCAACCTACTAAGATGACAATTGTGGGCATGGATGCCTTTTTTGGGCAATGTGATGGTTTAGATGCCTTTGAGCGCAGTATATATGAAGGCAAACAACATTTTATTCCCCTACCCCCCCACAGATGGCATGGGATGGAAACCCAAACTGAGTTATTACAAAGGTATGGGTTAAAGGATGGGAAAGCACCCCAGGGAGCTTATATTTCTGAGTTTGATATTGATACGGTTTCTAGTAAGATTCCCCCCAATGAATTAGATAAGCTCAATCAGCAGCAATTATTAATGTTGAAAGTTGCCGAAAGAGCTTTACAAGATGCTGAGATTCAACCCGGTGGTAATGTGGCGGTGGTGATTGCGGCGGAGACTGAGTTATCTGTACATCAATTACAGCAAAGATGGAATAGTGATTGGCAGGTGAAGGAGGGTTTAATTGCTGGGGAAATTGCTTTACCGGAAGAGAAGGTAAATCAATTAGCAACTATTGTGAAGGATGGTATCCATCACCCCGTGGCTACGAGTGAGTATGTCAGTTACATTGCCAATATTATGGCGAGTCGGATTTCCTCCCTCTGGGATTTTACCGCCCCAGTATTTACCATGACGGCGGGGGAAAATTCCACTTTCAAGGTGTTAGAAGTGGCACAACACCTGCTCACCACCGGGGAAGCGGATGCCGTACTGGTGGGGGCGGTGGATTTAGCTGGTGGTGTGGAAAATGTTTTATTACGCAACCAATTTGCTACCCTAAATCAAGGGGTAAATACCCTAAGTTATGACCAAAAAGCTGATGGCTGGATGGTGGGAGAAGGTGCGGGGGCGGTGGTGTTAAAACGCCATGACACTGCTCAACAGCACCAAGATAAAATTTATGCGGCCATTGATGCCCTGAGTTTTAGCCAACAGGGAATAGGCGGAGGGGACTCTTCCATCCAATCCTCCCCCCTGCTCCCTGCTCCCTGCTCCCCTGCCTCTACTTTGGCTCAACCAAATCCGGGTTTTGTTAACCAAGTTAGTCAACAAGCCCTATTAAATGCGGGGGTAAAAACTACAGATATCAATTACCTAGAAGTTGTGGGTAGTGGCATTCCCCAAACAGATGAAGCGGAAATCACTGGTTTAACCCAAGCCTATGCCAACGGTAGCCATGATTTAACCTGCGCCATTGGTAGTGTCAAAGCTAATATCGGCCATACCTACGTCGCCTCTGGCATGGCTAGCTTAATTAAAACCGCCCTCTGCCTCCATCACCGATACATCCCTGGTACTCCTAAATGGACGGGAGTCAAAAACCAAGAACAATGGCAAGGTAGTCCCTTTTATGTTGCCACAGAATCCAGACCTTGGTTCCGGGAGAAGCAAGCCAGTAAAAGAATGGCAGCTATTAATGGTATGGGTATTGATGGCAGTTATGCCCATGTGATTTTATCGGAGGCAGGAGGCAGAAGGCAGGAGGCAGGGGGAAGATACAGGGGGGCAGGGGGCAGGGAGCAGGGGAGAAAAGGGAGCAATAAGTTTTTGCAACAGACTCCTTTTTATCTCTTCCCTATTGTTGGTAAAACTACAGCAGATTTACTTGCCCAGGCAGATACTTTAGTTACTACCATTAATAATGGTACTTCCCTGGCTCATGCTGCCAACCAAGCCCTTATCAAATACCAACAATCCCCCCTCGGGAAATATACCCTGGTTATCCTCGCCCATAACCCCAAAGAATTAACCAGGGAAATCACCTCAGCCCATAAAGGTATCGAAACAGCCCTGCAAACCGGCAAAGACTGGCAAACCCCCCTAGGTAGCTACTTCAGTGCCAACCCCCTAGGCACCACCGGAGAAGTCGCCTACATCTATCCCGCCGCCGTCAACTCCTACCTAGGTATTGCCCGCAACCTCTTCCGCCTGTTTCCCAAAATTCATGATGACGTTGCCATCACCAACCTACAAGACTTAGTAGCAGCCAGCTCCCACCAAGTCTTTCCCCGCAGCCTCAACAAACTCTCCACCAGACAGCTAGAAAACCTGGAAAAACAATTCCTAGAAAATCCCCTGGCAATCTTCGACTTGGATATGTTATTCACCAGATTCATCACCCAAATTATCCGAGACGACTTTCAAATCAAACCCAAATTTGCCTTTGGTTACAGCCTAGGGGAAACCAGCATGATGTCTGCCATGGGAATATGGGATAACTTCACCCAAGGCATTGTCTCCCTCCATCAATCCCCCCTATTCGCCAACAAATTGGCCGGGGAGAAACAAGCAGTGCGTCAATTTTGGCACATACCCCCCAACCACACACCAGACAATAATATTTGGGCTAACTACGTCCTCGTCGCCACCCCCTCCTACGTCCAAGAAGCCATTAAAAACGAGCCAAAAGTCTTCCTCACCCAAATTAACACCCCCGAAGAAGTAGTCATCGCCGGAGATCCCAAAGCATGCGATCGCGTCATCCAAACCATTGGCTGTAACGCCTTTCGCGCCCCCTTCGACCACGTGATCCACTGCCAAGCCATGCAGTCGGAATTCGGGGAAATTGCCAGGGTCAATACGTTACAAATGCAACAAAATCTACCAGCCACCACCCTCTATTCCGCCGCTAAATATGGCCCCGTGCAATTAGAAAGTGGTGCGATCGCCCATAGCATAGCAACGGGATTATGTCAACAACTCGACTTCCCTCGTCTAGTCAACCAACTGTATGCTGATGGAGCCAGAATCTTCATCGAAACCGGAGCTGGTAACGTATGTTCTCGGTGGATAGGCAAAAACTTGAGTCAACATCCCCACCTTACCGTATCCCTCAATCGTAGGGGATTAGATGACCATGCAGGGATAATCAAAGCCCTTGCCAAACTCATTAGCCATCAAGTTGAAGTAGATTTATCCCCATTAATCTCCACTGAACCACAAACAACTAAAAAAGCAAAACTCACCCAGAAAAAAGTGATTTTAGGTGGTGAAAGTTTCATTGACAAAATTCTCACAGAAGAGAACAAAAAACTTTTCCACAATATAGCTAAGAAAGCAATTACCCCTGCCAAAAATCAACAAACCATCAACCCTCAACCATCAACCAACAACCCTCAACCATCAACCATCAACCATCAACCATCAACCCTCAACCCCCAAGCCTCAACCCCCAAGCCTCAACCATCAACCATCAACCATCAACCATCAACCATCAACCATCAACCCTCAACATCTCCCATGACAAACACCAGCACCCCCAACATCCACCCCCACTATCAACAAATACATAAAAACAACCAACACCTCCATCAAACCCATAACACCTTCCTCCAATCCCGCCAAGAATTTAGCCAACAAATGAGCCAAATCATCCAACTACAAATAGCCTGCGCCGCCAACCTCCTAGAAGAAGTAAAAAGTCAAAAGTAAAAAGTCAAAAGAAAGAACACAGGATTATACTCCCTCCCTGGCATTGCTGAATCAGAATATGAAACGTCAAAATCACCTTTATTTTTCTTTGTAACTTTGCGTCTTTGCGTCTTTGCGTGAGACATAAAAACCCCATAATCCACAAGGAACCCACCGTGAACACAATCAATGCGTTACCAAACAACGGACTAAACCTACCCCCATCCCCTCCCACCTATCAAACCTGGAAAGGCTCCCTAGACAGCATATCCTTCACCCCCCAAGCCATCAAACAAACCCTACTCACCCTCGACAAACCCTGCTACATAGTCAGAGTAGACAACAAAATCGGAGTCACCAACCAAGGGTATATCTCCCCCCGAGAAAACACAAACACCCCCCACATCGAACTGTTAATCGCTACCCCCCCCATCTCCCCCCAACAAATGGGCGATCGCAATTTTCTTGCCTGCCATGGGGTAAAATACGCCTATACCACCGGCGCTATGGCTAGTGCCATCGCCTCTGAGGAAATGGTAATTGCCCTGGGTAAAGCCAAAATCCTCGCCTCCTTTGGTGCGGGAGGGCTACCACCCCAACGCCTAGAAGCAGCAATTAACCGCATCCAAGAGGCATTACCCCAGGGGCCCTACGCCTTCAATTTAATCCACAGCCCCAACGAACCAGCCCTAGAAAGGGGTGCGGTGGACTTATACCTCAAATATGGGGTAAAAACCATTGAAGCCTCTGCTTTCCTCGATATTACTCCTAATATAGTTTACTATCGAGCGGCAGGATTAAGCTTAAACCCAGCTAACCAAATCCAAATCAATAATAAAATCATTGCCAAAATTTCCCGGCGAGAGGTTGCAACCAAATTTATGCAACCAGCTCCAGAGAGAATTCTCAAGGATTTGGTTAGTCAGGGATTAATTACGGAGTTACAGGCAAATCTAGCTAGTAAAATACCCCTGGCTGACGATATTACCGTGGAAGCTGATTCTGGGGGACATACTGATAATCGTCCTTTGGTATGTCTGCTTCCTTCTATGATTGCTTTGAGGGATGAGATTCAAGGTAAATACAATTACGCCCAACCGATTCGGGTGGGAGTGGCTGGAGGTATTGCTACCCCGGAATCTACCCTGGCTGCTTTTATGATGGGTGCGGCTTATGTGGTGACTGGTTCGATTAACCAATCCTGTGTGGAGTCTGGAGCTAGCGCCCATACTAAGAAGTTATTAGCACAGGCGGAAATGGCGGATGTGATAATGGCTCCGGCGGCGGATATGTTTGAAATGGGGGTGAAGTTGCAGGTTCTGAAGCGGGGGACGATGTTTGCTCTGCGGGCGCAAAAGTTATATGAAATCTACCGCAACTATAATTCTATTGATGAGATTCCTGAAGGGGAAAGATTGAAGTTGGAAAAACAAATCTTTCGTAAATCCCTCGGTGAAGTTTGGGAGGCTACGGCGAATTATTTATCACAGAAAAATCCTGCTAAATTGGGGAAAGCACTGAATAATTCTAAGCTGAAAATGGCGTTGATTTTTCGCTGGTATTTGGGTTTATCTTCCCGGTGGTCAAATTCTGGAGAGCAGGGTAGGGAGGTAGATTATCAAATTTGGTGTGGCCCAGCTATGGGTGGTTTTAATGATTGGGTGCGGGGTTCTTACTTGTCTGAGCCGGAGAATCGCTATGTAGTTGATGTTGCTAATCATATGATGGTGGGAGCTGCATTTTTATACCGGATTCAAAGTTTGAAAATGCAGGGATTACAAGTTGCGGATGACTACAGTCACTATTATCCTGTTGGTTCTACGTTGGAGGGTTAATAACTATTTAACTGGAGATGAGGCAACGGATAGTGGCAACGGATAGTGGCAACGGATAGTGGCAACGGATAGCGGATAGCGGATAGCGGATAGCGGATAACGGATAACGGATAACGGATAGCGGATAACGGATAGCGGATAACGGATAACGGATAACGGATAATTGTTATGACTACAAAACAAGTTTATAGCCAAGAGGAAATTCAAGCCTGGTTGTGTTCTCACTTGGCATCAGCATTGCAAGTAGAAGCGGCAGAGGTTGATATTCAACAGTCTTTGGAAGATTATGGTTTAGATTCTACCCAAGCAATGTCTATTGTGACTCAAACGGAGAAAATGCTTGGTTTTGAGGTATCGCCTACTTTACTATGGCATTATCCTAATGTGGAGATGCTTTCCCAACGATTGGCAGAGGAGTCGGCGGAGTTGGGGGGAGCGGATGTGGCAACGGATGTGGCAACGGATAAAGCTGTTGTGCATAAACCTAATATTGTTAAGCCTGCAACTTTGGATTTAGGGGCGGAAGTTGTTCTGGATGCTGCGATTCGTCCTCCTTCCCAATCTTTCCGTTTTGTGGGACAAGTTGATAATATCTTTTTGACTGGGGGAACGGGCTTTTTAGGGGCGTTTCTCATCCAGGAATTACTCCAACAAACTAATGCAGATATCTACTGTTTGGTACGTGGGGATGATATTACCGCTGGTAAGCAGAAGTTGCAAAAGAATTTGGAGTCTTACGGATTGTGGGATGAGGAATTTAGTCCTAGGGTTATCCCGGTGTTGGGAGATTTATCTTTACCTTATCTAGGGATTAGCACGGAAGGCTTTGAGATGTTGGCTGCTAATGTTGATAGTATCTACCACAGTGCTGCTATGCTCAACTATGTTTATCCTTACCCTGCCCTGAAAGCAGCTAATGTACTGGGAACCCAAGAGGTGTTACGCATGGCAAGCTTATTTAAAGTGAAGCCCGTACACTATGTTTCCAGTGTGGCAGTATTTGAATCATCTGCCTATGCTGGCCAGATTGTCAAGGAAGACGACGATTTCCAACATTGGGAAGGGATATTCCTCGGTTATTCCCAAACCAAATGGGTGGCGGAAAAACTAGTCAAACTGGCAGGGGAGAGGGGAATTCCGGTTACCATACATAGGCCACCTTTAATTTCTGGTGATAGTAGAACTGGTGCGTGTAATACCGATGATTTCATCAATTTGGTAATTAAAGGTTGTATCCAAATGGGTTGCTTCCCGGATGTTGATTATATGTTGGATGCATCTCCTGTAGATTATGTCAGTAAGGCTATTGTCTATCTGTCTAGACAGAAAGAATCTATTGGTAAAGCCTTCCACCTGCAACATCCCCAACCAAAACCCCTGAGCTATTTGATTGATTGGATAAGTTCTATGGGTTTTCCGGTGGAGATGATTCCCTATAAACAATGGCAGGCTAAATTAATTAATGATTTGTCTTCTGCTGACAATCCTTTATATACATTACGTCCTTTCTTACTAGAAAAGTGGTCTGACGAACAGATTACTATCCCTGATTTATATCTGCAATCCAGACGGCCAAAAATCAGTTGCGAAGAGACATTAAATGCCCTTGCAGGTAGTGGAATTGTTTGTCCTCCCTTCGACTCTCAGTTGTTAATGACTCATTCTGCCTTTTTAATTCAGAATGGTTTTCTGGATATAGCTTAATATTTTCTAGTGCTTCTATAGGGTAAAAGTAAAAGGGTTTGCAAATTTTAAAACAGAACTGAAACAGTTATCAATTAACTAGGGTTAGTACAAATATAATTTCCATTTCTGTGAAAAAAAACATCTTAAGTTGCATTTTAAATATAAATGCAACTTTTTTGTTGATTTACAAATTTAGAACCCCGACTTTGTAGAAAAGTCAAAATTCTGGACATAGCGAATTTACATTAAATATAAAATGACGGTACCCCTCTCCTTTATTAAGGAGAGGGGCTGGGGGTGAGGTTTAAGGAATGAGGTTCAAGAAGGAGAGGGGCTGGGGTTGAGCTTCGCCTCTTATATTTAATTACTCCTACCTATTGAGGAATTTGGTTAGTTTGATTTGTCATTAACTGTCAACCGTCAACCGTCAACCGTCAACTCTTAATACTGCCAATATTTCATTTGCCAACCAAAACCACTAATAGCCACAGCAGCAGCAAAATTATCTCCCGGTTTGATTTCTAATAGATGCCAATCATCAACATTCTTCAACTTGGCAGAATCCCTAGGACTAAGGATAATTTCAATTTCCCGTAACTTAGACAATCCCACACCCGTTGCTTTTAAATAAGCCTCCTTACAAGTCCAATAACGAAAGAATATTTCTTGCTTTTGTTGTGGCGGTAAAGATTGAATTAAACCATATTCAGAAGGAGCAAAAAACTGTTTTGCCAGGGAAAGTAAATCAGACATGGGGCGAATATATTCTAAGTCTATACCTAAAGGGCGATCGCAACTCACCACACACAACCCCAAACCTTGGGAATGGGATAAGTTAAAGCAAGGGGGATTTTCACCGTAAATCGAACCTAATATTGGTTTTCCTAGGGGTTCGTATTCAAATTGCACCTGGCTAGGTTCAATACCCAAATAATTTGCTAATATGGTTCGCAAAATACCCCTACCGGCAATAAAACGATGCCTGTGTAACTTCTGATAAAATCTATCTGCACGGGTAATCTCATCATCAGAAAGGGTCTTACGTAATTCTCGCAGTTTTGCTTCTGGCAAGTCAAGGTCTATGCGCCAAACATGAACATCATCCGGTAACAATGTCAAATCTGTCGGTACAGGGATCCACTTAGGATTAATAACAGTCATGGAGGTGGCAAGTTTTAAGTTAGCTAAAATCTTGATTTTCGATGTCCGGATTGGAGGGGACATTTGGCAAAGTCAGTTTCCCTAACTTCCATTGTGTTTGTCCACTCTTAATTATCTTCCCCAAAATACTTTATGGTAATGTGGTGCACTTGTGAGGAAATTTATGGGAATGGTGGATTATTTTGCTGTTTTGACTTGTAGCAGCATGAACAAACATCATATTATTGACAATCAAATTTTTTCAATTAGTTGTCAATAGTAATTTTGTTACTTTCTTGGTCGGGAATATACCAAAGCGATCGTCATTTTGGGAAAATATAAATTTATTTTCCCAGTCAAAGCTGCTTTTTGCTCTTACAGTTATTATATAACTTTATGGATTATTACTAGTAGTCTATTTGTCATTAATTTTAAATTATATTGAGACTAAATACCTGTACAATGATGCAAAAGGAGAAAAACTCATATCGTATAGGATTACTATTTGATTTTTGTTGGC
>JAAUYD010033077.1_pt1 | contig 25234 bp, 24 predicted proteins | sample 7278101 | NCBI WGS metagenome assembly JAAUYD01 (sample SAMN14350128, study PRJNA611818) | marine sediment metagenome | isolation source: surface marine sediment (0.6m) | place: French Polynesia: Moorea | collected 2018-08
AAATTTTCTACCCCAATTTCCCCGATTGCAGCATCATTTCAAGTTCCACACCGCTAGCCCAATTCGGCTACTCCTCACCGGTCTCTCTTTGGCTAATTTGGGAACCTACAACCGCCCCATTCGACTGTCCCCATCCACTTGCCCCTGCAAGTAGGAAAACAACTCAGGGCATCGCTGCGCTTCGTCAAATACCGCCCCCTCCTCATAGACCGCCAGGAATCCTCTGGGATCCTCCTCGAATCGCTGCCTGACATAGGGATCTTCAAATGAAACATAGGGTCTATCGTCAAATACATGCCGACTCAATGTGGTCTTGCCCGACTGTCGTGGCCCTGTGATCGCGACCAGGGGAAAGGATTTCGCTGCTTCCCGAATGGGTGCACTGGCTGATCTCTTAATCATAATAGCAAGACACGAGAAGTTCCGCTGGTTGTCAATCGAATTCTCAATCAGCCGGAAAGGCGACCATAGATACCTTTATACAATCTTTCCGATAACGGACACCTCCTGTGCTGCGATATGGATCGACCGGAAAATGTGGTATGGTTGGGGCCATGCCTTTCCAGACGAAAATGCTGCTGCGCTCGATTCGTATCGATAAACGACATATCGGTTATGTTAAATGGCTCCTCGAATCCCATGACGGCATGGCCACACCTACGACGCGTCAGGGAAGCGATGATGTCATTGATCTGCTCGTAGCGCCGGATTTTAAAGACGAATTCGAACTCCTTCTCACTGCTCTCAGCGAGGAGATAGAAGTAGAAATCGTCGATCCGCCAAGCACACCACCTCTCGGGGGCTAAATACTGCCCCAAACCTGCGGGTTGGGCTACCGCTACTGATTCACAAAGACTGTTTTGCTTTTTTTTAAAGTAGGTGAAACATTTTCTTTAGTCGACGGGTATACCCTTTGAAATATGGCTCAACAGCAGTGACCCAATGAGAAACATCGACGAAACAGAGCTAATTCAGAAGTGTACTGCTGGTGAGGAGGCGGCCTGGCGCGAGCTGGTTCGCCGGTTTGAAGGGGTAGTGTATGCGGTGTCATATCGAATACTAAAGGACCGGGATGAGGCAAGAGATGCAACCCAGGAGTCGCTGATTCGGGCCATGCGCGCTTTGGATACATTCCAACAGGGCAAGCAGCTTCGTCCCTGGATGTGTCGCATTGCCTTGAACCATGCCCTACGACTGGCGGTCAAGCGCCATAAGCAATTGATATCATTAGACGAGCGAGGCCCTGCCGACGTTTGGTCCCCCCTGCCCGACCCGGCCCAAATTACCGAACGCTGGGAAGTCGAACAGGCGCTGCATCAGGCCATGGAAACACTGCCCAGTGCCCAGCAAATGGTGATGGAGCTGCGTCTCGGCCAGGGCATGGATTATCGGGAAATAGCTGAGGCCACTGGTTGGCCCATCGGAACCGTAAAAACCAATCTGTTTCGCGCGCGCCAGCGGCTGATCGAGCAGTTGGCCGCGCTCGACCGAGACGAAGAATGAAGTGTCGTCAATCCGAAATATTGCTCCAGCTGGCTGCAGATGGCGAGCTGACCGAGGCCGAACAAATCGCACTCAATGCGCACTTGAGTCAGTGTGTTGCCTGTCGCCGCAAAGAGGCCTGGCTCGAGCTGGTGGCAGAAGCATTCCAGCCGGTGCAAGCCGACGCAACCACTGGCGAGCCCAGCCTGGCAGATCAGGTAGTGGCAGCCCTCGGCCAAACCAGTCATCAGCCGGATTCAAAACCCAGTACTGTCCCAGCTAAGAAAAAGAAACGCAAGTTCGGCCTGCTGTCCCGGGTTGCCAAGGCCGCGTTCAAAAGAATGGTCAGACCTGCACTAGCAGAAAAGAAGGCATCACCGGATCCCTCCTGGGTCGTTGCTTCGCTCAGTGCACTACAATCCCCAGTGACCTCTCTAGAGGGATTTAAGGCCATGCGCGATGCGTCTCGCGGTTCGATGACCGGCGTTCGCTCTGCAACTCAGGGGGTTTCAACTGCTATGGCAGGCCCGGTCAATGGGGTGCGTTGGGCTTTGGATAAGCTTCCGCGCCGGAGCAGATCTTGAGGTAAGCAGTGGAGATGCTCTTCACCATATTGCTGTGGATGCTCTGGGTGTTGATCGGCCTGCTGGGGCTTGCAGTTTTTTTGATCAGCATGCCCTACCAGCTCAAGGTCGACGCAGCAGGTCGTGGGGAATGGGCCGGGGCCCAGGCGTGGTGCGGCTGGCCCCTGAAACTGCTCGGCCTCGACATGCAGGCTTCGATTGATCAGTTGCGCTATCAGTTTTTTTTCTTGGGAATACCGATCACGTCCGGCCCCTTGACCAGAACAAAAAAGGACAAGGTAAGAAAGAAAAAAAAGAAGAAAAAGAAGACGGAAAAGAAGGGAAACAGTGCAGCTCGATTCGTCCATATGGCGCGTATGCCCCACAAGGGCCATCTGCTCGGTCAGTTGCCCAGGTGGCTCTTTTTGAAGGGCACTGTGCAAGGTCGGCTGGGTTTTTCCGACCCGTACAGAACGGGTCAAGCTGCTGCTTTTATCGGTGTGGTCCAGTGTTTCATGCCTAACTTTGCCAAAGATGTGGCACTCGATTTTCAGGAACCCACACTCGAAGGAAACGCACACTTTTCCATGACCGTCTGGCTACCGCGCATTGCTGTGGGAGTGGCCAGATATGCATTGAGCCGGCGCGGCAGGGCTGCCATTCGACACTTTAGGGCGCGTCCCAAGCCTGCTGCAGCGAAACCATCATCAAACCACCGCGAACGGGCGGTTAAAAAAGGAGTCTAAAATGAGTGAACAAGCATATGAACAGAGCTTTAAGGTGGTCTGCGATAAACTGGTCGCCTTGGCAAAAAAGCAGGGGGTGGTCGCCACCCCTATTGAGATGGGCAACACGACCATTCTACCCCTGAGTCAAATCAAAGCCGGGTTTGGCGGCGGCGGGGGTCAGGGAAAGGGCGAAGGCGACGGGTCCAACACTGGCGGCAAGGGCACGGCCATTGGCTCGGCAGGTGGAGGCAGTATTAAGGTAGCTCCAGTGGCCTTCATCGTTATCGAAGGCGATACCGTCACCCTGGAATCCATCGACGATCAAGGAGGTCAAAAATGAGCGCCATTCACACCATACTCGACATGGCCGTGGACAGCATGAGTCAGCTGGCCGACGCCAACATCGTCACTGGCAAAGCAGTACAGGTCGGCGACAAAACCATCGTCCCCATCCTCAAGCTATCCGTGGGCATGGGAGGCGGCGGGGGCCAGGGCGAAGGGGAAGGAAAGGACACCAAGCACGCCAACGCGGGTAAGGGCACTGGCATGGGCTCTGCTGCCGGAGGCAGTGTGCAACTCTCCCCCATGGCCGTGATTGTAAAAGACAAAAACAGCACCAAAATCTTGAAAGTCCCCCACCCCAAGGGGAGCTTCGAAAAATTAATAGACAAGGTGCCGGGCTTTGTCGAAAAGATCAAAGCGGTTGCTAGTTCTAACTAATCGCCCTGTGCAAAGCATGCCCGTGCTCTTTTGAGGATATCATCCTGGTCCGGCCCCACCCATTCGAGTCCCAGCTCTTTTTTGAACCAGGTTATCTGTCGCTTGGCAAAGCGCCGGGTCTCTTTTTTGATGTCGGCCACTGCATCTTCAAGGCCAGTCTCGCCAGCGAGGTGGGCCATGAGCTGTCGATACCCAAGCCCCTGCATGGGTTTTAAATCTCTTGAGAATCCACGCTGTACCAAATCCTTAACTTCATCGAGAAATCCCTGTGCCATCATCTGATCCACGCGGTCTTCAATTCTGCGATACAGCACTTCTCTTGGGTGATCGATGCCCAGGATACACGCCCGATACCGCCACTTGGCAAAACCGTGGCGCTCCTGCCACTCAGACATGGGAATACCACTTGATGCGAGCACTTCCAGAGCGCGTACGATGCGAACCCCGTCGTTGGGGTGTAGGCGAGCAGCGGTTTTGGGATCGATACGGGCGAGTTCTTGGTGCATCGCAGGCCATCCGTCTTGCTCAGCCTTGGCAAGAAAATGGGCCCGAACGTCTTCCTGGGGTGGGGGCGCTCGATGTAGGCCGTGCAAGAGGGCGCGGATATAGAGTCCCGTCCCCCCCACCACAATGGGGTTGACACCTCTTGCAGCGCAGTCCGCAATCGCCTGGTCAGCCGCGACAACGTACTGTGAGGCGTCAAAGGGCTGGTCTGGTTCCAGGATATTGATCAGGGCGTGCCGAATGCCGCCCAACTCCTCAGCCGTTGGCGTTGCCGTGCCAATGTTCAAATACCGAAACACCTGCATGGAGTCAGCACCAATGAGCTCGCCCCCAAAGGCGTTGGCAAGGGCAAGGGCGATGGTCGTCTTTCCAGATGCGGTGGGTCCGGCGATCACGAGAATCGACGGTTTTTCCCCAGCAGAGCGGTCAAGTGCTGTCACTGTTTTTCCGGTCACTACAGCCTGCTCAGATCTGCTTCGGCAGCGATGTGGCCAAAGGTGGCCCAGTTGCTGTTTTTGATGAGATCTTTAAACTGGTTGACGGCTTCTTGTTTTCTGCCGTTGTAGTAGTGCCAGTTGCCCAGGCCGTATTTTACCGCTGGGTCGTCGATCCAGCTAAGGGCGCTTTCTCTTAGGGTTTTTTCATCTATCTCGCCTTTGTAGAAAAGCGCAAGCTTGTGATAACCAAAGCTCTCGATGATGTCCATCTTCTCGCTGATCGGCTCGAGCACGCGCTTGGCCGCGTCTTCTTTTTTGAGCAATCTGAGGGTCATGTACAGCCAGTGGGTCGTCGCCACGAGGCTGTCGGGATTTTTGGACACCTCGAGACAGTTGTTATATGCGTCCAGGGCCAATGTTAGTTTTCCGCTCAGATAGTAAGCCAGACCCAGGTGGTAGAAAATGTTGAAGTGGAGGGTACTCGTGGGCGTGTTTCGCTTGTTGGGCAGGCCGTCTGGTTCGATTTGGTCTTTGGTACCTTTGATTAGGTTTGCGGCGCGGGAGAGATCGTCGATCGCTCGGTCAAGCTGACGGGTGGTGATGTACCGGTGACCCCGATGCCGGTACATCCTGGGATCGTCGGGATGAAGCGCGATGCCTTTGGTAAACACTTCGATTGCTGCTAAGTATCGACCCAGATAGGCGGTGCGGCGGCCGTACCAGATCAAGGCGTCTGCGTCTTTGGGGTCAGCGTCGTACTTGGCCTTTGCGATGTTGAGATTTTGTTCATGCTTGGCCCGGACCTTGTCGTCGAGCTTTGGGATGTGCAATGCCGTGCCCAGCAGGGAGACCGCCTGCACGTCCTCGGTGCGGACAGGCCCATCGTTCTCCCTATCGAACGCTTGTACGACCGGGGCTGCAGGCTCGGTTGAACTGGGGGATTGTGCGCAGGCGCTCCACCCAGCGAACAGGATCATTGCCAAACGAATAACGCTTTTCATGTCAGGCTCCTGTAATAACCGGCGTCGCTCATAGACGAATAAGTCGCCGAAATCATATTTCCCACCCACCGCCTTGTGCAAATCAAACCAGGGCCGATAGGAATTTGGCGGCCGGCATGCAGCGGATGTTGTCCTGAACGACATCGTCTTTTCCTTCCAATACGATTTGCAAGGCGTGAGGAATTTGAAGGCGCTCGACGTAATACCTGAGGGAAGCGTCGATAGATTGGCCGGACTGTTTGACCTCTACGGCTATCCAGGGGGTTCGGTTGTAAGTGAGCAGGAAATCCACCTCGTGACCGTCTTTGTCCCTAAGAAAATGGAGTGAAACTCGGTGACCTTCACGATCCTCCAAATAGTTGCAAAACTTGTTCAGATGCATGGCTACGAGGTTTTCCAAACGCGCTCCCTTGTTCGTAACCAGTCCGTGCTCCCAGAGGTAGAGCTTGGGCAACCGCTTCAACGAACGCGCCATGCGCGTGTCAAACGGTGAAATCCGAAACACGAAAAAGAGCTGCTCGAGAATATCGAGCCAGTTGGATACAGCTTTGTGGCTCACCTCCAGATCCTCTGCGAGAGAATTTACAGACAGTAATGAACCAACCCGGTCGGGAAGTAGGTCTGTCAGGACCTGAATTTGCCCCATGTCCCGCACCATATTTAGGTCACGAACATCCTGCATTAAGAACCGGTCCAGGCGCTCCTTGCGCCATCTCCTAAGCGCCCGCTCGGTGGCCAGTAGAAATGGTTCGGGAAAGCAGGAGGTGGAAAGGAGCTGGTCCAGGGTCGATGCAAAGCTCGCTTTGTAAGCTGGAAACGCAAGCTCCTTTCCTGGCTCGGGAAAACCCAAAGCCCCTGTTTTCTCCAACTCTGCCAAGGAGAACGGGTGAAGGCGGTGGTGATGATAACGCCCCTGAAGGGAGTCGCCACCTTTACGGTAGACCTCTAGGCGAGCGCTTCCGGTTACGAGAAAGCGAAGCCGGTCCCCGTGCTTGTCGTATTCGCCCTTTAACCAGTTTTTCCACGAAGGATACTTGTGCAGTTCATCCAATACGACTAGGCATGACGCTGCAGGCCACACGGCATTGCGTAGCTGTTGCCGATCCTCCCGATTGTCCCAGTTGAGGTAAAGTCCCCCGGGCTCTTGTTCTATTAGCTGTTTTGCCAGGGTGGTTTTGCCCACCTGACGCGGTCCAGCCAGAAACACCATCTTTTCCAGTAGGTCCGACCCAATATCGTTCTGGTTATAGCGCTGTACATACATACGACTATTTTAACCCATAGGCAAAAAAAGTCTCGACTTTTTTGCCAACAGGTAACACCCAGCTAGGTCCTTCCCAACCTGCGTCGAATCTCCTGCCAGGGAAACTCCACAATGACAGGCCGTCCGTGGGGACAGTGGGCAGCAAAATCCACTTGGTCCATCTGTTGGAGCAATGCATCCACTTCAGGCCGGCTCAGCACCCGACCGCCGCGTATAGATCCATGGCACGCCATTTTTGCAAGCACCGCTTCATCAGTCTCGCCGCTCGAATCAGACCTGCCGGATTGCAGGGCGAGGACCATGTCCGCGAGCAACCGGTCTGGCGATGCATGGGTCAGGGCGGCTGGTACGGCGTGGATCGATATGCGATCCGAACCCGACCGGGAGATGTCAAGCCCGAGTCGGTTCAGCTCTGCCTGAAGATCCATCATTCCCTCTGCATCTTGAGGCCCCATCACCACAGCGTGGGGAACGAGCAATCGCTGGGAGGGGATGGCCCCTTTGAGCACTGCTTCTCTCAGTCGCTCATAGGTAATGCGTTCGTGTGCTGCGTGTTGGTCCATAATGACCAGCGCGTCCTCGGTTTCGAACAACAAAAAGAGGCCCTGTGCCTGACCCAAGTAATCGAGTCGCTCGAACCGACCCTGTTCTCGAGAAGGTTCGATCCGATGCGTCGGTTGGGTTTCGATGCGCGCGTTGGGTGGGTCAATCCGAGGCACCTCACTCTGCGGCCTGGGCGGTGGGGGCACGAGACGCCCAGATGGCCGATAGGCACTGGCCTTGGGTGCAAACCCATGCCTTGCTTCAGTACTGACTGACGGTTCTGTCTGCCCCAAGACCCAACTATCCCGAGCCACCATCTCGCCGATCACGCGATTCACCGCGCGATAGACCGCCTGGGGGTCTGCAAAGCGCACTTCGATCTTTTGGGGGTGTACATTTACATCTATACTGCCTTTAGGCGGATCGAGCTCGATGAGGCCAATGGGGTAATGCCCGTGATCGAGGGTACCCCCGAACGCTTGGGTCACTGCCCGCAGCAGTGTTTTGTCTCGGATGAATCGACCCGCGACATACGTATAGAGCGACCCGGCCCCAGCCCGCGCCCGATCTGGGGCGCCCAATATGGCTTTGACCTCGATACCTGCTTCTTTTCCCTCTGCCAGCATCAAGGGTTCCCCTGGAAACATGGCGGCAACCCGCTCTTCTAGCCGCTCTACCTTAAGCAAATCGCGTGTCTTGCGGCCTTGGGAGGTCATTTTAAACGAAATATCGGGCCGGCACGCAGCGAGGCGAACCAACGCTTCGCTCACATGACTGGCCTCGGTGGACGCCCGCTTGAGGAACTTCAGTCGTGCCGGTGTGTTAAAAAAAAGATCGCTCACCTCAATGTCCATCCCTACCGGGCACCCCGTGTCCTGCCGCTCGGCCACCACCCCGCCTTCGAGTCGCAGCATGTGGCCAGCCACATCGGCCTCGGTGCGCGTGCGCGCGGTAATCTTGGACACCGACGCAATTGCCGGCAAGGCCTCTCCCCGAAACCCATAGCTGCCCACGGTATCGAGATCGTCGAGACACCGTATTTTACTGGTCGCGTGTCTTTCAAACGCGAGTACAAACTGGTCTTCTGAAATGCCACGCCCGTTGTCGCGCACCCGAATGCGGCGCGTGCCCCCGTCGTCGATATCCACCTGAATGCGCGTGGCCCCTGCGTCGAGTGCATTTTCGAGCAGCTCCTTGACCACCGAGCCCGGCCGCTCCACCACCTCTCCAGCCGCTATTTGATCTGCCACCTGTTCGCTCAGGCGCACGATCCGAGCCTCAGCCATGATCACACCTCCACCCCTGGTTTTGCACTGGACACGCGGTCGGTGCAACCCTAAGACAAAACCTCCCCGATCTACTCTGGGGCAGCTTTCTTGGACACCCGCTTCACGTAACGGGATGGCTCCTTGGCTGAGGACAAATCGGTCCACGTGGCCGGCTTGTCCCGAGCGTCCATGTGAATGAAAAAAGAATTGGGGTAGTATCCGCAGCCCGCTTGGGGCAACTGCTGGCAAAATTCGTAAAGTGCTTTGTTGGGTACGCCCCTGACGCGAAAATCAATGGCCCTTGCTTTGGTGTGCTGGGATTCATTACCGGTTTGATCCGGCCGGTATCCAGAGACAATGTCGATGATCTTATCTGGATATTGGTCGGCAACCTGCTGAATCATCTGGATTAATCGCGGGTGCAGCAGTCGAAGTTTTTTACTTCTTTTGGGTCTTACGAGCTCACTCAGCCGCTTGCGGGACGTTTGGTCAACGCGCCCGTTCGAGCGAATCAGGGTCAGTGTTTCGGCTTTGTCGTTCCACACGCTGACTAAGCGAATCGGGCGAATGACAATGCCCTTGGTCTTTACTGGCACCGGGACCTTTGCTCCGGGGATGACAATGGTTTGTCCCACTTTTAGGGGTGTCTCGGGTTTAAGGCCGTTGTATCTGGCGATGTCCTGGCCAGACACGCCATAGGCCCGAGCGATGATCCACATCGATTGTCCGGGTTGGACTGTGTGGCGCACCCCGCCTTTAATCTTCACACCGCTGCAAATATGCCGGTCGGTTTTTAGTGGGTGATAGGTGTCTATCAGCTCTTCATCATCAGGGATGATAAGGGTTCGCCCCAATCGGATGGGGCTCGACGGGGTGAGCTTGTTGGCCGAGAGAAGGTTCTTGACGCTCACCTTGTACGCCGCAGCAATGGCACCTATGGTGTCTCCCGCTCGGACCACGTGGCTCCTCGATGCCCCGCGGCGCAGCATCATCGGGATGACTATTTTCTGACCGGATCTAAGCGTATCCCTTTTGCCAAGGCCATTGGCTTCGCGCAGGTCTATCTGTGAGACCGCGTGGAAGTCGGCGATCTTGGCAATGGAATCACCGGGTTTAACGATGTATTCAGCACCTGTGACCTCCCCTTTAAAGGGGATCTTGAGCACGGTGCCGATCTGGAAAGGGCTTTTATTAGGTCTCAGGTTATTGTAGCGCAGCAGTTCATCCAGGGGCACGTCAAAGCGCTTTGCAATGCCAAAGGGGGTGTCGCCCTTTTTGATAGTATAGGTCTTTCGTTTTGGGGAACCGGCCTGAACGGGCAATAGAACGAGCGCTATGATGATGAATAAACCTGCAGTAAAAAATCCCTGTCGCATCAAACCTCTTAGCAGGAAAAGATGCACTGCTGCAGGGCATCCTGTCAATCACTTCTCAATTCCCGATGATTCGGCAAAAATATCCGCAAGGGGTCGCAAAATGCTGCGGTCAGGTGTTATCCAAGTGGCGGGCGCGTGTCTGCATTGCTGTTGTTGAGGTGAGATGTCAAAACCCATTGGACTGATTTCACTTGTTTTCCCTCTCTTGTTTGCCTTGTCTGCTCAGGCAGATTATCCAAATACAACCCACTATGCCTTGTTGGTGGGCAGCCATCGCCAGGGCCACGGCCAATCTCCGCTGCGATTTGCACAAAATGATGCCATGGCAATGAAGTCAGTGCTCACAGACATTGGCAAGTATGCATCCAGCAATGTGGAAGTGCTCGTAGACCCGGAGATCGCAGAGCTCGCCAAAGTCCTAGGGGAATTCGAGGCGATCCTTACAGAGCGCGCCAGCAGGGACGAGCCATCGGTGTTCTTGTTCTACTACTCAGGACATGCCCGTTCAGGGGGTCTCAACCTGGGTCACGACGAGGTCTCGCTATTACAGCTGCGACAGCGCATTGAAAAACTACCTGCCACTGTCACCCTGATTATCCTGGACGCATGCCAGTCCGGGGCAATATCAAATGTCAAGGGCGTGGCACCATCAGCGGATTTTTCCTTCAATTCCGTAGAACAACTAAACACCGAGGGGACTGTTGTGATGGCCTCGAGCACCTCCAGCGAGCTGAGCCAGGAATCGCAAACCCTAGAGGGGTCGTTCTTCACACATCACCTGACAGTCGGGTTACGTGGGGTGGCTGATGCAGATCAGAGTGGTACGGTCACCCTCTCTGAAGCCTATGACTATGCGTACAACACCACCCTTAGGGCCACTGCTACCACTGCAGTTGGAAAGCAACACGCCACCCTTGAAACCGACCTGCGCGGTAAAGGGGATATGGTGCTGACGTGGCCAAAGGAAGCCAGTGCAAAAATAGCACTACCCACCGAGCTTACAGGTGAAATGCTCATCACCCATGTGAACAGCAACACCGTGGTCGCTGAGATTCACAAGGCAGTTGGGGAAAATTTAGAAGTGGCATTGCCACCTGGCACATACGAGGCATTGGTAAAATACGAGAGCAACAAGGCGAGGAAGTGCGAGATTCATCTCGCGGACAATACAACGTCCCGCGTGGCTATTGAGCATTGCGAAAAAATTGCACTCAGAGATGCTCCAACTAAAGGGCTGACGATACAAGGAGACGTCGAACCAACCCCCAAACCAGATCGCAAGGAGCGCCTCGCTCTGGAACTCCATTTAGGCCTGCTTGCTGGGTTAGACACGGACTACACGCGGAGGCTGGCAGATTTTAGGTACGAGGATGCGGATAAGCGAAGCAGCGGCACCGTAAAGGTAGACCTCGTCTATACACCACTTAAGTATCTCTCAATTTTAATTGGATACGCCAGCCTGGATTACCGCACTGCGATCCGAGATCTGTTCCCTGGAGATAGGCACAAGGTGAAGTGGCAGGCACATCGCCTTGGCCTGCAAGTGCGAGGGAAGGTGCCGCTTCTAAAAGGCCTGGTCATCCCCTACTTCCAAGCAGGAGGCGGCTATGCATGGACAAGGGTTGATTTTTTCCACGGTGACGGCGGCCATGCTGGCGTTGATGAGGACACATCCTTTGGATATCACCTGGCAAGTGCTGCTGGACTTCAGCTCAACCCATGGAAATATCTGGGGTTTACACTTCCAGAAATCGAGTATGTCTGGGCACCGTCCATCAAAAACGAAATCGGCGATGCCCACAACGCCGGCGGTCTGGCCATTACCGGTGGCATTCGGGTGGGGTTTTAACGTCATGACACAGGGATTAACGATAATTGCTAGGGTATTTATTTTGTTTCTACTCTTCGGATGCGCGTGCGCCTGCGCCATGGAAAGGGAAGATGCTTCTTCGAATATTGACACTGGCACACCCATCGATTTCTTTGCCCTGTGCTGTGATGCGAGGTGCGATTTCGATCTCTCAAGTGGCGACATAGAACACGGTGTGCCCACCTGGCATGCCCACGACCCTGGGTTGGGACTCATCGGCGACCTGGTTATGTTGACCGCAGCAGACGAACAGGCCGGCCCTGGAAATCTCAGGCCCAACTGCTACGAGGTCGAAGTAATGGCAGATAAGGATCCCGGCGCATCCCTACAACTGGAAATCGACGTTCTCGGCAATGGGGAAAATATCCTGAGCCAAGCCGTGTCAGCTGACAATTGGTCGATTTCCCGGTTCGAATACAAAGCACCCACCCAAGACGGAGAAATGAGATTTACCTTAAAAAAACAAGGCACTGCCCGGGCGGTCTTATATTTTATTGAGATTGACGGCATATACGAGTGTTCTTCAGATGCTGTTGTGGTCGCCCCTTAGGGAGAATGGATATTTATCAGCGATACGGCCCTGCGCTGATGCGCAAGTGCGTGCGAATGCTAGCGAGCGTCCAGGATGCAGAGGATATCGTGCAAGGACTGTTTGTGGATTTACTGAAAACAGGCAAAACAGATGTTGACCTGCCGTACCTGTACAGGGCGTCTACAAACAGATGCCTGAACGCCATTCGCAATAGGAAAAAGCGCTACGGCCTCCTTGCAGAACGAGGCGCTGGTTTGGCCCAGGTAAACCGTATACAGCTGGACGAGCAGGCAATCGGAAGGGATCTGGTCGCGCGATTGATCGATTCTCTTGACAGAAAATCCAATGAAATCCTGGTCTATCGATACTTTGATGACATGACCCAAGACGAGATAGCAGGCGTAACCGGATATAGTCGAAAGACCGTGGGCAAGCGATTGAAAAAATTACAACAACAGGCCCGGGCCCTGGCAGCCATGGAGAACGGAGGCACGCAATGACCACGTGTTGCGACAGCCGCCTGTCATGGCTGGCGCTTGAGCAGTACCACTTGGGTGAGCTGCATCAAGACGCGCAGAGGCAGATTAGCTCCCATCTAACTGACTGTATCCACTGCAAGGAACGCCTGACCTCGATTGAACAGGATCCTTACGACCTACCGCCATTGCCCGCTGCAGCGCAACGCCCAGGGATCTTGGGAACCGCATTGAAACCAATATGGATAGGGGGAATCGCATCGGCAATGGTCGCGGTAGTGGCGGTGATCTTGCTTGTCATATTCAGAGCAGATGGCCAACTTCCCGGGCGGATTGTCGCGTTCAAGGGGGGAGATTTGGCACTGACGCTCGTGCGCGAACGCAACGGCGCCATTGTGGAGAACCCAACCGGGTACAAAGACGGCGACAGATTCATCGTGCGGCTTACCTGCCCTGGAACCGACCGGATAGACTGGGACGTGGTGATATTCCAGGGCCATGAAACCCTGTTTCCTTACGCCGCTCACCCGCCCATATTGTGTGGCAATAACGTTCCTGTACCAGGTGCATTTCTGATAACTGGCCATGAACCCACGACAGTATGCGCGGTTGTCGGCGACCTGCCAGACAGAAGATCATTAAAAACCAGCGGGATAGAAGCGCTTACTGATAGTGCGGTATGCACGACGCTCCTACCCCTGCGCTAGTCATCCATCCCCCATCAGGTGGTGGAGAAACAGGTCCGATAAAGTAAATCGTACAAACGCGTGTAACCATAACTTGCAATGGGATAACACCTGCGAAAATTGAAATGGGAACTCGGTAGGTATTACTTTGACACGCGTTCGATGATTTGCGCTAGGGCCTGCATGGTAATGGGCTTGGTGACGTATTCCCGGATACCGATTTTTGTGGCTTGTTCTGCGTCGCTTTCTGGATCGAAGCCGGTGAGCAATATGATGGGTACGTCTGGTCTCAGTTTAATGAGCTCGCGAGAAAACTCAAACCCACACAGGCCAGGCATCGTCTGATCTGTCACCACTACGTCATATGCCTCTGGGTCAGATCGAAACACGGCCAATGCCTCGTTACTGTCGGTAAAGGCGTCTACCAAATAGCCGAAATGCGTTAGAATACGCTTGCCGATCTCGGATAGTATCTCCTCATCGTCGACAAAAAGGACGCGGATCTGTTCGAGTTCAGGGCGCGTTAGGCTGGGCGGTACACTTCTCGTCTCGGCGATGGGTTTTGCCCCAAGTATGGGGAGAAAAACCTCGAATAACGTGCCAGTGCCTGGTTCGCTTTCAACGCGAATAGTACCTCCGTGTTGAGAAACAATGCCATGTACAGTTGCCATACCGAGTCCGGTTGCATTGGGATCAGTTTCAATGGTCGTGAAATAGGGTTCAAAGACCCTGGACAAGGTTTTCGCGCTCATCCCGCAACCCGAGTCCCTGATGGAGATCCGAGCGCACTGCTCAGTTGCAGTATCTCCCAGCGCTGCGGCCAGATCATCATCACAGGTCACTTTTTCCAACGTGACTTCAAGTTCACCACCGTTCTCGCGCATGGTGTGGAACGCGTTCATGGAAAGGTTAATCAGCAACTGCTGGATCTGTGTTCTATTTCCCAACACTGCCGGGCAGCGCGCATCGATGGATGATTTCAAGAGGACATTGGCGGGCTTGAGGGTGCGAAGGAGCTCGATACCGTCTTGGACGGCCTCTTGCAACATCAGGGAGGTGTGTTCCTCAATCCGCTTTCGACCAAAGGTCATCAACTGCTTGATCAGCCGGGTCGCGCGGTGGGCGGCTTCGACGATAGATTCGAGATTATTGCGGGTGATATCCACTGAGGCATGGGGAATTGCAAGCTGGGCGCTGGCTAGTATGGCAAAAAAGATATTGTTGAAATCGTGTGCAAGCCCATCGGCCAGGGTAGAAATCGCCTCCATTTTTTGGGCCCTCAGAAATGCGGTATCTCGGGCCACATCATCGGTAATATCCTTGATGGAAAGCAGGTAGTTGGTGATGTCGCCGCTAGCATCTCGAACTGGAGTGATGGCTACATCGACTTCAAGAGATGTTTTGTTGGCCCGATGTCCACTGCATCGCCCATTCCAATGCTCACCAGCCGTGACCCGTGACAGCACTGCCTCATCAAATGTCTCCTCAAAAGTTTTTTCGCAAAATAACCGAGGCCTGAATCCCACCACAGCCGAATTCTGATAACCGGTCATCCGCTCGTAGGCGGCATTTGCGTATCGCGTAATCCAATCCGTATCAGTGAGCAGAATAACGATCGGACTGGCATCGATACCTGTGATGAGCGTTTGGTGAATCCGTTCAAACCCATCACTGGGTCCTGAATCCGTATCCAGATACGAGGTAATATCTGACGAGATATCTCTCTCGATGTAATCCTCTACATCCCGCTTTTCAACTTCGTTTGTCTTTTCGATGAGTTCTGACCGATCGGCCGATGAACGACCCTTTCCTTTGACTTTCTGTGCCAACGAATCCCCCTTGCTCATGCTAGCGTCAAATCAACCCCCAAACAACACTAGATTGCTTCATTTACACAATTTGGAAGTCCCTAAATACGCCCATCTCCTGTTCTATCCAATTAGACCTATCATATCATTATTTTCCCTAAAAATCATAAATAAATAAACATATTGCTCGATATATCCCCCCTGTCAAGCAGCCGTTGGGCCATTGACCGAACAATCTTGTTGGGGGGTATATCTTAATTTTCAGTAAACCCCGACTTTAAAAGGGGGTAGGAACTGGTGTGGTTTCAAGGTGTTCTGGAAAGCAGGTGTGCTATTTCTTCTTTGATGAGCGGCCGGTACCGACAAAATCCTTCAGTGCTTGAGCTGGCTTGAAGGTCACCGTCGTTTGGGATTTGATTTTGATTTTCTCACCGGTCTGGGGGTTGCGACCTGTCCTGGCAGCGCGTTTTTTCTTGTTAAACGTGCCAAACCCTGGGAATGAAAACCGCTCTTCTTTTTTGATGGATTTTTTCATCTCCTCAAATGTAGCGTCGATCACCGCCTGAACGGCTTTTTTCGACAATCCATCTGGTACGGTTTTGGTACCTGCTACAGCTTCGATCAGTTCGGCTTTTGTCATTGTCCTTCTCCTCTTCGTGTTGCGAAATTGATTTTGCTTGGAAACTCAATAGGTTTCCACCCGTTTGCCTGATAGTGCGAAGCATATGTTCAGGAATCAGGTCTGTCAAGAAAAAAAAGATTGAACGTCGAGATTTTCCTCTTCATTACTAAGCGATCGGGAGCAGCCATCCGCAAAGCCAGCCATTATAAAGAGTTTGTCTCTTTAATAAAAGATAATGCCTGGCTGGTGCAGGTTAATGAGGATATATGCTTTGTACGATCTAGTCCGGCCTTCATTTGTAAGGGTTTATCCATGTTTGTATTTGGATTTCCCAGTGAATTCAATGTGTTCCAGTTTTTGCGTATATTTGCGTATAGAAATGTTCGCAATCCGAACATAATACGACTCGATATTTCACTATCTAGCTGCCTATTTAAGGTTTCGATTGGTGAGGCTTGCGTACAGGACCCGCATATACCATTTAGTCAATTTCTGTTTACAACCCCTCGATAAACAGTCTATTAGAGAGAAGAGCGTGTCCACGTCTTGACGGCCGTTTGGCTACCAAATCCCGTCTATTGCACTGCATGCGCCGCTTTGAGATTGCGTTGTTGTTGTATTTTTTTATTCACAGGTGGGAGAAGACCGATTTGGAGGTAACCGATTGAGGCCGTCTGTTTTTTTTCGTATTTGTGGCGCTGTTGTTATCTGTGTATGGATTTTGGGGTGTGGTGCGCGTCCACTTTCTAAATCGACCCAAACAGACTTTGACGTGATCATCATCGGGGCTGGCATGGGAGGCTTATCTGCTGCCACGCACCTGGCCGCCAATGGCATGCGCGTCCTTGTCCTCGAACAAAACCACCAGGTAGGTGGGTGTACGTCGTCTTTTTCACGGGGAGTGTTCAATTTCGACATCGCCCTCCATGAGATGTCCTTGGGCGGAGATGGCCTCATTGAGAGGCTTCTCGAAGCATCTGGTGTTCGGGAAAAAGTTGAGCTGATTCAGATCCCTGAACTCGGCCGGGTGATATTTCCAGGGCTCGATTTTGTCTATCCCAATGGTGTCGATGCAATCCAATCGGCACTTTGTGAACAGTGGCCGACGGAAAAAGAAAACATCTATCGATTTTTTGAGCTATTGGCTGAAATAGAGCGCGAAGTATTTGAGCTCAGAGAGCTCTATCTTACGAATCCTGTCCGCGCATTGCTGATGAAGACAGCGATTCCCTTTAGACAGCCCACGCTTGCAGCATACCGAAATGCCACGCTTCAAGAAGTCTTGGACGAATTTTTTGTGGACGAGAAGCTCAAGGCAGTAATTGGCCAGTTCTGGGTATATCACGGGCCACCTCCGTCTCAGCAGTGGGCCCTGATTTACCTCATTGCTACCTATTCCTACATGAAAAACGGCGCATGGCATATAAAGGGCTCTTCACAGGCGTTGGCCCAGGCATACCAGCAGCGCATTATCGAGCTCGGCGGTGAGGTAAGAACAAACACCCTCGTCACCGGTATTACAGTAGCAAACAACAAGGTACAGGGCGTGGTTACTGCCTCTGGGGAGGCCCACACTTCCCGGTATGTGGTTTCCAACGCAGATCCGTATCAGACATTTTTTAAGCTGATTGACAAGGATCATTCTCCAGAGGAGATCCGCCGAAAAATAAGTGCCATGCAGCCGAGCAATTCCCTGGTAGGCGTGTACCTTGGCCTGGATGTGCCGCTGACACATTGGGGCATCGAGGAATATGAGGTCTTTTATAATACGGGATACGATTCTGATGCCATGTATACCAATGCCATGGCCGGCCGGTTTGACCAGGGGTTTGCCTCCTTTACTTTTTATTCCAATCTGAATGATGATTTTTACGCGCCCGAGGGCAAAGCCGCGATTGTCATCAATTCCTATTCAGAGATGTTGACCTGGCCACCAGAAGGCGAGGCATATGAGAAGCAAAAAGCAGCCATGATGGATACCTTGATTGGCATGGCCGAGCATCTTTTGCCTGGGTTGCGAGAGCACATCGTTGTAAAAGAGGGGATGACGCCGCGGACCATCGAACGCTACACCTTAAACCGTGGGGGCGTGCCATATGGATGGAATTTTACCCCAGAGCAACAGGATCGCCTGCCCATTCCCACCAGTATTGGTGGGCTATACCTCGCCGGGGCGTGGACGTGGCCGGGACACAGCGTGTCCTTGGCACAAGTTTCAGGCTATATCGCGGCGCAGTTGATATTGAAGCAAGAGGAATAGGCGAGGTTTAGGCGCTGGCTGCATTTTCCTATTTTCTCCAGGGTGATTTCCCACCTCAGTTGATTTTTCCTAACCTCAAAATGGATCGCGTTATGTCATTCCCGCGCAGGCGGTGTTGCAAAAGTCTCAAAATTGTCATTCCCGCGCAGGCGGGAATCTATAAAACCTTTTAATTCCCTTTGGTTCTGGACTCCTGCCTGCGCAGGAGTGACGTGCACTACCCCTTTTCGCAACACCCTCTTTCGCGGGGATGACGTGCAAGTTAGGAACACCCCCAGCAGCGGAATGAAAATTGCAGAACCCTCATTGGTGATAGTGGAGACAGGGGGGCCATCATAAAAGGGCGAGTATTTCAAGAGCGACGCAGACATTCTCGGGCTCGGATTCCGGCTTCGGCAATTGTCTTTGCAGAAGAAGACAGCCAGGTCATACACGGTGTTGAGAATCTGTCTGCTGGGGGGGCGTTGCTACTTGGCAGCGCATTTTTAAGGACCAGTGAAGAGATAGCTGTTCTATTGACAATCGGGGCCTGTGAACCCTTGAGAATGCGCGCCAAAGTTATACGTTGCCTCTCATTGGGCAACAGATGGCAGATCGGCGTTCAGTTTCTGCACGACTCACCAGAAACAGAAGACATGATTCAAGAGATGGTTCTGGAGGAGTTGGAACGCAGCGGAGGTTTATAATGCATCAATGTGCGAGAAAGGCGCTCCAACCAGGTCCCATGGTCAACGTCGTCGCCAAGGTGAAATGCGGCTTTCAAAATGACGGTGTGCGCGATCTCTATGCAACGCGCATTTCCCTTGTGGATATGTTTGTTCTTTCGCTGCGACCTCCGCCGGTGGGAACGGTATTTTCAGTGGTGCTGTGCCCACTGGGTATGCAACCGCTGCCTGCGATACAAGCCGTAGTTGTTTCTGCCAAGCTCGATCCACGGGATGCGAGCAATTGCGGATTTGAAGCAGTTTTTACGTCCCTTACAGATGTGCTTTTAGAAAAGCTCCATCAGACCCTGGTGGCGCTTGAGATCCCATGCTCACCACCTGCCCCCCTGCCATCTCCTGAACGAAGAAGAGATCCCAGGGTACATACACGCATTGAGGCACATGTGGATATCTCTGGACAACACATGAGCGCTCGTGTGGAGAATTTGAGCATGTCCGGGGCGTTCCTCAGATTAAAAAGCAAGGACATTCAGGCGCTCATACAACCCGGAATGATTATCGATTTAAATCTGTTGCACGAGAGTTTACCTGAATATCTCTCAACCCAGGCAGAGGTAGTGCGTCGCGTTACATGCGAAGATGGGCTTGGTGTTGGCATACGATTCGTCAAAATGGATGGGATTTCTTCTCAACGGTTGGAAGGTCTGTTGCTAAGTGTGCTCAGCATGGAACGCGAAGTCGTGTCCTAGTTCCCTGCAACTCGTTGCTTCTATTCGCTTAATTGGTATCGGCAAATACATTTTTAAGGGATTGATGCGACCCCGAGATCCGTTCCACACAATCCAAGAGCTGTTTTGACGATGCCTCAAAATCGGCCACCATGCCGCCGATGCGCTTCATGCCAATATCGACCTTGTTCAATAACTCCTGTTGAGTGTTGGCGCCAGTGGCCACCCCCTCCATCATTTCGGCTGTACGGACGTATTCTTCGGCCATTTCCTCAATAAACGCACTTGTCGTCTGCAGCTCACCGAATTGTTCGACGAGAAAGTCCATGTTTTTCTGCAGCGTACCAGTACTCTTCAACGCGCACTGCTGGATATTGTGAAGCAGTCTCTGGCCGACCACCAGGCGCTCCTCAGTATCCTGAATCAGATCTTTCAGCTCTTGTGCCACCACACGGAACCCAACTCCGTGCTCGCCCGCTTTAACCGCCTGGATGCTGGCGTTCAGGGCCAGCGTTTTGATCTGGGCGCTCATCTCCTGGTTCATCCGCAGGACCTCTGCAATATTGTCGGTCATTGAAATGAGGTCTGTGAAGTCGGCTTTTACGTTGTCGTTATTTTTGACCACATCTTCGAAACCGCTTTGAACCTTGAGCAATCGTTCCTTGCCATGGGCAGAACCCTTTAGGGTTGTTTCCACGGCTTTGCGCGTATTGGCCACAACAGCAGTTGTCTCATCCACGGCCTGTTGGCCCCGAGCCGTAAAGGATGTCGTGGTAGTGGCCATATCCGTGAGTGAGGCTGACTGATCAGCAAATAGATCGGCAATGCGAACTATTTCGGCAATCACGTCGCTCAAGGTGGTTGCGACTTTGTTGGCTGCGTTGATGATTTTTGATTGATACGCGTTGGTCTTGGTGAGCAACGAGACGAGGGTTTTGTTCCACTTCTGTGTTTTTATCAACAGCATCACGTAGAATGAAATGATGACAGCGCCCATCAAGATGTTGTTTGTCAGCGCATCTGTTGTCGACAGGATGACCATCTCGTACCAGTTTTGCTGATAGGCGAGTCCGTTCACAGCAAGGCTTGCCATAATCAAGCCTGCTGCCCCATAGATGTATCGAACAGAGAACAGGGACAGGTAGTAGGCAGTGACAAGATTCGCCATCATAGACGATATCGCACTTCCGTAAATCAGGGCCAGGGATACGGCGCTAACGCCGATAACTGAGAAGGCGAACATCAGGGCTGCTCTTTCCACCTTCCCGGCTTTGGTGAACTGCAATCCAGCTATCCAGATGCCGATAGCCAAGATCAGAGAAATCAAGCGGGTGACGTGTTGCCAGCAGGGATTTTCCCACAAATGGTAGCAATATAAGAGCACGACGAACGGCGCGGCAAAGCGCACCATGGCGCGTTGTACGTAGAGATGAAATGCAATAAGCCGATCCTTATGGGATACACCTGCGATCTCGTCGACCGACGTTGGTTTCTCTTCCTGTGCCATGGTCTTTTCGATGCCCTCAAGAAAGTATTGACCCATAATCATTTTTTTCAAGGCACAGGCATATTCGCGTGCATCGATGGCTGAAAGTTCGAAGATGGAGAGATGGGCAAAAAACTTGATTTGTCTTTTGTTCAATGAAAACTAACAATTAGAGCTCATATCGTAGTTCAGGTGGCCTCTGTTCGTATTGAGGGGGAAAAATGGAAGATATCGATACAATTGTCGATGAGATTGCAACTGAGATGAGACTCTCCTCGGAGATGATCGATCGCCGCCTTGCTTTCTTGCATCTAGTTGATCGGGACAGGGAGCTTCTAAAAGGGCGGCGAGGTTGGTTCCTTCAAAACGCCGATAGCATTTTGGACGCATTTTTTGCCAGGTTTAGCGCATCCCAGGATGCGCGCCAGGTAATGCCTGGAAAACACTGCCTGGTCTCTGCGATGAAAGATCACCTGCTGCATCTTTTTTCCGGTGAGTACGGTGTTGTGCATGCACGAAGGTGTTTCCGTACCGGTGTTGTGCACCACAAACTGGGAGTGACTGAGGAATTGTACGTAGGCGCGTACTCGTGGTTACTCGATGCGCTGCAGAGCGCTGTGCATGAGCAACCAGAAGCGACGCCTGCAAAAGCTGCAGACATTGTTTCGGCCCTTATTAAAGTTGTTCTTTTCGATCTGGGCCTGGTATTGGAGACATATGCACATGCCAGCCATAGGACCATTGAACATATGGCGAAATCCGATTTAATCACTGGCCTGCCCAATTACAATGTGCTTGTGGAAGACTTGGAGGAGCGGCTTCAACAATGCTGCCCTTCGCGGCAAGTCTATGCATTTTTTGTCGGGCTCGACAGGTTCAAGGCGGTGAATGAGACGCTCGGTCATCCTATTGGTGACGAGATTCTAAAGCAGGTAGCACTGCGGTTACGTGCGGTCATGCCAGCTGGCTTTCTTTTATCTAGGCTCGGAGGAGACATTTTCGTAATCGCTGCTGGCGGCGATGCTGATCCTTTAGCAACGCCGGCATTTACAGCTGAGATCTTGAATACCTTGCAGGCGCCCATGGATCTCACGGGTTTTAGCGTGGATATATCCGCGACAATAGGTGTTGCCGTAGCAGAAGAACCGGGTGTGGATGCAGTGTCGTTGATGCGCCAGTCTGAAATGGCGATGTACCATGCCAAAGCAAAGCAGCTTCCGACAACGGTTTTTGAAATTGACATGAAGCGGTATTCAGTGGCCCAGCTCGGTATTGGTACTGAGCTTCGGCGTGCTGTGGATAATAACGAGCTCATATTATTTTACCAACCGAAGATCGATGTGCAGACCGGACAGACCGTTGCTGTGGAGGCCCTTATTCGCTGGATGCATCCCATGAAGGGTTTTATGCCACCCAACCTGTTCATTCCGACTGCAGAACAGACCGTGTTGATTCACGAGGTCACAGATTGGGTGTTACAGGCAGCGATATCTCAGGCATCAGAATGGCACAGAAAGGGCATTGACTTGGCCATAGCAGTCAATCTCGCTGCACCCAACCTCCAGAACCTCAAGTTGCCGCAACAGTTGGAAACCCTGCTCACCTCATCCGGCTTTGATCCGGCCAAGCTCACCCTAGAAATCACCGAGAGCGGCCTGATGGCCGATCCTCAGCGGGCACATGACGTTGTCATGGGGCTTCGGGATCTAGGGGCAAAACTATCTATCGATGACTTTGGCACGGGGTATTCTTCCCTTGCCTACCTCAAGACCCTACCCGTGGATGAGGTAAAGATAGACCAAATATTTATCTTTACTATGTCAGAAGATGAAAACGACGATCGGATTGTCCGGGCGACCATTGGGCTTGGCCACAACCTAGGCTTAGATGTTGCTGCTGAGGGTGTAGAGAACCAAGAGACATTGGACAAATTGAAGCGATACGGGTGCGATACTGTGCAGGGATTCTTCTTCAGTAAGCCGTTGCCAGCGTATGATCTAGAAGTCTGGCTAACTGAGCAACATGGCAGTGGCAAAAATCAATGACCCCTGTCTAAGCAGTTATCGACGAAGCACTTGGGAAGTTGTGGGCCTAGTGATTGGGGTCTCTAATCAGCAGCGACGAAATAGTTTGACACCGGTCCTGCGCGCTGGTAGAAAATCGGCCGCATTGGGTATGCCCGTATTCTTGGGGCTATAGCTCAGCTGGGAGAGCGCATGACTGGCAGTCATGAGGTCAGGGGTTCGATCCCCCTTAGCTCCACTATTTTTCTTCAATTATTTCAACTAGTTAAAATCCCCCGTCCCGCTTGGTGATCCTATGGTGATCCTAGAATGTGCGGATTTGTCCAGCAGCTGGACAGCGTCGCGCTTTGCGTCTGGACTTAGATGCGCGTACCGCATCGTCATTTCAAGGGTGCTGTGGCCGAGCAATTCCTGAACCGCTTTTATCGGAGCTCCCAACATGACCAAATGCGATGCAAACGAATGCCTAAGCGTGTGCCAACCCACTTTTCGAAGTCCAGCCTTCCGACAGGTGTAGTGAAGCGGACTGTAAGTATCCTGAGCTAACCACATTTTTCCCCGAGCATTGGAAAAAACAAGCTCTCCTTTGAGATGCCGGTAATTTTTCAGTTCATCCAACAGGGAATCACAGAGTGGAATTTCTCTGTTCTTTCCACTTTTTGGCGTTCCGATAGCGCCGTAAACGGCATTGCGACGCACCAAAATCCGCTTGGTGACAAGATCAATATCCTCCCAGCGAATTGCTAATAACTCACCAAGTCGCATTCCAGTTCTCAGGGCCATTAGGATCATCGGGCGCCAGTCATCTGTAGTTGCTGCAATTAGCCTTTCCGCTTCTTCAAAATCGAGAAAATCAAAATCTGGCTTGGGCACTTTAAGCATGTTCATTTTGGGTGCTTTTTCAATAATCTCCCATTCAATTGCGATCGCCAGCAGTCGACCGAGAATCACGAGCTGGTTGTTTACTGTCTTCTTAGAAAGCCCCTGCTTCAATTTCTGCATTTTGTATCGAGCAATATCGCGCGCTTGGATTGCATCCAGCCTCTTGTTGCCGAAAGAGGGGATGAGATGATTACGAAGGGTAGATCGCTTAGCAAGGATTTCGCTTCTCTTGTTGTGCACCTCGGCGTAATTGGTCATAAATTCTTCGGCGAACTCAGTTAGAATCGGTACTACTTCTGTTTCCTCCTTTCTCCCAAAGCTGCCGTCGAGCAAGGCTTGGCGGATATCCCGCTCGTATCGCTCGGCGCCGCGCCGGGTGTTTACCGGCGATCTGCGGCGGATGTGCGCTACGGTGCCGTCTGGGTGTCTGTATTTTATGTGGACCATCCAGCAGTCCCTGTCTTTCCTGCGTATCACGGTCATGATGACCTCCTGTCATCCCGCGATACGCACGCGTTACCCCGCGAAAGCCACTGTAACACAGTGTCGCGGTGAAAGCGGAGGCTTCTGCCAATGCGCAATTTTCCCGGGATTTCTCCCCGTTGAGATAACTCGTAGACCGTGTTTCGGTTGACCCTGAGCAATTTCGCCATTTCTTCCACCGTCATCAAGACGGGGAGGTCGGTCTGATGGTCCTGCGGGGAACCCGATATGTTTTCGTTGCTTTGACCTAAATTTCCCTCGATGAGATTCATGTGGCATCTCCTCGTTGAGGTAAAGGAGCCGATGCTTTAGTACCAACTAGAAAAAGGCCACCCTTTTTCGAAATGGGACAAAACAGGGTCAAAAAAGTGTTTTTTATTCAAAATTGCAGATTTGAAATATGGCAGATTAGCTCTTAATGCTTCGTAATTATTTGATTTTATCTGTTTTTGCCTGTGATGTCGGATATCACCCAATGTCATTTTTTTTATCATCGTATTACCGTATAACCGTATTACCGTATTACGATTAACTTCAAAAACAAGCATATCTGGAGCGCGTTGTTCACTTGTTTGATATTTGATGCTTCAACTCCAGTGGAACCAGCTAACAATAGATTCTAATCATCATAGATGCCGAATGTGTATCCTATGGCGGCCTACCATTTTCACGTTTTTCTCTAAAAACCGCAGTTTTTTTCCAATTGAGCCAGTTATCCCCCAGGTTGCATAACCTTCATAGGAAAGCAGTGATATAAAGGCTTGCGGAGCCCCGTCATCACTGGGTATTCTCGGTTTGAAAACGACTGAAAAAACCCAGTTCAGGA
>JAAUYD010085073.1_pt1 | contig 25231 bp, 22 predicted proteins | sample 7278101 | NCBI WGS metagenome assembly JAAUYD01 (sample SAMN14350128, study PRJNA611818) | marine sediment metagenome | isolation source: surface marine sediment (0.6m) | place: French Polynesia: Moorea | collected 2018-08
ACTGGATCGGCCAGGGCGCACAGCCGTCTGACCGCGTTGCGTCTCTTCTCAAGAAGCACCGCAAGGCAGCCGCGGCCAACTGATAGGACATGACGACGCAACCCGTCGTCCTGGGCCGCATTTCGGGCCTGTTTGGCGTCAGGGGTTGGGTCAAGGTGTATTCGTACACCGAACCGCGTGAAGCGGTACTGGATTACGATCGCTGGCTGCTTTCCGGCAAAGACGGGTGGCAGGAGGCGACAGTCGCTGAAGGACAGCGGCACGGAAAGACGATCATCGCGCGCCTCGACGGTTACGTCGATCGCGACCAGGCAAAGAGCCTCATCGGCACCGAGATCGGTGTACCGAGAGGATCGTTGCCGGAGACCGGCAAGGACGAGTTCTACTGGTCCGACCTGGAAGGCCTTCGGGTCGTGCACCGCGATGGCAGTGAGCTCGGCAAGGTGGCTTACCTGCTGGAGACCGGTGCCAACGATGTGATGGTTGTAAAGGGCGAACAGGAACGGTTGATTCCGTTCGTCATGGATAAGGTAGTAATCGGCGTGGATCTCGACAAGGGCGAGATCGAGGTCGACTGGGAATGGGACTGATGCACTTCGACGTTGTCACCCTGTTTCCGGAAATGGTCGCGACAATTGCCGACTTCGGCGTTGTCGGACGCGCACGGCGCAACGGGCTGGTCTCGATGGGTTTGGAAAACCCGCGTGATCACACGAGCGACGTGCACCGCACAGTGGACGATCGGCCTTACGGTGGCGGTCCCGGGATGGTGATGAAGTATGAGCCATTGGCCGGGGCGCTCGAAGCTGCAAGGCAGAGGGCCCCACAGGGCAGCCCGGTTGTTTACCTGTCGCCTCAGGGCGCGGTGTTCAACCAGGCGACGGCAAGACGGTTTGCCGAACTGCCCGGGGTAATCATGCTGGCGGGCCGTTACGAGGGTGTCGACGAGCGTTTCATAGAGGCGCATGTCGATGAGGAATTGTCGATAGGCGATTTCGTGCTCTCGGGCGGCGAGATTGCTGCGATGGCAGTGATCGATGCGGTGGTGCGGTTGTTGCCGGGTGTGCTTGGTGACGACGACTCCGCAGCCCAGGACTCCTTCATGGAAGGTCTTCTGGACTGCCCGCACTACACGCGACCCGAGGAAGTCGCGGGTCGTGATGTGCCGGATGTGTTGTTGTCCGGTGACCACGCAGGTATTGCGCGGTGGAGAATGAAACAGGCCCTCGGTCGCACGTACGAACGGCGCCCGGACCTGATCGAGAAACTGGAATTAAATGAAGAGCAGCAAGTGCTGCTCGACGAATATCTTGAAGAGCAAAGACAATGAGCAAAATTATTGAAGCGATCGAACAGGAACAGATGGAGAAGGAGATCCCCGAGTTTGCTCCGGGTGATACCGTCATCGTCCAGGTCAAGGTGAAGGAAGGCAACCGCGAGCGTCTGCAGGCGTTTGAGGGCGTTGTCATCGCGAAGCGCAATCGCGGCCTGAACTCCTCGTTCACGGTGCGCAAGATCTCGCACGGCGAAGGCGTGGAGCGTGTTTTCCAGACCTTCAGCCCGGTCGTCGACTCGGTGAAGGTGAAACGTCGCGGCGACGTGCGTCGCGCGAAGCTCTACTATCTCCGCGGCCGCACCGGCAAGGCAGCGAGAATCAAGGAAAAAATCTGAATTTCATCAGCTTTTTGTCGCCCCGGTCACAGCAGTGGCCGGGGCGATTTTCGTTATAATGCGGGCCACTTCGAAAAGCTGAACCAATTCTGTTCAGCCGGGTCCGTGAACAAATGAAGCAAGCACTTCTCATCGGCATTCTGGCCAGCCTGCTCAGCGGCTGCGCGATCGTTGTATCGTCTGCGGCCAGCGGTCTTGGCGAAACGATCTCCGGGTCCGTCCTCAACCAGGACGATCCGGAGATCGCCAAAGCTGCGATGCCCACGTTCATGGTCATGATCGACGGTGTCATCCAGGACAACCCTACCGATCCTGACGTGCTCGCCGCCGGCGCTACCCTCTACGCCTCTTACGGTGCGGTGTTCGCGGACGACGAAGTACGTGCGTCTCGTCTCACCACCCGTGCCCGACGTTATGCATTGACCGCCATGTGCGAGTCGTACAAACCGGCCTGCGGCTGGCAGGATGCGAACTACGACGAGTTCGTCGCGACGCTCGATGGCATTCGACCGAAACATGCGGAGCTTCTCTATACCTACGGCTTCGCGTCACTGGCGTTCCTGCGAGCTCATAGCTCGGACTGGAATTCGCTGGCAGAACTGCCACAGATCGAGGCGTTGTTTAATCGCTATCTGGACATAAGCGGCGACGAAGTTAACAGCGCCGTGTACACCTACATGGGAATATTGCTAACGCTCAGACCGCCAGCGTTAGGCGGCGAACCGGAACGTGCGCGCGAGTACTTTGAGAAGGCGATCGAAGTCACTGACGGCCGCGACCTCAGTGCGAAGGTGGAATACGCCAAGGGCTACGCCAAGCTGTTGTACGAACGCGAACTTCACGACCGGCTGCTCAACGATGTCATGGCTGCCGATCCGTATCATGACGGTTTTACGTTGAGTAACGTACTCGCCAAGGAAGAAGCGGCGGAATTGCTGGCTGAAGCTGACGACTACTTTTGACAGGATTTACTATGAAAAAACTGTTGCTCACTCTACTGGTACTCGCGTTTAGCGTGCCTGTGCATGCGGCCACGCTGAAGATTGCCACGGTGACGCCCGAGAACTCCCAGTGGATGAAGGACATGCGCGCGAGCGCCAAGGAGATCAAGGAACGCACCGAGGGACGGGTACAGATCAAGTACTACGGCGGCGGCGTCATGGGCAATGACAAGAAGGTCCTGAGTCGTATTCGCCTTGGCTCGCTGCAGGGTGGCGCGTTTACGCCCAGCGCGTTGGCCAGTCAGTACTCGGACCTGAATCTCTACGGCTTGCCCATGGTGTTCGATTCCGAGGAGGAGGCTGCCTATACCCGCAGCCGACTCGACTCGAAGCTGGCGCGAGGCCTCGAGGACGCCGGGTACGTCAATTTCGGTTTTGCGGCCGGCGGATTCGCAATCCTGATGTCCAACACGCCAATCGACAACCTCGGTGATCTCAAAGGCAAGAAGGTCTGGATTCCGGAAGGTGACGACATCAGTCGTCGCTCGATGGAGGCGTTGCAACTCTCGCCCGTGTCGCTGCCTTTGACGGATGTTCTGACCGGGCTGCAGACGGGCCTGATCGATATCGTCGCGATGTCGCCGATTGGTGCGTTGGTGCTGCAATGGCACACGAAGGTCAAGTACGTCACCGAGTTGCCACTTGTCTACACGCTGGGCTTCATGGCCGTCGACAAACGGGCATTCGATAAACTGAGTGATGAAGACCAGGCGATCGTTCGTGAGGTCATGGGTCGTACCTACGAGAATTTTGACAAGCAGAACCTGATCGATAACCGCGGTGCACTGGATGCGCTACTCAACACCGGCATCGAGAGCGTGCCGTTCGACATCGAGGAATACAACGAGGTGCGACGCATTCTGATGGCGTCGAACTCGACGTTCGGTGATCAGGGGCTCTTCACGAAGGAGCTGTTTGACGAAATGTTGACGTACATCGAAGAATACCGCGCAGAGAATTGAAGAAGCTCCTGGATAGCCTGGAGCGGGCAGGCAGGCTCGCCGAAAACACCGCGCTGGTGCTGTTACTCGGCACCATGATCGGAGTTTCGGTATTCCAGATCATCAACAGGGAGCTGCTCGGCAGCACCTTCGCCATTGCATGGGCCGACGAACTCGTGAAGATCATCGTCCTATGGCTTGCGATGGTTGGCTCGATCGCGGCCGCGCGTGACAACCGGCATATCCGGATCGACCTGATTACTCACATCCTGTCCGGGCCCTTAGTGACCTGGGCCAGGATTGTGGTGGATGTGTTTGCCGCGATCGTCTGTGGCGTTATCGGATGGTATGCCTATCTCCTGATTCGCGAGGAGATCAGCTGGGGCGATACGATCTTCAACAACACGCCGCTATGGATCATGCACGCAATCGTGCCCCTGGCGTTCGCGTTGATCAGCTACCAGTTCGTCGTGCGAGTAGCGAAACTCGTGCACAGTCTGTTCGCCGGTGAGTCGGGGGAGACGGCGGGATGATCGTTATCAGCCTCATCCTGCTTGTGCTCGCAATCCTGGGTGCGCCACTGTTTGCCATCATCGGCACGAGTGCGATGGTCGGCTTCTACCAAACCGATACCGGACTCATTACGATCGCGCTCGAGCTCCTGAGTATCGCCGACATGCCAATCCTGACGGCGATACCACTGTTCACGTTTGCGGGGTACCTGCTTAGTGAAAGCAACGCGCCGCAGCGACTCGTACGACTGACCAATGCGATGTTCGGCTGGATGCCGGCCGGCCTCGCGCTCGTCTGCATCGCCGTCTGTGCATTGTTTACGGCATTCACAGGGGCGTCCGGCGTGACGATTATTGCGCTCGGCGCGATTCTGTACCCGGCTCTCAAACAGGATGGTTACGGCGACCGCTTTAACCTCGGCCTCGTTACGTCGTCGGGCAGCCTTGGTCTGTTGTTTGCGCCGTCGCTACCGTTGATTCTCTATGGCGTCGTTGCCGAGGTCAGCATTGAAAATCTGTTTCGCGCCGGAATATTGCCGGGGCTGCTGATGCTCATCATGCTTGGCGGCTACAGCATCTGGGTCAATCGCGACAACCGTAAGCCGCTGACTGCGTTCTCGTGGAAGGAAGTCGGCACCGCGCTTCGCGAGGCGCTGTGGGAGCTGCCGTTGCCGATCGTTGTGCTTGGCGGTATCTACGGTGGATTTATCGCCGTGTCGGAGGCCGCGGCGATCACCGCGCTGTACGTCTTCATTGCCGAAGTCCTGATCAATCGCGAAATCAAGATCCGCGACTTGCCGCGCATCACCCGCGAGGCCATGGTTCTTGTTGGCGGAATCCTGATGATCCTCGGCGTATCGCTTGCCTCGACCTACTACATGATCGATGCCGAGATTCCGCAGAAGCTACTCGCCTTTGTCGCGGAGCTCGTCAGCAGTCCAACGTCCTTCCTGATCCTGTTGCTGCTTTTCTTACTGGTACTCGGCGCGATACTCGACATTTTCTCTGCGATCGTTCTCGTTGTGCCGTTGATCCTGCCGATCGCGGACGGTTTCGGTGTGAATCCCGTTCACCTTGGCATCGTATTTCTGGCTGCGATGCAGCTCGGTTACCTGACGCCACCGGTCGGACTGAATCTGTTTATCGCCAGTTACCGGTTCGAAAAGCCGATCATGCATGTGTACTCGGCAACGTTCCCGTTCCTCGTGATCCTGATGCTGTCGGTCATCTTTATCAGTTTCCTGCCGCAACTGTCGCTCGCATTCCTGTAGCAGAGGTGCCCTGATGCGATCCTTTCTTTTCGTGCTGCTTGCCGCGCTATCGATCGACGCGTCGGCATCGCTGGACGATGTCCAATTGCCGCCAGGTTTTGCTATCGAAGAGTATGCGGATGTGCCCAAGGCACGATCCCTTGCACTCGGCGATCGTGGCACCGTGTTCGTGTCGACACGCAAGGCCCGTTCGGTGTACGCGATCGTCGAACAGGACGATGGGTCACGTCGCGTCATCGAGATCCTTACTGGACTGCGAACGCCGAATGGCATCGCCTTTTTCGAAGGCGACCTGTACGTCGCCGAGATCTCGCGCGTCATCCGCTACGACGATGTGGAGGATCGCCTCGAGAGCATGCCCGACGGCGTCGTCCTCGATATCGACCTGCCGTCGGATCGCAGTCACGGCTGGCGCTACATTGGCTTTGGCCCCGATCGCAAGCTTTACATTGCGATCGGCGCCCCCTGCAACATCTGTAATGAATTCGGGTACGCCAAGATCGTTCGCATGAATCCGGACGGCTCGGACCGCGAAATCTTTGCGTCAGGCGTTCGCAACTCGGTCGGTTTTACCTGGCACCCCGATACGGACGAACTGTGGTTCACGGACAACGGTCGCGACATGATGGGCGACGATCTGCCGCCGTGTGAACTGAATCGCGCGCCGCGGCAGGGGCTGCACTTCGGTTACCCGTTCTGTCACGGTGACGATATTCCGGATCCGCGCTACGGTCGCGACCGAGATTGCCGGGACTACACGCCACCCGTTCAGCAACTCGGTCCGCACGTCGCCCCGCTCGGGCTCAAGTTCTATACTGGCGACATGTTCCCACCTGCGTACCGTGGCCAGGTGTTTATTGCGGAACATGGCTCGTGGAACCGGTCCAAGAAAATAGGCTATCGCATAACGCTGGTGCGCCTGGACGGCAACGAAGCGGTGTCCTATGAACCCTTCGCATCCGGTTGGTTGCAGGGGCAGTCGGTGTCGGGCCGCCCCGTCGATCTGATCGTCAAGGACGATGGATCACTACTGGTCAGCGACGACTACGCAGGCAAGGTCTATCGAATCACTTACAAGGGCGACTAGGGCGGGCCCTTTGAGGACGAACGTATGAGCAGAAAGAACATCCTGTGGCGTTTCTTTGGCGCGATCTGGCGAGGCCTCAACGGTCTGCGCAAGGTGCTGCACCTGGTCCTGCTGCTGTTCATCTTTATGATGTTCTTCGGTGCCCTGTCAGGGCCGGCTCCGCAGTTGCTGCCGCAGAGTGCGGCACTCGTCATCCAGCCGGTCGGTGCGCTCGTGGAGCAGGTGGCGGGGGACCCGTATGACCGCGCGGTCGCTGAGCTCGTTGGCGATGCACCGCCGCAGACCCTGGTTGCCGATGTCGTCGACGCACTCAGGTATGCGAAAGAAGATGATTCGATCGAGCTTGTGCATCTTGATTTGAGTGCGTTTGCCGGCGCCGGGCTCAGCAAGCTGCAGCGCGTCGCCGCAGCAATCGAAAGTTTTCGCGAATCGGGTAAACGCGTCATTGCGAGCGCGGACTTCTATAGCCAGAACAGCTACTACCTCGCGGCCCATGCTGATGAGGTCTACATGCATCCCGAAGGTCTCGTGTACCTGCGGGGCTACGGCTCGTACAGAAACTACTACAAGGACGCGATCGACCTGTTGAGAATCGACTGGAACGTGTTCCGCGTTGGTACACACAAGTCCTTTGTCGAACCGTACGAGCGCATGGACATGTCGCCTGAGGACCGGGAGTCGCGACTGCGCCTGATTAACCAGTTCTGGTCGATGTACGAAAACGACGTCGTAACGGCACGCGGCTTACCAGAAGGCGCAATTGACAGCTACGCCGAGAATCTGGTCGTCAATACGATTGCCGCGAATGGCGACGTTTCCCAAGTCGCCGTTGATCGCGGTCTCGTCGATGAGCTCCTCAACCGCGCTGAGTTGCGTCAGTTGATGCAGGATTACGTTGGCGTCGACTCGAACGATGACTCGATGTACTCATCGGTATCGATGCGGGCCTACCTGAAACAGGCGCGCTTGTTGAAGGGAGAACGCAGCAAGTCGGAAAATGTGGCTGTCATTATTGCAGCAGGCGACATTCTGAATGGTACACAGCCACCCGGCACGGTCGGCGGTGATTCGACGGCGGAACTCCTGCGCCGCGCGCTGTCGGACGAATCGGTCAAGGCAGTGGTCCTGCGCGTCGACAGCTCAGGCGGCAGCATGTTTGCCTCGGAGGTCATTTCTGACGAGATCCAGGCACTGCGCGAGGCTGGCAAGCCTGTCGTTGCGTCGATGGGCAGTGTGGCGGCCTCGGCCGGATACTGGATTTCCGTCGTTACTGACCGTGTGATCGCGAGTCCGTCTACGGTTACGGGTTCGATTGGCGTGTTTGGAATGTTCCCGACGTTTCAGCGCACGTTGGAAACGGTCGGTGTTGCCACCGACGGTGTTGGGACGACGCCGTGGTCCGGCGAGCTACGCCCGGATCGTGCGATGTCTGACGATGCAAAGCAGCTCTTCCAGCTCATCATCGAAGACGGCTACAACCATTTCATATCAGGTGTCGCCGAACGTCGCGGACTCGAGAAAGACTACATCGACACGATTGCCCAGGGGCAAGTGTGGACCGGCAACGATGCGTTCGAGAATGGCCTCGTCGACCAGCTTGGTGATTTCGAGGACGCTATCGCGGCCGCCGCGGAGCTGGCTGGCCTCGAAGAGGGTGCCTACGGACGCAAATTCATCGAGAAACAACTCAGCCCGACTGAACAGATGATATTGGACCTGTTATCGGTATTTCGTCTGGCCGGCATTGATGTGACCGACATCGCACCCGAACCGGGTCCAATCAAGGTGTTCGCGGGCAAGTTGCAGTCCCTGCTGGAACAGGTAACGCGCTTCAACGATCCGCGGGGTGTTTACTCGCACTGCTTCTGCGAGATCAACTGACGGTCGACAACAGGCGTGGCAGCGCAGGCCCGATTAATTCCAGTGCAGAATCACCTTGCCGGACTGGCCTGATTCCATGAGTTCGAACGCGGGTTGGAACTCCTCGATATCGAAATGATGCGTAATGATCGGGTCCATGTTTAGCCCGCTTTGCAGCATGCTCGACATCTTGTACCAGGTCTCGAACATCTCGCGTCCATAGATACCCTTCAGCACGAGACCTTTGAAGATAACGTCATTCCAGTCGATGGCCATGTCGCCAGGCGGGATACCGAGAATCGCAACTTTGCCGCCGTGGTGCATCGTGCGCAGCATGTCACGGAATGCCTGCGGGTTGCCCGACATTTCCATGCCGACGTCGAAGCCCTCGACCATGCCGAGTTCTTTCATCGTGTCGTCAATCGTTTCGTTCATGACGTTGATGGCCCGCGTAGCGCCCATCTTGCGAGCCAGGTCAAGGCGATAGTCGTTAACATCCGTAATGACGACGTGGCGTGCACCAGCGTATCGTGCGATAGCCACAGCCATGATGCCGATCGGGCCTGCGCCCGTGATCAGCACGTCCTCGCCAACAAGGTCGAAGGACAGCGCGGTGTGCGTTGCATTGCCGAGCGGGTCCAGAATAGACGCCATTTCGTCACTGATCGCGTCCGGTAACCTGAACACATTGAACGCGGGCACGGCGATGTACTCCGCAAATGCGCCTGGACGGTTCACGCCCACACCGACCGTATTCATGCACAGGTGGCGGCGCCCGGCGCGGCAATTGCGGCAATAGCCGCAGGTGATATGGCCTTCCGCGGATACGCGGTCGCCGATTTCGAAGCCCTTGACCTCGATGCCGCGTTCGACGATCTCGCCCGAGAATTCGTGGCCGACGGCCATCGGCACGGGAATCGTCGCCTGAGCCCAATCGTCCCACTTGAAGATATGGATGTCGGTGCCACAGATCGCGGTGCGCTTGACCTTGATAAGGACATCATTGTGCCCGACGTGCGGTCGCTCGATGTCCTCCATCCAGATGCCGCGTTCGGCTTTGGCTTTGACCAGTGCTTTCATAGTTGCACCCTCGGACCGTTATCCCTAGTTAATAACGCCCAGCTCGCGGCCGACATCCGTAAATGCGTCTATGGCCATATCGAGTTGCGCAGTCGTGAGTCCGGCAGACATCTGTGTGCGAATCCGCGCCTGGCCCTTTGGTACGACCGGATAAGAGAATCCGATGACGTAGATGCCACGCTCGAGGAGCTTGTCTGCCATGGCGGTGGCGAGTTTCGCATCGCCGAGCATCACCGGGATGATCGGGTGTTCGCCAGGCTTTAAGTCGAAGCCTCGTTCGGTCATCTTCTCCCGGAAGTACGCCGCATTGGCATGCAGCTGCTGCTGTAGCGAGTTGTCGCGTTCGAGCAGATCGAGCACCGCGATCGACGAGGCTGCGATCATCGGTGCGACGGAGTTCGAGAACAGGTAGGGCCGAGAGCGTTGCCGCAGCCAGCCTACGATTTCCTTGCGGCCGGAGGTATAGCCTCCCGAGGCGCCGCCGAGCGCTTTGCCCAGTGTGCCCGTGATGATGTCAACGCGTCCCACGACGTCGCGATACTCATGCGTGCCGCGACCGTGCTCCCCGAGAAAGCCCGCAGCATGGCAATCGTCGATCATCGTCAGCGCATCGAATTCGTCGGCAAGTTCGCAGATGCCGCCGAGATCCGCGATCGTCCCGTCCATCGAGAACACGCCGTCCGTCACGACAAGACTGACATTGGCGCCCCTCGCCTCTTCGAGCTTCTGCTTGAGGTCGGCCATGTCGTTGTTGGCGTAACGGTGTCGCTGGGCTTTGCACAGGCGAATGCCGTCGATGATGCTGGCGTGATTGAGCGCGTCGGAGACTACGGCGTCGTCCGGGCCGAGCAGCGTCTCAAAGAGCCCGCCGTTCGCGTCAAAACAGGACGGGTACAGGATCGTGTCTTCAGTGCCGAGAAACGAACTGATGCGTTCCTCCAGCGCCTTGTGAATGGTCTGGGTGCCGCAGATAAAACGCACCGAGGCCATGCCGTAGCCATACTCATCGAGCGCTTTGTGCGCCGCAGCGACAACTTCAGGGTGGTTTGCCAGCCCAAGGTAATTGTTTGCGCAAAGGTTCAACACCTCTGTGGTGCTGCCATTGGTCTTGACGTCTATGGCCGCCTGCTGCGGCCCGGCAATCAGTCTTTCGGTCTTGAACAGCCCTTCATCGCGGAGGGCCTCGGTCTGCGAGGCGAGAGACCGGAGGAAATTTTCAGGCACGTCATTGCCCTCGGAGTTGGAAGGACGCAAAGTATATCAGCAGCAAACTGGAGTTCGATTGTGGCTGACCGCAGTCTCAGGCTGGATCGGTGGTTGTGGTTTACGCGCTTCTACAAAACGCGTACCGCGGCCAGCAAGGCCGTTAATGGTGGACATATTCGTCTGAACGGAGAGCGTGCGCGGACCTCGTCCAGCGTCCTCGTCGGCGACCGGATTCGCGTTGTGCGCAACCAGCTCGAATTTGACGTAACCGTGACCGCTATACCGGTTCGTCGCGGTCCTGCACGCGAAGCGCAGGCCTGCTATGACGAGTCGCCGGAGAGTGTCGCCAAGCGCGAGCAGAGGGTTACAGACCTGCGCGCCGATCGCCTGCAAATGCCCATGACGCCAGGAAAACCGGACAAACGCACGCGCCGCAAGCTGCGCGATCGTAATCGAGGCGAGCGCTGAGAATCCGCAGCAATACCAATGCCGGTTGGGTATTTAATAAACTATAATCGCGGCCGGAAAGGTCTGCCCGAGACCGTCAATACGAATCCGCGCGAAGTGGACGAACGGAGTGTCTTATGAGCTTCATAGACCAGCCTGCTGCCCGGGAAAGCAGCATTGGCTATATCAACGATAATTACCTCGCAGACGAACAGGAGCTGGTTCGTCAGTTGGCGAACGAGGCAGATCCCGGCGCGACGGGACGTGCCAAGATCACGAAGACCGCGGAGCAGCTCGTGCGCGCGGTTCGCAAGAACACGAAGAACGACGGCGGCATTGAGGCCTTCCTGCAGCAATATGACCTTTCCTCAGATGAGGGCGTGCTGCTCATGTGTATCGCCGAAGCGCTGCTCCGTATCCCCGATGCGGACACGGCGGACCGGCTGATCGCCGACAAGATCACTGCAGCCAGGTGGCAGGACCATATCGGCACCAGCGATTCCCTGTTCGTCAATGCCTCCACCTGGGGGCTCATGCTCACGGGCAAGATTCTCACGCTCGACGAGATCGCCAGGGGCAACCCGACCAGGATGCTGGGCAAACTGGTCAGCCGCGCCGGCGAGCCGGTGGTGCGCACCGCAATGCGCCAGGCGATGAAGATCATGGGCCACCAGTTCGTCATGGGCAGGACGATCGGTGAGGCGCTGCGCCGGGCGTTGAAGAGTACCGACCTGCCGTATCGGTACTCGTTCGACATGCTCGGTGAGTCCGCGCTGACCGCGGCGGACGCGCAGCGCTATCTCGATAACTACCACGAAGGCATCAAGAGCATCGGCGACGAGCACGTTGAGTCAGCCGACGTCTTCTCGGCTCCGGGTATTTCCGTGAAACTCTCGGCGCTGCACCCACGTTACGAGTATTCGCACGAAGACCGTGTCATGGCTGAGCTGGTGCCGGCCGTGCTCGAACTCGCCAAGCACGCCAAAGAAGTGGGCATTGGTTTGACGATCGACTCGGAAGAGGCACACCGTTTCGAGCTGTGGCTCAATATTTTCGAGAAGGTGTATCGCGACCCGGCATTGAATGGCTGGGACGGCTTTGGTGTTGCGCTGCAGACTTACCAGCGACGTGGCCGTGACGGCATGCGTTTCCTGATCGATATCGCTGACGAAGTTGGGCGGCGCATTCCCGTGCGGCTCGTCAAGGGTGCCTACTGGGATAGCGAGGTGAAATGGGCGCAGGAGCAGGGCCTGGAAAGCTACCCGGTGTTTACGCGCAAGTCGCATTCGGACGTGTCCTACCTCGCTGCGGCCCGCGCCGCACTTGGCGCAGGCGACAAGATTTACGCGCAGTTTGCGACCCACAATGCGCACACGCTGGCGAGCATCCTGCACTACGCGGGTTCGCGCCGCGATTACGAGTTTCAGCGCCTGCACGGCATGGGCGAAGAGCTCTATGCCGAAGTTGTTGATCCGGACAAGCACGACCGGCCGTGCCGCGTCTATGCGCCGGTAGGTAATCACGAAGACTTGCTGCCATACCTCGTTCGGCGTCTTCTCGAGAACGGCTCAAATACCTCGTTCGTCAATAAGATCGCTGACGAGTCGATCGATGCCATGGACATCATTGCCGATCCGCTGGAGACGGCGGCCGGACACGACTACGCAGCCCATGACAAGATCCCGCAGCCGCTCGAGATCTTCCAACCCGAGCGTGAGAACTCGCAGGGCATCAATCTCGCCGATCGCACAATCAGTAGCGAGTTGCTAGGAGAACTGGAGAGAGCTGCGCAGAAGAGCTACACAGCGAAACCGATCATCGGCGGCAAGGAAGTGGACGGCAAGGAGGAACCGTCGGTCAATCCGTCGGACGTCTCCGAGATTGTCGGCGTGTGCCACCAGGCGTCCGCGGACGACGTACGCCGGGCGATCGATGTGTCGATCGAAGCGCAGCCGTCATGGGATCGCATGGGTGGTCACGAGCGTTCGATCATCCTGAATCGCGCCGCGGATCTATACGAGAAGCATCGTGATGAACTGTTGGGGCTCGTCGTTCGCGAGGGCGGACGGACGATTCCCGATGCGATCTCCGAGCTTCGCGAAGCCGTCGACTTCATGCGCTATTACGGCGCCCAGGCCGAAAAGCACTTCGGCGAGCCCATCGTGCTACCCGGGCCAACCGGGGAACGCAATACGCTCAGCATGCGCGGCAAAGGTGTGTTCATCGCTATTAGCCCGTGGAACTTCCCGTTGGCGATCTTCACCGGGCAGGTTACGGCGGCCCTTGCCGCGGGCAATGCGGTGCTGGCGAAACCCGCGGCTCCGACGCCGGTCATCGCATACCGGGCGATCCAGCTTCTGCACGAAGCCGGCGTTCCGGCCGATGTCCTGCACTACGTACCGTGCGGCGGCCGCATGATCGGCGAGGCCGGCGTGGCCGATCCGCGTATCGCTGGCGTCGTGTTCACCGGTTCGACCGAGGTTGCGCAGACGATTAACCAGACCCTCGCCCATCGCGTTGGACCGATCGGCACACTGGTTGCCGAAACGGGCGGCCAGAACGCGATGTTCGTGGACAGTTCGGCGCTGCCGGAGCAGGTTGTCCATGATGCGATCTATTCCGCGTTTAACAGTGCCGGTCAGCGCTGTTCGGCGCTACGGTTGCTCTGCGTGCAGGAGGAAATCGAGCCCAGGACACTTGATCTTCTCAAGGGCTACATGGAAGAGCTGACGATCGGCGATCCGCGGCATCTCTCGACCGACGTCGGGCCGTGTATCGACGACCCCTCAAGGCAGATCCTTGCCACACACGTCGAGCGCATGGGCAGGGAGCAGAAGGTCGTACACCGCTGCAGGCTTCCTGACGAGGCTTTCAAGGGCACCTATTTTGCGCCAACCCTGGTCGAAATTGATGGCATTGGCGCCCTGACTGAAGAGCAATTCGGTCCGGTGCTGCATGTCGTGAAATTCAAGAGCCGGTATCTGGACAAGACCGTCGCCGCCGTGAACCGCACTGGATTCGGCCTGACAATGGGCGTGCACAGCCGCATCGACTCGCGTATCGCAGGACTGGCTGCGGACTCCGGTGCCGGCAATCTCTATGTCAATCGCAACATGATCGGCGCCGTCGTTGGCGTGCAGCCGTTCGGTGGCAGAGGGCTGTCAGGCACGGGTCCCAAGGCCGGAGGCCCGCACTACGTGCAGCGTTTCGGCACCGAATTCACGCTGAGCAACAACATCTCTGCGGTCGGTGGTAATGCCAGCCTGCTGACGCTCGGCTCAGACTGAGCGCTGCAGTCGATGCCGGAAATCAGTGTTTTCGACATCTTCAAGATAGGCATCGGCCCGTCCAGTTCGCACACGGTCGGGCCGATGAAAGCTGCGAAGGCCTTCGCCGGCGCCGTTGCAGGACCGAACGTCGCGAGATTCCATGCGACCTTATTTGGGTCCCTGGCATGGACCGGCAAAGGCCACGGGACAGACATAGCCGTACTGCTCGGCCTTCACGGGCACGAGCCCGAGACCCTGGATCCCGATGCGGTCGATGACATCCTCGCCGGCATTCGTGAAGCAGGCCGGGTCGACGTCGATTTCAACTACGAGCGCGAACTCGAGCGTCATACCAATGGCATGACCTTCGTCGCGCTGGACGCGGAGGGCAAAGAGCTGTTGCGCGAGGACTACTTTTCCCTCGGCGGCGGCTTCATAGCCCGGGGAGACGACCCCGAACCGGCGGCACAGTGCGGCGAGCCGCCGTTACCCTTCATGACCAGCGACTCATTGTTGAAGACTGCTGCGAAGCACGATCTGTCGATCGCCGAGCTTGTACTTCGCAACGAGGAAAGCTGGCGTGATCCTGACGAAGTCCGCGGCCGTCTCGACGCCATCTGGATAGCGATGCGGGATTGCATCGACCGCGGGCTGAGAACCGAGGGGGTGCTGCCCGGCAAGATGGAAATCATTCGCCGCGCCCCGCGGTTGTTCAAGAGTCTCACGGGTAAAGGCGAACCCGATCCATTGGACTCGCTGGAATGGGTTAATGCATTCGCAATTGCCGTCAATGAGGAGAACGCGGCCGGAGGCCGCGTCGTCACGTCGCCCACGAACGGTGCGGCGGGCATTATTCCAGCCGTGCTGCGGTACTACGTTGACTTCGTGCCCGGCGCCGACGAGAAGGGCATCCACAGGTTCCTGCTGACTTCGGGTGCGATCGGCATTCTCTACAAGATCAACGCGTCAATTTCAGGCGCCGAGATGGGTTGCCAGGGCGAGGTGGGTGTCGCGTGTTCAATGGCCGCGGGCGGACTCGTGGCGGCACTTGGCGGTTCTAACGACCACGTGGAAGAGGCCGCGGAAATCGGCATGGAGCATAACCTGGGCCTGACCTGCGACCCGATCGGCGGTCTCGTACAGATTCCTTGCATCGAGCGCAACGCGATGGGCGCGATCAAGGCGATCAATGCGGCGAAGCTGGCCAGGCACGGCGATGGTTCGCACAAGGTGACGCTGGACCAGGTGATCGAGACGATGCGTCAGACCGGGCTCGACATGGCGCAGCAGTACAAGGAAACCTCCAAGGGCGGGCTCGCGGTCAACGTGCCCGAGTGCTGATTCAGCTCAGAAACTCTGCATACGGACCAGGTATTCGCGCAGCGCATCGGTAAAGGTCGGGAAGACTTCCGAGCTGATCGTGCTCACGTAGCGCTGGTCGTATGATGCGTCCGGGCACCAGACCAGCGATGCGAACAGGTCCGGCGTCTCACTGCCGGGCATTGGCTGCAGGTGCCCGCCGATAACCCAGCAGGCTTCGACATCGGAGGCCGAGAATGCCTCATTGCCAGAAGCTCTGACGATCTCGAGGATGTAATCGATGCTGCCCTCGGCAACCATCGACGCCGCGCGGATTTCCTCGGCCGATAGCAGGTTCGCCTGCCGAAAACCATCGTGGACAGCGAGCATGGTCCGGTGGTCGTCTGGTAGCCGAACGCCAAGACGCGCCTCCGTTGCGTCGAGCAGCTCGGGGCTGGCCGGGCCGGGCGGAAAGAACTCGCGGGTGATCATGCGCTCGAGCAGGGACGGTCGACGGAATTCGCCAAGCAGCTCCGCGGCATTCAGGTCAGCAAGCTGGGCCCGCCGTTCGGCCGCGACACGCTCAGCGCGCTGCTCGTAAGCGGCGCCATATTGCGGGCTTGCCCACACCTGCCGCAACAGGTCCTCGACGCGCTCGTATGCACCTGCATCGGCGCCCAGTCGGAAGACTGCCATCTCTCCATCCGCTGCGTCAGGGTCGACGAAAGTCCAGGACGTTTCATCCGTGTCATCCCCGATCTTCCACCAGCCGGCCGTCTGCGATACCGGTATTACGATGTCCCCGTCAGCTCCGCCGCCATAGAGGTATAGGGAGTCTTCGTAGATGTAGTACTGCAGGTCGCCGGCTCGAAACTCTCCGGGCTCGACGAATGCAATGCCGCTGACAGGCAGGATACCGGCGGTGTCGAGGCCATCGCTTACATCGTAGAGTGCGGCAAGATGTGCCGGCAACGAACGCCCAAGTCTTGCTTCCACCTCGAGTCGGGCGCTCGATGAGGCCGGAGGACGCAGGGCACCGCCTGCGGCCAGGTCCCGCACGAGACCTCCGATATCGAGTCGCGCGGCGCGGGCATCGATCTCCTGGTATTCGAGTTCGATTGCCTCATAGTCGACGCCGCCCTCCAACTCTTCATCGAACGGAGTTGTCGCGAGTAAAGTCAGGGCCAAAGCGCCAATCGGCACGACCAACAGTGCTCCGTAGACCGCCGAGACCAGGACGCGCTGCCCACGTGCCATCGGCTCTACGGCGAGTGTATGCAGGATGTTGTTCGCGAGTGCTATGCGCTTCGCGGCCGATTTGGGATTGCCGAGCTTCTTCTGCAATTCCTCGAACAGCCAGACGCGGCGCGTCGCCGTGTCACCGTCGGGGCAGCGGCCGGCATACTCCCGGACCAGCCTCGCGGTGCGCATCATGCCCTTGATGGCGGGCAGTTGCAGCGCTGCGATCAGGGCTAGTGGCCAGAACTCAAGCAGGTAGGCGACGTAGATGCCGAGCACGACGCCAAGAATGATGACGAATGCCTGCACACCGGACCAGCGCGGCGGCAGGATCGCCTGCGCGACATGCGCACCGTCGAGCGGGGGGATCGGGAGAATATTCAGGTAGTTGACGAACAGCAGCACGATGACGGCACTAAATGCCCAGCTGCCCATGAACTGCCAGTCCGCCGGGTCGGACAGACTGTAAGCAAGCAGTCCCCAGCCCAGGACGATTCCGGGCAGCGGCCCGGCCAGTGCCACCCAGGCGCGTTTGGCAGCGCTCGGATCGTTCTCGTGGCCGATGGTTACGCCTCCCAGCAGCGGTAGCAGTGTGATGTGCGGGTTCTCGTAGCCGTACAACCTCATTGCCAGCCAGTGGCCGCCCTCATGCAGGACAATCACAGTGAGGATGATGATGGTGAACTCGAGTCCGAGGAACGGCCAGCCAATGCCAACAAAGAGCGCAGCACTGATCAGCAGCAACAGCCATTGCATGTCCTGTGAGGGCGCCAGCTTCTTCTGAATCTCGACCAGGCTCGAGAGGAACGGCAGACGCGATGTCGGTGTCGCGAGTTCGCCAGCCGCGGCTGGCTTCGGTCGCGTCAACATCTTGCCCAGGATTCGCAGGGCGAAGCCGACAGAGGGGCGAGCCGTACCGTGAGTTTCGCGCAGCTTGCCGCGCTCGATCAGCCGCTGCCGGATTGCGTTCATGTGCTCACTCGCAAAGCCAATCACATCCTGCCTGGGCGAGCTACGTGCGACCGGGACGCCCAGGCTGGCGACGAAGGTGGTGTGCGCCTCAATCTCGGCGGCTTCGTCGGAACCTTCGACGGTCTGCGCTGGAGTCTTCGCATCGTCGATCGCGGAGAAGTATGGGTCGCTCACCTGTGTGACGACGTAGCGGCCATCCGACAGTAAGCTCGTGTAATAGGTCAGCAGAGAATTTGGATGAGCGACCTCGATCGTCGGCCCGACCCAGGCAACGACGCCGGTCTCTGCGTTACGAAACGCCGCCTGGACGCCAACGACACCTGCTTCGTCCGGGGGTGCGTCCGTGCCGACCCAGGCAGGGCCGGCGAAACCGAGCGCTGTCAAAGCCTCGGTCTTGGCATCGATCAGGTCGAGGCCGCCAAATGATGTCTCGTCCGGCCGCTGTGTCGGCCTGGCTGAATGCGGGGGGAACGCCATGGATAGCGCACTCCGCAGGAACTGCAGCGCAATGAGGGAGACGATTCCGACGATGACGTAGACCCAGCTCATGACGGGCCCACGATATCAGACCGGCGAAACCCGTTGTGTGAGCGGAATCCCGTGTTAGCGGGGCAGTTTCTTCGGCCAGTCGTGGACGAGCAGCTCGGTCGCGGGCTGCTCGTAAAGATTCCAGTTTTCCTGGTGCAGCCCTACTGAAACGACGCCGGCCGTTGGCAGGTTGATGGTTAAACCGGGCTGGACGTAGTTGACGAGGTCCGTTAGCCCGGGGTTGTGGCCGAATAGCATGAGACTATTGAAGCCGTCATCCTGCGCAATAATGATGTCCAGGATCTGGTCGAGCGAGGCCAGGTAAAGCCCGGGCTCGCGTTGCAGGAATTCCCTCGGGTAACCGATTTCGGCCGCGACGACCTTGGCGGTCGTCCACGCGCGCACGGCGGGGCTCGAGATAATCAGCGATGGCCGGATGCCATGGGCCTTGATACGCCGACCCATTACAGGGGCATCGCGAGTCCCACGGCGATTCAGAGGGCGTTCCCGGTCGCTCAGTGAAGCGTCCTTCCAGCTTGACTTCGCGTGTCGGACAATTGTGAGCGTTTTCATATATTTATGCTAATTACTTAAAGTTACATCAATCCTGTTTGCAGGCGCGCCTCGTCACTCATCATGCCTACATTCCAGGGCGGATCGAAGACCAGTTCGACGCTGACGTTGGCCACAGTCGGAATCACCGCGATCTTCTCACGCGCGTCCTGCACGAGCACATCGCCCATGCCGCAACCCGGCGCGGTCAGCGTCATATCCACTTCGACCGCGCGCTCGCCGTTGCCAAGCGGTCTGAGTTCGCAACGGTAGATCAGTCCGAGGTTCACGATGTCGACCGGGATCTCGGGGTCGTAGCAAGTGCTGAGCTGCTCCCAGATGACTTCTTCAATGTCTTTGTCCGTGGCGTTCTCCGGTATGGCAGGGGGCGGTACCGGCTCTTTGCCGAGGGCATCGGCGTCTGCGCCGGAGATGCGAAAGAGGTTGCCTTCCACGTAAACCGTGAAGCTCCCGCCCAGGGCCTGCGTGATGAAGCCCTCCGTGCCCTCGCGCAGTGTGACGGATTCGCCGACCGGGATGATGATAGCGGTGACGTCGCGTACTAGCGTGACGGGTTCGTTGGTGTGGCCAAACATCGTGTTCCTTACTCCGTGGTAGCCGGGGTCGGGTTATCAGTAAGCGCGGCGTGCAGGGCATGCCACGCGAGCGTCGCGCATTTTACACGCGATGGGTATTCGCGCACGCCCTCCAGGGCGGCGAGTTTTTCGAGCTCGACGTCTAGCTGCGATGCGCCACCGGTCAGCCGGTCGGTGACCACGGCAAAACAAGACTCTGCCGATTCAACCGACATTCCCTCGATCGCGTCCGTCATCAGCGAGGCCGAAGCGACCGATATCGCGCAGCCCGTACCCTCGAAACTGGACGACTCGATTCTGCCACTGTCGATCTTGAGATAGAGGCGGAGTTTGTCTCCGCACAGTGGGTTGATGCCATCTGCCTTATGCGTGGCGTCGTTCAGTCGACCGAAGTGCCGCGGCTTACGCGAGTGATCGAGGATCAGCTCACGGTAGAGGTCGCGGAGCTCGGCGTGGCTCACCCGAAGATCTCCCGGGCCTTCTCCAGTGCGATCACCAATCGATCGATGTCATCGCGATTGTTGTAGAACGCCAGCGATGCGCGGCAGGTGCCCGAAACTCCGAACCATTGCATGACGGGCATCGCGCAGTGGTGTCCGGTGCGAATGGCGACGCCCTGGTGGTCGAGGATCGTGCCCAGGTCGTGCGAGTGAATGTCGTCGAGAAGGAACGACTGCACGCTGGCTTTGTTGGCGGCTTCACCAATAAAGCGCATGCCGTCGACATCGCGAAGCTGGCTGACCATGTAATCGTGCAGTTCGTGCTCGTAGTCGGCGATTCGCTGCATGCCGATGCGCTGCAGGTAGTCGACGGAAGCGCCGAGACCAACGACACCGGAGATGTTCGGCGTTCCAGCCTCGAACTTGTAAGGCAGCTCGTTGTAGATCGTATTCTCGAACGACACCTCGAGGATCATGTCACCGCCACCCTGCCACGGAGGCATTTCCTCGAGCAGTGCTTCGCGGCCAAAGAGCACGCCGGTGCCGGTCGGCCCGAACATCTTGTGACCGGAGAATGCATAGAAATCGCAGCCGATTGCCTGCACGTCTATATCAAGATGTGGCACGCCCTGAGCGCCGTCGATCAGTACGGGAACGTTGCGGCCTTTGCAGAACGCGACAACTTCCTCGACCGGGTTTACGGTTCCAAGTGCGTTCGATACATGAGAGATACCAACGAGCAGGGTGCGCTCGTCGACAAGCTCGTACAGCTCGTCTATCGAAACCTCGCCCCGGTCATTAATGGGCGCAACCCTGAGTTCCGCACCAGTTTGTTCGCAGACCAGCTGCCACGGCACGATGTTGGCGTGGTGCTCCAGGTGCGTAATGACGATGTTGTCGCCAGCCTGCAGGCGTGGTCGGCAGAAGCTCTGCGCCACGAGGTTGATCGCTTCGGTGGTGCCCTTGGTCAGAACGATCTCGCTGCGCGCCGACGCGTTGATGAAATCGCGCATTTTGTCGCGTGCGCCTTCGTAAGCTTCGGTGGCACGATGGCTGAGCGTGTGAACGCCGCGGTGGACGTTGGCATGGTCCTCGCGCTGGTAGGCGGCAACAGCCCCGATAACAACCTCTGGCTGTTGCGCGGATGCCGCGCTGTCCAGGTAGACGAGCGGCTGACCGTGCACGGACTGCCGCAGCGCGGGGAAATCCAGGCGCCAGTCTGCTGCTTGCGTGACACGTGCTGGCGCGGCGTTCATGAAGGATCCTCCTCGATGGTCACCGCGAGCTCCTCTAGGCGACGCTCAATAAGCGCACTGACTGCACCGCGAGCAGCTTCGACCGGGACGCGGGAAACGAGGCCGGCGGCGAAGGCATGTGTCAGCACCTGCATGGCCGCAGTGCGATCAAGCCCGCGAGTGCGCAGGTAGAAGAGGGCGGTCTCGTCGAGTTGACCGACGGTCGTGCCATGGCTGCACTTGACGTCATCCGTGTAAATCTCGAGTTCCGGCTTGGCGTCGATTTCCGCCTTCTCGCTTAACAGCAGGTTGTGGTTGGCCTGGTCTGCGTCCGTGCCGTCGGCGCCCTCATGGACGATCGCCTTGCCATTCCAAACGCACCGACAGCGCCCGTTGAGGATGCCGCGATATTCCTGTCGTGACGTTGCCGGGCCGACGCGGTGATCGACACGCGTGTGGTTGTCTAAATGCTGACCATCGCCGGCGAGGTATAGCCCGTCGAACGATACCTCCGCACCAGTGTTGGCGATGTCTATGTCGATATCGTTGCGGACCATGCCGCCGCCAAGGTCAAAACTCGCGGAGCTGAAGCGCGCGTCTTTGCCAAGGCTCACCCGGGTCTTGCTCGTTTGAAGGTGATTGCGGCCACGGTCCTGAATACGGACGTGGCTTGCTATTGCAGCGTCGCTGACGTGAAGGGTCACGATCGTATTCGCATACTGATCGGCATCGCCGCGCGATACGTGGTACTCGATGAGCTCGCCACTGGCCCCGTTCTGAAATTCGACCTCAACGTAGGCTTGCGCCACCGAAGTCTGCTCGGCGCTATCGAGCAACAACAGCCCGATGGGTCGCTCGACCTGGCCTGAGACACGGATGCGAATGCCGTCACGAACCAGCGCCGCATTGAACTCGGCCAGTGCCGAGTCGCCGACGGGAATATCGTCGACTCTGTCGACTGATACACCGTCAGGTGCCTGCGTTGTCTGCAGTACGCCATCGGCGATCACGAGCCACGCGGCATCAATCGTACTGGTGATCGCGGCCGCATCATCCTGCAAAGCCGAAGCTGCCGTGGCCGGCTTTTCGTCCAGCCATCGCGAGGCAATATCACGAGCCTGCGAGAGGTCCGTGTACTTCCAGTCCTCGTCCCGGGTGGTCGGGAATCGCGCAACAATCTCGCGCAGCTTGTCGTCGGATAGTCGACTCATGCGTTGGCCGCCTCACGTACCCAGTCGTAGCCTTTCTCTTCAAGTTCGAGTGCCAGCGTCTTGTCGCCGGAGCGAACGATCCGGCCCTGCGACAGGACGTGCACGAAATCGGGCTCGATGTAATCCAGCAGACGCTGGTAATGGGTGACGAGCACAATGGCTCGTTCCGGACTGCGTAACGCGTTGACGCCGGCGGCGACGGCCTTTAGTGCATCGATGTCGAGGCCGGAATCCGTCTCATCGAGTATCGCGAGCTCGGGTTCCAGCATCGCCATCTGCAGGATCTCGTTGCGCTTCTTCTCGCCGCCCGAGAATCCTTCGTTGACGCCGCGATTAAGAAATTTCGGATCCATGCCGAGCGCGGCCATCTTCTCGCGGGCGAGTTTCAGGAATTCGAACGAGTCGATTTCACCTTCGCCACGGTGCTCGCGCCGGGCATTCATTGCAGCCTTCAACAAGTAAGCGTTGTTTACACCGGGAATTTCGACCGGGTACTGGAATCCTAGGAAGATGCCCTCGCGCGCGCGATCCTCGGGTTCGAGTTCCAGCAGGTCCTTGTCCTTGAAGGTGACCGAGCCGCCAGTGACTTCGTAGTCATCATGACCGGCCACGACCTGGGCCAGCGTGCTCTTGCCGGAGCCATTAGGTCCCATGATGGCGTGAACTTCGCCGGCCTGAACCGAGAGTGACAGGCCATTGAGTATGTCGTTGCCGGCGACGCGGGCTTTGAGATCTTTGATATCGAGCATTTTCACTTCCTAGCCGACAGCGCCTTCGAGGCTGACGTTGAGTAGCGCCTGCGCCTCGACGGCAAATTCCATCGGGAGTTCCTTGAAGACTTCCTTGCAGAAGCCGTTGACGATCATGTTGACGGCATCTTCTTCGGAGATGCCGCGCTGACGGCAGTAGAACAACTGGTTCGCCGAAATCTTTGACGTCGTTGCCTCGTGTTCCACCTTTGCCGATGGGTTTCTGATTTCCATGTAGGGAAACGTGTGCGCGCCGCAGTCCTTGCCGATGAGCAGCGAGTCGCACTGCGTATGGTTGCGCGCGCCCTTTGCCTGCGGCATGACTTTCACCAGGCCGCGGTAAGCCTGTTGGGCGCGACCGGCCGAAATGCCCTTGGAGACAATCGTCGAGCTGGTGTTCGGGCCGATGTGAATCATCTTGGTACCCGTGTCGGCCTGCTGCAGATTGTTCGTGACGGCCACTGAGTAGAACTCGCCGACCGAGTTGGCGCCACGAAGCAGACAGCTCGGATACTTCCACGTGATCGCAGAGCCCGTCTCGACCTGCGTCCAGGAAATTTTCGAATTGGCGCCGCGACAATCGCCGCGTTTGGTGACGAAGTTGTAGATGCCACCTTTGCCTTCCTCGTCGCCCGGGTACCAGTTCTGTACCGTCGAATACTTGATCTCGGCGTCTTCCATCGCGACCAGTTCCACGACGGCGGCGTGCAGCTGATTCTCGTCGCGCATCGGGGCTGTACAGCCTTCGAGGTAACTCACGTAGCTGCCCTCATCGGCGACAACCAGGGTTCTTTCGAACTGACCGGTATTCGCGGCGTTAATGCGGAAGTAGGTCGATAGCTCCATCGGGCAGCGCACGCCCTTCGGGATATAGACGAACGAACCATCGCTGAAGACCGCCGAGTTGAGCGCGGCGAAAAAGTTGTCGCGTCGCGGCACAACGGAACCGAGATACTTCTTGACGAGTTCCGGGTGCTCCACGACGGCTTCCGAGAACGAACAGAAGATCACGCCAGCCTCGGAGAGCTTCTCCTTGAACGTCGTGGCAACCGAGACGCTGTCGAACACTGCATCGACCGCGACGCCGGCCAACCGTGCACGCTCGTGCAGCGGTATACCGAGCTTGTCGTAGGTCTCGAGCAGTTTCGGATCGACTTCGTCGAGGCTCTTCGGCCGGTCTTCATCGGATTTCGGCGCAGCGAAGTAGGAGATCGCGTTGTAGTCGATCTTCGGGTAATGGACATGCGCCCACTCGGGCTCCTCCATTTCCAGCCACTGGCGATAGGCCTGCAGGCGCCACTCGAGCAGCCATTCCGGTTCGTTCTTGCGCGCGGAGATCGCGCGCACGACGTCTTCATCGAGTCCGGGCGGCAGGCTTTCGGTCGCTATATCAGTAACGAAGCCGTGCTCGTAACGTCGATTGACGAGACTTTCGAGTTGTTCAGTTTCAGTTGCCATTCTTCTCTACCGTGATAGGCAATCCGGCGAACCGGAAAGTCGGGACCGGGCCATTGCTGCGGACCAGGTCGTTCAGCGTAATGTCCTGAAGTGCCCGACGAATCGCCACATTGATGCGTTGCCAGGCATCTCCGACACTGCAGATGCCCTCATGTTCACAGTCGCCGTCGCTGGCGCTGCACTCGGTGATTGATACCGGCCCTTCCAGTGCGTCGATGACGTCTGCCGCGGTGATTTCGTGCGGCGCGCGCGACAGGCGGTAGCCGCCGTTCGCCCCGCGCGTCGAGACAACCAACTCGGCACGAGCCAGCGATTTGAGCAGTTTGCTCACTGTGGGCAATGCGACCCCGGTTGTCGCGGCCACGTCCGCGGCACTGCAGACCGCAGCCTGGTTGGACGCCAGGTGGGCAAGAACGACGGTCCCGTAGTCGGTAAGTTTGCTGATTCTGAGCATGATGCGACAGGTCTTCGGTTAATAGGGGACTATTTTAGTCCTATTTGCCGGGAGAGGCCACTCCCTGAAATGAACTGATACGAAGTTGGCGGGTCTTTTTGTTATCCTCGCGCGTAAATGTCAGGTGCAGAAAATCGTTTTGGGCGAAAAATC
>JAAUYD010018010.1_pt1 | contig 25220 bp, 22 predicted proteins | sample 7278101 | NCBI WGS metagenome assembly JAAUYD01 (sample SAMN14350128, study PRJNA611818) | marine sediment metagenome | isolation source: surface marine sediment (0.6m) | place: French Polynesia: Moorea | collected 2018-08
TGGCGGAAAGTGGCGTAATCCTTGGCCAAATAGTTGATGACCGGTGAAGGGAGCTCTTCGGGAGGGCATTCCTCATCCACCTGACAATCAAAATCGGCCGGGCATTCGACTTTGAAAGAGAACTTTACTTCTGAAAGGATCGGGTCAAACCCGGCCGGAGGCTGGGAAATCGTGGCCGCGGCGATCAACCGCAGGGTGTAAAGCGAATAATCCCCGTCGCTGTCGGTACGCACCAGCAGGACGTGGTCCGCCTCGTTTAAGGCTGCAAAGTACGCCCGCTCGGCCGCGTTGATCAGACCGGCCGCCTGCAGGGCTGCCGCCTCGCTGGCGATACCAATCCACTCTACGTGAACGGGGGTAATGCGCACCCCGCCGGTTATTTCGACATTGTCGGCCGTTAATGTGGCTGGCACCGGCCGGAACAGCCGCACCATAAGCGTGCGCTGGCGCAGTGCTTCCACGGGTGATTCCTGATCTAAAACTTCGAGATAATCAATGCCGTTGAGGGTAATCGTATTATCAGTTCGGAAACGCTGGGCGCGAAATTGGTTGTCGCAAAAATATTGAAAAGCCATCTTTTAAATCTCTCTGGAAAACTGCGCCGTTTGACGCTGCTGAGTCTTCAAAATGACATACTGCACGTTGATCGTCAGGGTTGAATCGCGGCTTGTCACCGTGACCGCCTCCGGCTTGACGATATCGCCCAGATATTGTTGAATGGCGCTTTGGATCATGAACTCGGTCGCGGCCGCCAATTCCGGGCTGTTGGGGGCAAAGACCAGCTGCATCACCCCAGTGCCAAACTCCGGCCGGTTGACCCGCTCGCCAGGTGAGGTAAAGAGCAGTTGTTCGATCATCTGATAGATATGGCGCGCTTCGGTAGCGATGGCCGTGCGCCCCTGACCGTCAACGTGATATGGATAGGCGATATGTTTTGTCATGATTTAAGTTGCCGTCACTCTGGTTTGCGTCACCAAAATCGACATGGGGGTGCCGTTTGGTGTGCAAACCGACATGCTGGTGTTGATCACCAGCGGCTGACCACCGGCCAAAACACGGGTCGATCCGGTGGTCCACTGACCGGTCACACACGGCAGCGGGTTGGTGCCGGACACAAACGGGCAGCCGGCGATCACGTGCGGTGCGGTAATGGTCACCACCGGCTGACCGCCGACCATCACCCGCGGATTGGGCGAGGTGGGGGTCGCCTGGCCGCCGTGCGCGCAAATAATCGTTGCACCGAGATGGGTGACTAATCCTGGCATTTTATCCTCATTTCTAAATGCGGTTGATTGGCCGCAGCGCCTGTAGCGCTATCCGCCGAATCTGCGAAAATCTGCGTAATCTGCGGATTAAATCTTCAAACAATGGTCAGCGCACCGCCATTGATATCCACCGTGGGGCCGGTGAGGGTAATCATCGCCCCCTGGCCGTTGGAAATCGTGATGCCGGTTTCGTTGACCACGATCATTGCTCCGGAAGCGGCGCGCAGCATGAGCCCGCCGGCACCGGGAACGTCGCTGATGGAAATCGTGTTTTGACCCGACGTCTGCAGCACGATGCTGGGTGAAGCGGGTAAACCGGTCAAAGCCAGCGGCGGCACCTCGGCCGCGGTGCCCCAAAAACCGCCGGTGTAAATCGGATAATCCGGATTGCCGCCTTCAAACTCAACCCACACCTTTGCCCCGACAATCGGCACGCAGTAAATGCCGCTTTGCGACCCCGACAGCGGCACATTGGGCATCGCCCAACTCAGGCTGCCGCTGCCTAAAACGGCCGGGCAATTGATCTGTACGCGGCCGGTTTGCTGGGGATCAATGTTGTTCACTACCGTTCCGCGATATTTACCAAAAAACTGGGGCATTATGTTCTCCAAACTTTACTGTCACTTTTTTTACTAATTTCCCAGCCCTCTCCGAGTTTAAAGGGGGACAGGTCATAGATTCGTCCCAAAACAAACCAACAAGCTCCCCTCCCCACGTTGGGGAGGGGTTGGGGGAGGAGTCAGTTGACCACCCACCCTCTAACCCCCTCCCGAAACGGGAGGGGGAATTTGTAAGGTTGAAAAAGAGCATCATCCTGTCAATCAAATCTGCCCCAAAACTGAAAAGGGACTTTGGCACATCTTTTACGGAATGACGACCGGGGTGATCGACCCCAGCCCTTCCCGTTCGAGGCTAAATCGCTGTTGATAGCTGCCCTGCTCAATCGTATGGTTCACTTGCTTGACATAATAAAGACCATCAAAGCTGTATCCAACTCCGCGTAACCCCACCAAACCACGTGGCTTGAGTAACGCTTCATAACGGAGCGCATCTAGCGTACCGCTGCCGGTCACGACGTTGTCTTGGGAGCGATCCATCTCCGCCTGCGCCTGGCTAAACGCCTGCACCGTCGTGGCGCTGGAGGTGCGAAACGCTCGCTGACGGGTGTGGGGTTGGGTCAGCCAGGCAGGCTGGGTGACCAGAGGGATGCGAGTTGAGGCGAAGGTTTGAACCGGCAGAGCCACATTGGTGGTGCGATCCTGTATCTGACCGCTGACCTGCTGTGGACCCAACCCGTTATTTTGAAAGTTGATGTCAATAATGTTGTTGGCCGAACCCATCCCGGCCGTCAGCGCCCGCTGAGGCACGCCAACCCGAATTCGCGGTCCCCAATACGCTTTGTTGACCAATGGCGCCGGGCCGGGCTCGACGTAAAACGTATACGCATGCCGCTCAGCCATCTCGCGCAAATAAGCCAGATCGGTCCCCTGCTGCACCGGTGTGCGGTCAATTGGCAGCGGCACATCAATGGTGGGGGGTGGGATAACCGTTGGGATCAGGCCATATTGGGCATAGGTAGCGATAATTTTGAGAGCGATTACCAATTCTGGCTGGGCCGGATGTTCAACCGATACTTCCTTGAGATCCATCATGACGCTCACGTCTTCACCGGTGACGGTCAACCGCGTTTGCCCTGCCTCCTGACCGGGAGAAAGCTGCTGATTGGTAATCACCCCATCAAACAACACCTGAGGAATGGCGTTAAAAGTGACCATCATCACCACGCGGCTAAACGGCCGGAGCAGGGGCAGCGACAGCGCCTGGTAATCAAGAAAGTCGGTCTGCGTGCGGCCGATCTTGAAGACCATCTGGAAGCCGGAGCGCCCTTCATCGCTGTGGGTCACCTCTACTCGATCGAGGGTCTCCAGCAGGTTAGGTGGCGCGGGCAGAGGGACGGTGGGTCCCACTAAAAGCGTAAAAATGGTGCCAAATAAAGACATAAGTTTTTATCCATCGACCGTTGGAATGGGAACGCGTACCGTATGGCCAACTTCTTCCATCAGATCAAACGGATAGAGGGCGTCATTGGCATCCGCCACCCGCCAAAATTGCAGGGCATCTCCCAGAGCGCGAGCGGTGAGCAAATCAAGCCGATCCCCATCGGCAATCGCCACTTCGACTAGCAAGGCCATGGTTTCGCCACGGGGGCAGAAGCGCCGCTTTAAATACGTGATCTGTTCCCCATCCGGCCGGGTGAATACGGCTCTTTGGGTATTGGCATACCGTGAATTTTGGTCTTATGATGTCATTTGGCATCTCTTTTTTTATTTTTCCCCATCCCCCAACCCCCTCCCCCGAATCGGGGGAGGGGCCAGGGGTGGGGGTTTATAATATTGAAATATCGCCCCCGGCTACGGACGAAACATTACTCACACTCCCTATCACCGCCATCGTCTCCTTGACGACCTGATGAGTCAGGAAGGTGTAATAACCGGGGTGCGTCACTGAAAAATCGTTGGTGCTGAGCACGTTGAGCGTCAAATTCATTTTGGCCGCAATGGGGTTGAGATCCGGATCAAACCGCTCTTCAGTGATATTGAAGCTGGATAGACGGACCGGCAGCACCCGCTTGATCCCCCAGATAAACAGGGTAAAGGGGGCCACCGGCTGCACAATTTCAATAGTTCCGGCCAGCATTAGGGCGGTGTTGGCGATCACCGTGACGCTTTTGGGATAGAGGAGCATTTCCAGCGCAGAGAGCTGCGGATACACCCCCATGCTGGTAGCAATCGGGTCGCTCTGTTCCAGCTGATCGGTGGCGTCCAGCACCACTTCGTTGAGCGTAATCGTCTCTTGTGGCGCGCCGGTGAGCCGCAGCGTCTCCTGCGGCGAAGAATCGCTGCCGGCCGTGCGCGCCTGGACCTGCCGGGTAACCTGGTTGGGGTTGTATTGAAAAATGATGACGCTGGCCAGCGGATTCATAATGTCAAATCCGACGATGGCGCCTTTGGTTAATTTGGGGGCTTTAGAAAATGTGGCCATAAAATTTTCAATCCTTTTGCCTTTTTAGCGATAAATCTCTAAGGACAGCGGCCGACTCCACCGGCGGCCACAATCGTCTGCAGCTGGTTCCGCATGCGAATCCGCCTGGCGGTGCGGAAAGCAGCAGGAATACCGGCAAAATGGGTTAATGCATCATTGGCGGAAGCAACGCGCTGTGCCGCAGTTAAGTGGGGCATGCGACCGGCCGCTCCACGACCGCATACTTCCGAGTGAAAAGCTTCAAACTCATCTACATCGGCATTTCCTGTTCCTCGAGCGCATTGAGGTACGTGCACCAGCTCGTGATTAATCACTCGAATCATTAAGTTGTAATCCCTCAAAGAGCCGGTTCGTAGATCGTTTGAGCAAACTGTCATAATGATATTGCCACCACCGCAGTGACGGCCTCCGCCAACCTCGGCAAATACTCGATTACAGAAGGCTGCCGCGCTTGAGAAACGAATGTCAAAGAGCGCTCGGTCAACCCTTAGCCCATATGATTCGATGAGCAACAACACGGCGTCTCTTCGTAAACCCTCAGCCACAAACTCTCTAAATAATCGGAATGTCGTCAAATGACCCAACATACCGTCTTGGCCAAGGCTCCACAGTGCCTGAAATCGGCCAACCGCCCGGGCAAACGCTTCATCCGCCACCATTGGCTCTTGGCTTATACCCAACACATCGCGAATTTGACCAATCATATATCGATCGCTCAGTCGATTTTGGTTAAAAGTGACCGCATCCGCGACTTCTTGATCGGTTAATTCCTGTACAGCCGCCCCGCCACCTCTCGGCTGACGGGCAAAGTCACGCTGAACGGCCGCTTCTCTTCCCGTTTGCTGCATGACGTGGACCAGTTCATGAGCTAGCAGCCGCCGGCCGGCGTATGTGTCAGGTGCATATTGACCCGATCCGAAAACCACATTATTGCCTACGGTGTAAGCACGGGCGTTGACGGCTGCTGCTGACTGTGCCGCCGAGGGATCTGTGTGGACCCGAACCCGATCGAAGTTAAATCCAAAATGAGACCCCATAAAATTTTGGGTCTCTCGATCAAGCGGCCGGCCAGGCGAGCGCAAGACGTCATGCACCACAGCTGGGGCCTCTCCACCCTTAGCGGCCGCTGAGTTTTGAACCACCTGCTTGGGCATGAGGAGTTCCTCTTCTTCCTCCTCTTCATTTTCCACCTGACGTTGTAATTGCGGTACTGGCGCCTGCATGACCTGTTCGGCCATGCGGTCCGCCTCACGCTCAAACCGATCACCAGGTTGATTGATACGCATTTTAGTTTGGACGGTTCCTTCCAGCAGCCGCTTGCGCCGACACTCGGCACATTCCCCGGTGGGCCCAACAGCACCACCGCAGGCACACGTTTGCCGCATCAAAATACGGCCCGTCTGGAAGGAAGTTGGTTTTGACACTATTTTTTGCCGTTCTCGACTCATACCATCCCATCCGCTTCTCGCTGATCTTTCCACCACCAGCCCAACCACATGGCCGCTATGGCCTGATTGCCCAACGGCTCGCCAAACAGCAGCTCGGCCGCTTCATACTCCTCATCCGAAAATTGACGGCCGGTGATTTCCGCCAGAGCGTGAATTAAAAAATGACCTTCTTCATCACACAGCAGTCGTTTCATAATGAAGGGAACCGCTTCATGCCCCAACGCCACGATGCCGCGAAATGGCTCATTCTCAATCAGAGGGGCATCGGCCGAAGAAAAAAGATCGGCCGCGGGCCGGTTGATGTGGGCCATCCACCGCTCATATCGATCGATAAAAACCGCTTCGTCCATCTATCACCTTTTAAAGTGAAAAGTCAAAAGTATAAAGTGAAAAGAACGCCTCATTGGAGTGAATCGTCTTTCTTTTTTCTTTGTACTTCTCACTTTATACTTTGAACTCTCCTTATCCGGGTTCGTAATAGCGAACCACATTCCCATAGGTCGAGCCGCCTTCCAGCTCATTTAAATCATGTGAAATCAAAAAGGAACGGCCGAGCTTGCTGGTAAACGGGATCGCTCCGCAGTTGGGAGCCCCGGTACTGGTCAACGCCGCGTGGGTTGGGCCTGATGAGGTGGCAAACAGGGCCACCAGGCTGTTCGAATTCGGGTAATCGGTGGGTACCAGCCGCTGTTTGGCCCAGTAAAAAGCGTCAAAATCTGAAATGGTCACCGTTCCATCCGCATCGCCATATGGGTTATCTACCTGGTTCCAAATCCACTGCGATACGTCACTGACCGACCAGGCGATACAGTTGTACGTTGGTGTTTTGGGGCCAATGATGCAGTAATTGTCCGATGCCAGTCGGGGAAAATGGCCGCTCAAACTGCTGTGTTCGGCCGCCGTTGCTCGCCGGCCCGTTGTACAGTTACAGGTCCGCATGATCGCCCCAGAGCGACCGCCCTGCTGAATGACGTGAGTCAGCTCGTGGGCCAGCAGCGTTTGCCCTTCCGGCGTATGCGGCTGATATTCTCCGGAAGCAAACCCGATGTGACGGCCGATGGTAAAGGCGCGGGCGTTAATTTGTTTGGCCGTGGCGTCGGCCCGGCCGTCGGTATGGATACGCACCGCCCCAAATTGATGCCCAAAGCGGGATTCCATCACCTGCCGTGTATTCCGATCAAGCGCAGACCCGCCACCTTCCATATTGCTTACCGCCCGCTCCACGGCCGGGGTAACCGTATGGCTATGACCGGGCACCTCTTTCATCGACATCAATTCTGATTTGGTAACCGGGCCGCCAGCCTCTTCCTCCTCTTCTTCTTCTATCGGCTGCCGCTGGAAAACGGCCGCGTCGATTTTGGAAATCGCCGGCAAAGATGATCGCTCCGCGCGCATGATCGTGGCTGCCACCCGATCGGCCTCTTGCTCATATTTATCACCCGGCCGGCTGATCCGCAGCTTGGTTTGTACACCCTTTCGCCGGCAGCCGGCACATTCACCGGTTGGCCCCGCTTGACGGCCGCAGCTGCAGTTTTTGCGCTGTAAAATGCCAGCAGGCGCATCGCTTTTAGGTCCGCTGCGATTTTTGTGCTGTTTCATCAACATCACGTTTTACCCCCATAAATTATCTGCGCCGTTTGCTGACCAACTCGCTCACCATTGATCATCCCCTTTGGATAAGCGGCCTGAAACTGGGGGATATTGGTCCCATGCTGCCACCCGGCCGGTATTCCCCCGGCCGCGATCTGGTCACCCAGCGCTTGCTGCAGCGCCTGCTGCAGGGCGACCGGGTCAAGCGAGCCTGCACCATGCACGACCAGTTCATCAATGTGAATGAGTATTTTGCTCATAACCAACCTCGCACTTCTGTACCGGACAGCGGTCGGTCCAGCTTGTCATACTCCGCCCGGGCCGCTCGCAAAATATGGCCCATTTGCACTGGAGTTTCGCCGGCCGCGGCATAAAAGGCGGCGTTGACGGCGATACTGCGGATATTGCCGCCGGTCACGTTGAGCTGGGCCAGCTTCTCCCAATCCAGATTGTCAATGGGGGTCTCAGCCGGGAACATGCGCCGCCAGATTTGCTCTCTCGCCTCAGCATCAGGGAAGCGAAAATTGATGATAAAGCGCAGGCGGCGCAAAAAAGCACCGTCGAGCGCCTGTTTCATGTTGGTGGTTAAAATGGCCAGCCCTCGATACGCCTCCATCCGCTGCAGCAAATAGCTCACTTCGATATTGGCGTAGCGGTCGTGACTGTCTTTGACCTCGCTGCGCTTGCCAAACAGGGCATCGGCTTCATCAAAAAAGAGTATGGCGCCTCCGGCTTCGGCCGCATCAAAAATTTTGGCCAGATTTTTCTCCGTCTCACCGATGTATTTGCTGACCACCTGGCTGAGATCAATTTTGTACAGGTCAAGTCGCAGGGCGTTGGCAATCACCTCGGCCGCCAGCGTTTTGCCGGTGCCGCTGGGGCCGGCAAATAGGGCGCTGATGCCCAGACCGCGGCCGGTTTTGCGGCTAAATCCCCACCTGGTGTAAACGGTGTGACGATGGCGCAGCTGAGTGGCAATATCGTGCAAAATCGCCTTTTCGCGCTTGGGCAAAATCAAATCATCCCACGTCACGGCGGTTTCTACCCGCTGGGCCAAATCGTCCAGAGCCGGCCGGGCCTGGTGACGACACGCCTCCCAAAGCTGTGCAGCCTGGTCTATCTGCTCCTCAATCCCGCGGATTTCCCACACGGCATTTTGAATCGCCGAAGCGCTCAGCTGAAATTGGCTGGTCAGCTGGGTGACTTCACCGTTTAATCCGGCTTTAGCGGCACCCAACGTGCGCTCCCACAAGAGGCGCTGTTCCCCCTCTTCCGGCCGCTTAATTTCAAATGAAACCAGAGGGCGGGGCATATCGGTCAACCGCTCGCGGCCGCCGATCAAAAATGGCACGATGAGCCGTTCACACAACTGGCGCACGGCGGTCCGGCGAGCGGCGTCGGTCAAATCGACCTCATAAATATCTATCAGCAGGATGGCCCCGCTTAGAAATGCCTCTCGCTCCCAAAGCCGCTGGAAAATGTCGAGCTCGTGAGGCGTTGTGGGCAGCACGTTGCCATCAAGCACATACAGGCCAGACCCGCCGCTAGCTGCTACCGCGGAGGCCACCGTCCGGATTCCGTCGTGGTCGGGGCCGGACAGCTGCACGGCCGGTAACTGGTCGATAGCTGCGGTCGACCACAGGGTTAAAATTTGCCGGATCAGCACATCTTGTGAGGGCAAGATCGTTTGGCCGCCCGTCACCGGCTGCACAAAACCCATCAGCTGCTCATCCAGATGTTGAAGACCGGTCAGAAAATGCAGCACCCGCTCATCAATACGCAGGCTGCTTTGGGTCACGCCGGCTCCCGGCTGCAGCTCAAGCAGTCGCCAATAGCGCAGCGGGGCGGCCGGGGTGAGCGCACTCCAGTGAGCATCCGGGAAAACCGCCAGTGCCAGCCCAAATGTCGGCCAGATTTCGGCCGGTGCACCTCCGCGCATGCGGCCGGTCAACGTCGCCAGCTCGCTGTCCAGCTCAATCCCCGCACACCACAGCAAAAGGTGCTGCTCAAAAGGGGACAGGTCAAAAATGGTGCTTAAGGCAGCCAGCGTGGGACAGCTGCCGGCCGAATCAGGCGGCGGTGGGTCTTTTTGCTCGAGATAAGCGCGGAGAAGCTCCTTTAACCACCCTAAAGCGGCGGTGAGCTGCTGCTGATTGTCGAGCATGCTCTGTTCAGCCTGTTGAACCTGGGAATCAATCATCTGCTCAGACATTTCCATAGCGGCTGGCAAAATATTGCTCCAGTTGACCGCGTTCCGTGTCGGTCAGAAGCCGGTCATAAACGATAATTTCGGCCAAATCACCGTGAAAAAACTTGCCGTCAACCCCCCCATCCAGGGAAGCCGCGGCTGAAGATGCCCCAACTATTCCGAAGCGGCCCGTAGCGGTGCCGATTGTGCCCGCATGGGCGGCCGCGGTGGCCGGATCAGCGCCATCAACATAGATGCGCTTGGTTTGGGCGGCTGCGTCGTGCTCGACATAGAGAACGTGCCACTGGGTGTCGTTGGTAGCCTGCGTAGCGGTCAGGGTGTGGGCCGCGCCGTCAGTTGTGATCCACGCCGGGCGCGGGCTGCCTGCTCCGTCTTGGGCCAGCAGCTCCCAGTGGGCATCGTCATCAAAGCTCAAAACCGCCTGCAACCCATCGCTTTCCGTGCGCACCACGGCACAAACAGTTAAATCGGTCTGCGCAGCTGAAAGCTGCCAATCGATTCCCAGTCGATCATCAACCCCGTCAAAGAAAAAGACCGGGAAGCGGCCGATGCCGCGGGCTTCATGGCGCGGCTGCTGGGCCAGATCATCCTGTGTGGCGTGGCGGTCAAATCCGGACTGATCTTCCCAAATCAAGGTCGGTGGGGAGACAGCGTCGTCGAAGCTCACCCCACGATCGCTCCGCAGCCACAGCGCCAGATCATCCAGCGCACTGGGTGAGATAACGGCCGGTGTCCCAACCGTGGGCACGACGTCCACTTCGCGGCTTAACACCGCCCGGGTACGCCGCACCACATCCATTGGCTCGATAAAAACAACCGTGGCCACATAGGCGATGGAAAGATTGTAAGGGGTCTGGAAAAATACCGACCACAGCTTTGACAGCTCTTCCAGCGAAAATGCGGTGGGGGTCATTTTGACCTGTTCGATTTCGTTCCCTAGATCAGAATCCCCCAAAAACGAGGCGTAATCAGCATGTGCGCGAGCGTGATCGATCCAGCTGCGGGTTAAAACCGGCTGCTGGTGCAAAATATGAACGGTGCTGCCCATCATCCGCTGCGGCTCCAGGTCGGCATCGTCTCCGACAAAGGTGATCAAATAGTGTAAATCAACGGCCGCACGCGGTTTGTTGACCAGCTGCCCCCGCCCGTTGCGAATCGGCAAATCCGCGTTGCGCCAAGTCGCGTTAGGGGACACCTGATATAAATACAAATTTACATATGCCCGATCATCAACGGTCGGAATATCGTCCGGCCGCACGCTGGTGACGTTGACCGTAAAATTATTAATTTCGGCCGCAATCATCTCGGACAACATCAGACGCAAGGCGGCCGTGACCGTGGCCGGTCCCAGAAAGTTACTCATCGTGACCCTCCATTGCGCTCGCGCAAATACCCTTCAAGGGTAATCTGAGGCTGGAAACGCTGGCGCGGCTGCGCAGGTTCCGGTAAAGCTTCCGGTCGCAGCACAATACGGCCGATCGAAATTTCAATGACCGGCGGCTCATCCATCGGCTGCGATTTTTTCTCGGTGATGGCGGCAGGGGCTGCCGGCTGCGGCCGGTCAAGCGGCTTTAAAAACTCTTCAGTGTGTCTGGCTGGAGAAAGTTCACCCGTCACCGGTTCCGTCTCAACCGCCTGCACTTCCACATCAACTTCCGTTGAATTGAGTTTTTCGGTGTTCGGTACCTGAGGAGGCGCTTCAAACAGCGGCGGCCGCTGTGTCGGGACAGGTTCAGCTGTAATTGTGCGCACCGGCGCAGGCTCGCCGCGAATCACTTCCTCAACCCCAGGCCATTCACTGCGGGGTGAAACCGGGTTTTGATCGTCGGCCGGCCGTTTCGTTTTAGGCGACGGCGTCGCTGGTGGGGGAAGCTGCTCTTTTTCAGAAGTGAGAGGTGATTGCTGCTGTACAGAGAGGTTGTCCAGCGGCACTTGATGAACCTCGTTCTCTTCTTTGAAAGATGGGGCCGCCGCCTGTGGCTCGGATGGCCGCAGCGCTTCTTTTGAAGATGGCTGCTGTGGGGCGCTTTTATCAACCTCGCGAACTTCAATTGTTGTTGTACTCGGCGGCCGGCTCACAACCGGCACCACTTCCTCCACCGGTGACTCACTTTCAGAGTCCACTGCGGCCGGAGTTTCAAACCGGCCCGGCAGGCGCGGCCGAATTGTGTGATCCACCTGCGTTGCCGAAGCCAGCTGCTGCCAAAAAGCGTTCATGATCGAATCAGCTCCACGTAATAATCACGCCGCCAGGCGCTCATATTCAAAATATCCTCTTCGGACCAACCATACGTGGAAGCCAGCGTATGCACGGTTTGTAACATACGCTGCCCCCACCGTTCAATTTCAGCCCATAAGAAAGTGAGGGGATCAAATGGGGCCGACCAGGCATGTTCACACGCGGGGCAGGTCAAATCAAAAGTCAGCGCCATCAGCGGATCGAGGGTTCGTAATTGATCGGCCACCGCTGCGGCCGCTTCCACCGAAAGATCGTCTGAGGCCAACACCTCGCCCTGGCGAACGGCTGTAACCACCGCACGCTCAAAGAGAGCGCGGCCATCACCCTGGGCCAGGATCAGATCATTGATCGTTAACGGGCGCACGGTAAGGGTTACGTCATCAAGCGGCAGCTCGGCCGTTTCCGGGAGCGCCCGAGGTGCGGTCTGTAATAAATCAGTCGTCAGAATTGAAAATTCAAGCTGCTCCGCACAGACCGGACAAGTGGCCACAACTTCTAACTGCGGTCCAAAAAGCTGCTGGCGCAAAGTGAGCAGCTTCCTTTCTTTGAGACCAAGGGGATACTCCCGGATGGTCTCCTCTGCGGTCGGATCAAGCCCAACCGCCAGCAGCAGGATCGCGCGCTCCAAAGGCGCGGCAGACCGGCCGGTCTCCCAAACCGTCAATAGCTTTTTCGCATCCATGGCTCACCATTAGACCGGCTCGGTAAACGATGGTTCGCTCGGTTCAGAAACGTCGTAATCCCGTTCCCATCCTTCGTTTTCTAATTTGATCATCTCGATCGCGACCGCGTTGGCGCTCGCGTCCAGCTCTGGCAGCGCCTGGTATTCAGATACCCAGCAGCGGAAAACCTGATACGCTTTGACCAGCTGTCCGGCCTCGTTATACATCTCAATGATGAGATCTTTACGAAAGTCAGCCAGAGAGACTTCCGATCCAAGTCCAGATCCGAAATTCCAAACCTTGTTGGCCCACTGTTCAAATTCTTTGTCGTGGGTTACCCCACGTTCCAGGGTAATTCCTTCATATTTGGTTTGACCGGGTGATTTGCGCACCGAACTGGGATCGCCTCCCTCGCGGTGCTCAACCACTTCAGTCGTCCGTTTGAGCGAGCCAACTTTGCTGACGCCGGCAACATAGCGGCCGTCCCATTTCACGCGGAATTTAAAGTTTTTGTAAGGATCAAATCGCTGTGCATTTACGGTAAATTGTGCCATTTTTAAACCTCCAGCTGACCGGCGAGCTGCTGAATTTGAATGATGACAAACTCAGCCGGTTTGAGTGGCGCGAAGCCGACATAGACGGTAACAATGCCTCGATCAATTTGATCTTGCGGGTTGGTTTCCGCATCGCATTTGACGAGATAAGCTTCACGGGCGGATGTTCCCTGAAAGGCCCCCTGACGAAACATATTTTTCATAAAGGCGCCGACGTTGAGTCGAATCTGGCCCCAAAGTGATTCGTCGTTGGGTTCAAAGACAACCCAATGCAGCCCACGGAACAAGCTTTCTTCAATATAGAGTGCGGTTCGACGGACAGGGATGTATTTCCACTCTGAGGCGATGCGATCATCTCCCGCCAGAGTGCGGGCACCCCAGGAGATATGTCCGTAGGGGGTGATGGTACGCAGGCAGTTGAGGCCCAGTGGGTTCAGCCGGCCGTTTTCCGGATCGGTCATCTTGACGGCCATCTCACTCACACCGACAAACGATGCTTCAATGCCGGCCGGGGCTTTCCAGACCCCGCGATTGGCATCGGTGCGGGCGATCATCCCGGCCATAGCGCCGCCGGGTGGGAAATCGGTCAGTCGATTTTCACGCAGGGGATCCGGCATGCGCAGTTCGGGGAAATAAACCATGGAGTTGATTGCCAACCCAGCTCCGCCCACATTGCTCATTAACGTGCTAACATTGCTTTCGGCCGTGGCCACATCAACCCAGCTTGGTGGTGGGTCGATAATCAACATCGCCCGCCGTTCTTGACAGTAGTCCAATGCCGGACCAAGTGTTGCTGTGGCATCCGGCAGCGTTCCGGTTTCCAGCGGCGGAATGTAAAGCAAATTGAACAAGTCGACATCCTCGAGAGCGTACAACCCCTCTTTGTTTGCCTGATTGCCCTGAATCTCACTGTCGGTTATGGGACTGCCTTCGTCGCCCCCGGTAAACAGCGTTGGCCCGTCATCCACCAGGGTGCCTGGCAGTGAAGAGCTGCTGACAATGCGCGCCAAATTTGATTCCTGCTGTAGAACGGTAATGATATAGCGCGAAGAAGTTGAATCGGTGGATAAATTGCGAAAGGTCTCGGTGGCTAAAACGGTACTCGTCGTGCTGATTTCTTCATGCAGGCGCAAGATGAGATTAAAGACGTCGCTGCTGGCCGCGTCCGTGTCAATCTCTGCCGATAGATAATTCCCCCAATCGCCTGGATTTTCCTGGTTTTTCCAAGCCGTTTCCAGCTGAAACCCACCAACGGTAACATCGGCGGTCAGGGCCCCATTTTCGACTCGCACAATAATGGCGTCTGTACCCCCATTTTGGAAGAAATGACGCACCGCGTAGCTCATCGGGCTCTCAGTCCACAACCCACCAAATACCCGTTCATAATCGCCAAAACTAGCGATCCTGACCGGATAATTGACCGGGCCTTTTTTGGCTCGGCCGATAAAAGCGGTAATCGATGTGGCCACACCAACAATTGTGCGCACGCCACTCGGAAGCTCTTCTATGTAGACACCAGGGTAGGTAGGGGTAACTGGCATTTAAATTCTCCTTTGAATTACAAATTACCTGTTCCTCATGCTCAAAACATGACGATAAACAATTCTTTACGATGCATCACGGCCGAGCATGATGGTTACTTCAACATCCTCGGTGGCAGTACTATTAAATGTGATGGTTTCAACGGGATTTCCACCATTGAGCAGGCCAACAGCCCCTGAACCCAGCAGAACATGAGGACCGTCAAGCGTTGCGGTCACCCCCCCGGTGACCGTATAGGTGATGTTCTCATAGCTGTCTGCGGTGATGATAAGCAGTTCGCCTGCAGCATCGGGTGATGCATCCAACACTGTCGAACCGCCGGCCGGAACCGTGACGCTCATCACGCTATAAACAGCCACATCAATGGTGCCGCTCCCAGAAATTGATGGTCCCCCACTTACACTGGCTACAAAATTATATTTGATCGAATGACTCATGATTCGCCCTCCTATGAATCAACCATTGCCTCCATGAGATCACAGTCAGTACGTAATCGGAACAATTACGCCCGCCAAATTCGCTACACGAAGAGCCGTCGCCGTCATTAACATACTCAAAATAAATGGCTAAACATCGCCGCCAAAAGAAGGTTCACACTATTTAGTTTTTGTAGAATTGTTATTAAGATGAATTGAGAAAAAATCGGTTACAGAAATTTGAGTCAAAACTCAAAAGGATCTTTCCAAGGTGCTTAACACGAGATTTCTGAAAATTCCGGCATAGGTAGTATCCGGCAATAGTTTATCTGATGAGCAAGCCGGAATGCATTTGTTGTTATGAGGTGAGGTTAAAAAATAACGGACTAAAACTACCAAATTATACTACCATACTCCCAAGTGCCGTGTAAAGAGCGCCCTTGCTTCGTAAAAATCGACTAATTTGTTTCTTCTGCTCCCCGTTACCGGCCGGCAATCCCCCGCACCTCGTCCATATCTAAAATAACAAACTCTTCCTCCCCACTTTGTACCATGATCTCTGCAAGGGCGGCCTCGTTAAACGGTAAACTGTAACCGGCAAAGGCCACGCTTGAGCCGGCCGACGGTAGGGTCACGACCATGACGTCATCAAATAGAGTCAGTAGAGATGAGGTGATCGGCGTTGCAGCCGGATTATCTACAGAAATGACTTCGTTGATGCCCAAAATCACGACCCCTTGACCATCGTAACGGTCGGATACCGTTTGATAAAACGGCCGCGTCCGGGGGTCTACAATCACCTGTTCAACCTGCTGGGAATACGCCCATGAAGATAAGGCAACATTTAATCCGATGATAAAGAGGAGGACACCAACCATTGCTCTTTTGGGCCAGGTGGATCCATTTGGGGCGGCCGACGATGAGGCAAATTCATAGGTGTATTGAAACGTTGCCCAGTACAAAAGCAGGGCATAGATAAACAGAATAATCCCCCACATTTCCATCAGCTCTTCCACCGTAGCGATAGCCAGATAAGCAAAAGTTAAGCCCCCATCAAGATACCAGCGGTTGGCGCTGATCGCCTCAATAAATACCGCACCACCAACATAAATCGCTCCGGAAAGAACAAATAAATTGCGAAATTTGCCCGGTAATTGAAGTAAAAAACGCAAATAAACCAGGACAAAGATCACCACCAGAGGCGCAAACAAAATATACCAGCCAAAAGAAAAAAACCCGGTGGGATTCAAAGTCTCCTGAATTGGATCGGAAAATATTTCGTGGATGGCGGCCCCTTCATCCATTGAAAGATAAAGGAACACAACCGCCAATCCCAACCAGTGAAATTTAAATGGCTCTTTCTGCTGAAACTTGATGATGGTGATCAAAGCCAATAAGACAGCGGCGCCAAAGAGCAAGAGGGTGGCATACCACGTGGGAATTGTCTTTTCGGCATTGACGCTAAAGAGGTCGATTATCGATATAAGTAAGCTTTCATCTGTCGCCCCAACGTGCAGCACATTTTCCAACAGATATTCGCTGAAGATGCTCTGTAGAGCAAGATAAAGAGCAACGGTGGCCAGGAAACCGGCGATCTGGCGTGGTTTAAGGTCAAATTTCAAACCCATATATGATTCGCCCCAAACAAGGTATTTAGTAAAGAGTAAGCCCCCTCCCAAAAACAGGAGGGGGCTCAAAGGTGGGGTTGTTAAGAGCTCTTGTCCGAACTGCCGCCACGCTGCGGCGGTGGTGCACCCCCACCGTCGTCAATGATGATAATCGTCGGCCGGTAGATTACGATGATTCTTGTTGTAATGAGGATTGGTCCTTCAATGCCGGCACAAATCGGTAGCGCCACGACAGCATTCTCCTTGATATCATCATCATTTTCCACATCAAAACTGCTGCGGTCTATATTTCCACTCCAATGCTTCACCTGAATAAATTCGGCCGTTACGGCAATGATAGGGGTGCTTAAAACCAAACAACCTACCCCAAATTCACTTTCCGGATACAGCAGCCGGATCGAAAGCACCGTCCACGTGCCATCAGGAAGCAACTGCGCTTGTACGACCACCAAAGATCCAACAACCACGTTGCCAAAGATCGAAGCCTCACCCGGAATGATCAGGGGCAATCCATTGACGATCCAGGGATCGATACTGCCTACAAGGCCTATAAAAATAATGGTGTTGGGCTGGGTTTCGTCGAGTAAAGTGATGGCGTCGGCCACGCGGGTGCCATCACTCAAAATCGTTCCTTGAACCCGGACGCGATCCCCCACGGCAATATTGGGAGCCACATTGGTCCACGGCCGGGTTTCAAAATCAATGCCCGACACCACCCACGGGTCGATGGATTCAACCTCGCCGCTGATTTCGAAAGTGGGCACTTCTTCCGTCTGAAGGGTAATCTCAGTGGCCAGCCAGCTGTCGTCTTCTAAAATCCAGCCTCGCACGTCGACCACATCACCAATAGCAATGTCAACATCACCACCATCGATGACCGTTTCGTCGTTGACGGTAATCACCTGGCCGGAAATCGTCCAGCTTTCCGGGCTGATCGCCTGGACCACTCCGCTCAGCTGGAACGGCAAACCCAGGGCCTCTTCCAGACGAAGGATTTCCTGGGCCAGAAGTGATCCCCCAGGCATAATCAAACCGTCAACCCGCACCTTGTCACCCACGACGATATCCGGATCCAGGACCGTGTCCGCGTTGATCAAAATCGCCTGTCCGGCAACGGTCCAGGTGGGTCCAATCTCCTCAACCTCGCCACTCAAGGTAAATTGGTTGGCTACCGCGCGCCGCAGCAATATTATGAAGTCGGCCACGCGGGTGCCATCGGGGAGTAAATGGCCGTCAACTTTGACCACATCACCCACCTCCGGATTGCCCACAATGATCGTTTGCTCGCCCGTTTGGAACGTTTGTCCGGCAATGGTCCATACGGCACCAACGGCCGTGACCTCTCCTTCCCCCGAGATGTTAAACGCTGGATCTTGTGGGGCGCCACCGGCCGGGAAAGTGGTCAGCTGCCCGGCGGTAACAGAAACCGTGCGGCTCTGCCCGGAAACATCAACTTTACCTTCGGTGACGATATAGCGAGCCAGCCTGTTAGGGATCACCAACACGCGGAATTTAGTGCCCCGGGCAACCCCGGAACCGGTTGGTGTTTTCACCTCATAGCGAGAGCCACGATCATTGCGAAACTCAACGCTGTGTTCGCTGTCTCCCGCCCACTGAGTCATCACAATCGTCCGAAACCCATTTTCGGGCTTCTGGGCATCCAATTCATCAACCGAAATTTCGGTGTCTGCTCCCAAAAACGCCTGACTGCCGTCATAGAAAGTCAGGGTAACCTGCGAAAGGTCGCCGGTTCGCACGCGCTGACCAGCGGCTAAGGTAGTCTGACCGGTTACGGCCGTCCATTCATCCGCACCGGTTTGAATTTGCACCACTCCCTGCACCTCTTCGACGACGGCCGTTTGTGGAGATAAATCGATTGCGCTGGTTAACAGAGGCATAAAAATCACGGGCTCTTCATTTCCTGCTCCCGCCTCTGCCTCTGCGGCCACTTCCACGGCCGGTTCTTCCGACGCCACTTCTCCGGCGATACCGGTCTCTTCAGCGGCCGTTTCTGCAAGTTCCGCTTCCGTCCCGTTCTCTGAAATTACCGCCACAGGATTGCCATCCGCCACATCATTGCCGCGGTTGACTCCCCAGAAGGCCAATGTAACGATCAAAATCAGAAATAAAGGGGCCAATCCAACCGCCAGCCGCTGATAACCTTTCAGCGGCTCAAACCACGCTTTTATCCGCTCCAAAAGACCTGCAGAAGCGGGAGCCACAGCTGACCCGTTGATGTGGGTGGCTGCGGCACCTAAAATTTCTGCGCGCTGGGCGGCAACAAGCGCTTCATCAGCGTCGTCCACGGATAGAGAACGAACGGCCGCGATTAACTGCAACGCCTCTGCTTCCTGTTTCGGCAATCCGGCCAGGCACGCTTCCAGCGGCTCGCCAGCCTCTAATTGTTCAATGCGTTGTTGTAATATCTGTTCTAACTCGCTCATTATGACTCCACCTTGTGTTCAATGATGGCTAAGGCCGCCTGCAAAGCCAAAACCCCGCGATGTTGCAATGTTTTTACTGAGGCCACAGTTCGATCCAGAGTTCGAGCGGTTTCTTTTAGAGAAAGTCCGGCGATAAACCGCAGCATGAGCACTTCCCGCTGATTGTCGTCGATTTTTTCCAGTCCCTGCCAGACACGTTCCATTTGCAGCCGTCGCTCAACAACAACCGCCGGATTATCCTGATTGTGATTGTGGTTGAGGTCATCAGCGTACCCTAAAGGAACGGTCGAACGCCGGCTTTCCTGCTGCCCTTCTTTGATGATCAAATTGCGGGCGATGCGATACAGCCAGGCGGAAAAGGGAACGCCGCGCGGCTCAAATGTGGAAAGATGATTGACCATGCGTAAAAATACTTCGCCGGTCAAATCCTGGGCTACCTGGGTATTTGCGGTTTTAAATCGAATATAGCGAAAAATCTTTGGCCGATGTCGATCGTATAATTCCCCAACAGCGGAGAGATTGCCCGATTGGGCTTGTTTTACAAGTTCCATGTCGTCAACTTCCTGCATCATGAATCCTTAACTGGCCAGTTTCAGGGTCGTTTTACAATAGACAATCGCTAAATTGAAAAAAGGTTTCAGATTGGTCAATTTTTCGCATATTTCCCGGAAAATTGATAAAAGGGACGTTCCCATAAAGAGTTCGGGAAACTACTCAAACTATACCGTCTGGGATTGTGTTTCTCTGTAAGGTGAGCCGCAGTGCAAAAAATTGGTGCAGGGTTTGTTGGCTAAATTCCCGGAAAATGCCCAAATGAAAGTTTCTATTTAAATGGGTCAAAGTACAAAATTTAAAAACGAGATTTTACGAATGACGCGAATTTCCCACCTTAAACCGGAAAATCCTTTTAATTCGTGTCATCCTGATTTTAAGAGCTTACTTAAGTATTTTCCGGGAATTTCAAGAGATGCGCCCTAAACGCTTCATACCGGTTTGGCAGATCGGTCACCTTGCGCGGCCGCTCGCTCAGCTGCTCGATCGCTTCACGATCGCTGATTTGCAAACCGGTTTGAGCGGCGATTTCACGGGCGAATTTAATCGGCGAAGCGGTGCCTACTATGATGGTGGGACGGTTGCGGTCAGCCAGCTGCTCTGCAGCGGTCCAGCCCACAGCCGTGTGTGGATCGAGCAAATAATCGTGCTCTTCCTTGATCCGGCTGATCGTCTCGATTGTTGTGGCGTCCGTAATGGCCACAGCCTGCAGCTCGGCCGCCAAACGGCCGTGATCGTGTCCGTACAGCTCCAGAATGCGCACGAAGTTGCTGGGGTTGCCGACATCCATGGCGTTGGACATCGTGGCTACCGTCTCGTGAGGCTCATACCGGCCGCTGGCCAGATAGCGCACGGCCGCATCGTTGCGGTTGTTGGCGGCGATAAAAGAAAAAAACGGCAGCCCCATTTTTTGGGCAAACATCGCCCCGGTCAAATTGCCAAAATTCCCGGAGGGCACGACAAATTGCAGATCATCCCGGCCGGTTTGGGCGTAGGCATAGACGTAATAAATTATTTGAGGAATCAGGCGGCCGATGCTGATTGAATTGGCCGAGGTCAGCTTGAGCGGCCGCAGGTCAGGGTCGTTAAACGCCTGCTTGACCATTGCCTGACAGTCGTCGAAGTAACCATCAATTTTGATGGGGTGGACGTTGTCCGCCACTCGGGTGAGCTGCTCTTCCTGCAGGGCGCTGATACGTCCCCTGGGAAATAAAACATACACATCGATATTCGGAACATCAGAGAAGCCGTGAGCGATCGCCCCACCCGTATCCCCGCTGGTAGCTACCAGCAGGGTGATTTTTTCCTGCCGCTTTTGCAAGAAGTGGCTCATCAGACGGGAAAGCGTCTGAGCGGCCACATCTTTAAAGGCCAGCGTCGGGCCGTGGAAAAGCTCTAAAATTTGGTAAGGACCAACTTGCTGTAGGGGAATGGGAAAATGCAGGGCGCTGTCAGCGATATCTTTGAGGGCGGCCGTTTTGATCTCGGGCCCAAACCACTTTTGCAAGACGCGAAACCCCACTTCAGGCAGAGAACAGCCGCGCAATGCAGCGATTTCGGCGGCCGAAAATGACGGAAACTCGGTTGGAAAATACAATCCCCCATCAGGGGCCAATCCCTGAAAAAGAGCGGTTTCAAAGTTGACCTCGGGGGCGGTATGGCGGGTGCTGTAATAATGAATCATGAAGGGATTTTATCAAGACCACAATAGTTTTGGAAACTATTGTGGTCTAAATCCCAACGAATCACCAGCTGCGTCGGCGGCGGCCGATCACGGCCAGCGTAGCCAGACCCAGCCCGGCTAGAAGCAGCAGCCAGATTCCGGTTCCAGCAGTGGCCCCGGTGGCCCGCTGCTCGCTCATAACCACCGAAGTAGGTCCGACGTTGTCCCCCACCGCCCAATCGGAAAATCCGTTTAGACCAATGCGGGTAATGCTGTTGGGACCATAAGCATCGGCCGCGCAATCCCAACCCGCTCCCGGACCGGCCCCGTCGAGCCAGCGACACAATTTGTCTTCTCCCGGAGTTGGGGTCGTCAAGGGCAGGGTCAGGTTAACGGCAAATGGCGTGGTTGACCCGGCGTTGGCCGGTGACGGCTCAATATGCCAGAAGCTCGTCAGGAAGTTGGCCGTGGCGTTGGGGTGACCGTAATCAAAATAGAGGACGCGCAAACAGCTGATGGGCGGCGTGCCCAAAGCGGTCGGTTCGATGATCGCCGGGCTGGTGGTGCCCAGGCTGTAGCTGGTGGTGGTCACCGAGCACTGTTCCGTGAATTCAGTAAAACAGCCGCTGTTTTGAACGATATTCTCTAAACCGGGCGTGATACAGCGCGCACTAAAATCGGCGCTGTTGTCGTTGGTATCCGTGCCGTCCGCAAAGCGCGAAAGCCCCAGACCAATCGTGTCAGAATCACCGACGGCCGCGGCTGTTTCGGTGTAGCCGGCGACCGGACCGCCATAGCTGACCGCATCAACTAGGGAACCATTGAGCCGCAGCCCGACAGCATCCGGCCCGTTTTGAATGCCGGCCGCCACAACCTGATCACAGTTGGTCATGGCTGCACCATTGTCAAAGCAAATGAGGTAGTAGCCTCCGGCCGGGACGTTTGCGCTGGCCAGGTTAATCGTCTCATAAACGGTGTCGTTGCTGCCGTTAACCAGTTCGAGCGTGTAACTACCGAGATCAACGGATCCGGCCGAGACGTTTTTCAGCTCCACAAAACCGGCGTTATCTGTCCCCGGCTGGTTGGCGTCGACTTCATTAATCACCACGTCAAACGTCAAATCGAGGTCCAGACCGATAACCACCGGATCGTGATCGGAAGCGCGATATTCATCGTTGTTGTACAGACTGATAACTTGCCCGGCACTCTTGAAGTTGGTGTTGTAGTCAAGGCTGATCGGCTCATCGGCGTTGATGTGCCACTCTTCCGCACCGGTGACCAGCGGCCGCAGCGCGGTGCTGCTCATCGCGTAGTCAAGCGTACCCCACTGACCGTCAAAGCTATACCCATAGGTACCCCCAAATGCCTTGACCAGGTTGATGTACCCCACCCCTTCAAGCGTGGTGATGGGGTCTTCCATAGCGTAGCTGTTCAGGTCACCAAGAATCAGGAAATTCGGGCTGCCGGAACTGGTCGGATCGGTCGCCAGGTAGTTGGCCAGCGCCAGGGCGGCCGCTGTGCGCACTCCATTGCAGTTCCCCTGCCCATCATTCAAGTTGGGATCACCGACATCATCACAGGCGGATCCTTTTGATTTAAAGTGATTGACCGCTACCGTGACGACCTCTCCCGTCGCCGTTTCGGTAAACGACTGGATGAGGACCGGTCGGTTTTTGGTGTCGATAAACGTCGGATCAACGCCACTGTCTAAAATGGTAAAGGAACCGGTCGGGGAAACGGCAGCCGGTTTGTAAATCAGAGCTACCTTAATCGCGTCTAATCCGATCACCCCTGAATTGATGAAGGCGTAGGTACCGGCCCCGGCCACACTGTTGAGGCTGTTCACCAGGTCGATCAGGGCGTCATCGGCCGGATGATTTTCAATTTCCATCAGACCAACGATATCGGCATCGAGCTTGACTAGGGCCGCCACCAGCTTGTCCCGCTGGCGGGTTAATTCGGTGGCGTCGTCAGCCCCACGGCTGCCAAAGGTCGTAAAGTAATTCAGCACGTTAAAGCTGGCTACCCGCAGCGATCCACCCACATTAGGGGCGACCGTGGGCCGGGTATTAACGGCAGTAAAGGTTGGGTTTTGGGTTGGATGAATGCGATACGCATCGGTGCCGCTCCAGCCGTTCCAGCTGTAGGTCAGCACGCCGGTGATATTGCTCACGGTATCCCCGCCGCGAACGGTGTTGCTGGCACTCAGCCCACCCGGCAGGGGGTAGACGATCGGATCAACGTTTTGGTTTAAATTGCCGTCATCGAGCAAAATCCGGTTGAGATTGTTAGCATCCTGCTGGGCCAGCGCGGCCGCGCCGGGGGTTGTGATTTGCGTCGGCTGGAAGAGGCGGCTGCCGAATGAAAGCTCCAGAATCCCCCCTCGGCCGAGAGGGAAGTGGTTGGTCACCACCAGCGTTTGGCTGCTGGTCACGAGCATCCCTTCAACCGCTTCAAAATCATCCAAAGAAGCAACTGGCAGGGTAACGGTGGCAGCGGTGGGCAGGGTGTTGCCGGTACTGCAGATGGCTACATTGGTCACAGAGGTCAGCTCAGTAAGATTGAAAAATTCATCAACCGTGCCGGTGACCTGCACCTCATCGCCAACGCTCACATCCACAGAAGGAGAAGCACCATCAAATACGTAGAGGCCTTCTGAAGTGGCGCTGTTGGCGTCCGCATCGAGATCTTCTTCCTGAACAAAGAAGCCGCTTAAGTTGGCTGAACCCTGGAAATCGCCAACCACAATTCCCTGAATGGTGTGAACATTGCCGTCTTCCGGGCTGGCCGCGCCGCTGCCTTGAATGACGCTTATCAGCGTATCTGGATCATTGCAAACGGTGGCTGGATTTAGCGTCGTAAAGGTAAACACATAATCGGCCGCCATGTTGTCGGCCGTGCCGTCCTGATCGGTGATGTTGGCCGCGGTGACGGTGACCGTACAGGTGGTGTTGGCCGGCAGATCGCTGGTTGGATCGAGGACAAAGCTGCCGCCACTGCCGGGCAGGGTGGGGATCGCGGAAAAGGCGATAGGGGTGGCCACCGGGCATTCGATGGCGAACGCCCCGGCCGTGGCGTCAACCGTCTCGTCAAAGTTAATAGTAATGTTGCTGTTAAGGGTCACGCCGGTGGCCGTATCGGCCGGGGTGGTGCTGGAAACGCTGGGTGGGGTATCAACAACAGTTGGGGCGTAGGTGCCGATGGGAAACGGCGTGGCAGCGGTGGCATTGCTGGTCTCCCCATCCAAAGCATTTGGCCCGCTAAAAGACCAGTTGCCGATTGTGAACGTGGTGCCATCTGGGCCAGTTGCATCGTTTCGATAGGCCCAGCCATCTAAATACTCCCACGCCTGACCTGTGCCATCGACATTGATGTCGCCAAAAACATCGGAGACCGCACCGCTGGTAAACAGCTCGACGGCATCATCGCCGTTGATGGCCATCGCCCCAGAGGTGTAATTCGGTGCAAAGCCAAAGAAATTTGTAAATTCGGTGCTTTCGGAAGCCACATAGATAAAATCACCGGCCGTGGCGGCAACGGCCGGAAAGGTGAACTCCTCTCCATCTGACCCTCCACCGTTGTTGGCTGAACCCAGGCCGTAAATGCTCAAATCGGCGATGTTATTGACCACGTAAAGCTCAACCGCTTTGGGCACTCCACCGGTTAACGGACCGTCAATCACCCCGGTGATAATCAGGTCATCAGGTGGTGCCGCCAAGGACGAGGATACACCGCCAAAAACTAAACAATTGGCTAAAATGAAGAGGAAGAGTTGAATCTTTTTCAAGGGATTATTTCTCCTGTTTGCGAAGATGGATTATTCAGTTTTGGGTTCGGCTCCGAAAAAGTCGTTTCTTATTTGAAGAACCACAATTGGGTCAAGTTTATTTTTAGCGCATGGCGCGGTCAAAAGAAACCGGTTTTGGTTATAAATTGGTTGGGATTTGATTAGGGGTTGGCTAACAA
>JAAUYD010181524.1_pt1 | contig 25196 bp, 16 predicted proteins | sample 7278101 | NCBI WGS metagenome assembly JAAUYD01 (sample SAMN14350128, study PRJNA611818) | marine sediment metagenome | isolation source: surface marine sediment (0.6m) | place: French Polynesia: Moorea | collected 2018-08
ACTACTACGCCGCTGGAGACGACGATGTTTGACGTCTTCCCACCAGCGCTCATCATGCTCGGCGGCGCGCTCCTGATCGGACTGACGCGCGGCCACTTGCGCAACCTGTTTGTACTCGGCACGCCGCTCGTCACGCTGTGGGCGGTCTGGCAGATTCCCGACGGCGTCGCGGCAACCGTTTCGTTCCTCGACTACATGATCGAACCCATCGAGGGCAGCCCCGTACGCAGGTTGTTCGCCACGATCTTCGCAGTGATGGCCTTCGGCGGCGGACTGTACGCTTTCCGGCAGGCGAAGTGGTACGAACTCGCGGCTGCGTACATCTATGCGGCTGGCGCCATCGGTGTCAGCTTTGCCGGCGACCTGATTACGCTGTTCCTCTACTGGGAACTGATGGCGCTGTTCTCTACGGTCGTCGTCTGGTGCGGCAGCACACCAGGCTCGCGCGCGGCCGGTATTCGATACGCGATCATGCACCTGCTCGGCGGCGTCATTCTGAAAGTTGGTATCGAAGGCGTCGTCGTCCACACCGGATCGATCGACGTGCAGCCCATGCTCGCGACGAACTTCGATACGTGGATGATCCTGATCGGGATACTGATCAATGCGGCGGCACCGCCCGTATCTGCATGGCTGTCGGACGCATACCCCGAATCGAGCCCGACCGGTTCGGTGTTCCTGTCGGCGTTCACGACAAAGACGGCCGTGCTGGCACTGATACTGCTGTTCCCGGGAGAGCCGGTGCTCGTCGGTATCGGTCTCTTCATGGTGATGTACGGCATCATCTACGCGCTGCTTGAGAACGACGTGCGCCGAATTCTTGCCTATTCGATCGTCAACCAGGTTGGCTTCATGGTCTGCGCCGTGGGCATCGGCACGCAAATGGCCATTAATGGCGCAGCGGCGCATGCGTTCGCCCATATTCTCTATAAAGCGCTGCTGTTCATGAGCGCCGGCGCCGTTATCTACCGCACCGGTTTCTCGAAATGCACGGATCTCGGCGGCCTGTTCCGCACGATGCCCCTGACCGCCGTTTGCGGCATCATCGGTGCGCTCGCCATCTCCGGATTCCCGCTCACCTCGGGCTTTACCACGAAGACGATGATCTCGCAGGCTGCGGCGGATGAGAGCCTGATGTTCGTTTACTTCATGCTCGCCGCCGCCTCGGCCGGCGTGTTCCTGCATGCCGGCATCAAGTTCCCGTGGTTCGTGTTCTTCCAGAAAGACTCAGGGCTGCGGCCGAAGGATGCCCCCTGGAATATGTCCGCGGCCATGGTGCTGTTGAGCGTTCTGTGTATCGTGCTTGGCGTGTTCCCGAACCTGATCTACGACTACCTGCCATACCCGGTCGACTACGTGCCGTACACCGCAGGCAAGGTCCTGTTCTATCTGCAGCTATTGCTGTTCTCGGGACTGGCGTTCTTCCTGTTGCTGCCGCTGATGAAACGAACGCTTACGATCAGTCTCGATACGGACTGGTTGTGGCGAGTCCTGGCCTTCCGGATGGCGACCAAGGGCTACGTTTTCTTTGCGTCACTCGGAATTTCGCTGCAAACGCGAATCGGGGGCGGACTCAACGCCCTGCGTAATCGGGCCGAGATGCACTTTGGCTCGCGGATGCCCAAAGCGGGCGTGTTTGCACGATCGTGGCCTATTGGCACGACCGCGCTATGGATCGCGGTTCTGCTAACGGGCTACGTACTCGTTTACGTGTTGTAAGCGCAGGCTAGTCGAAGAGCAACGCGCCATCGTCGAGCGGGTCGCGCAGGAAACGGCGCCGGTCGCCGAGGTAATTCTGCGGATTCAACCATGGCTCGCGGTCGCCCTGCTTCGGCAGGTCGGCCATGACGCGTTGCAGGTAGCCCGACGAGAATCCCTCTACCCAGGGCCGCGCTTCCATGCCCTGGTCTTCCGGCCTCAGGTGCGGCGTACAGACGCGAACGTCGCGCTCGTGCATCGAGCCCAAGAGGCGACAGGCAAATTGTGCGACGAGATCGGCCCGCAACGTCCACGACGCGTTGATGTAACCGAACGTCGAAACCATGTTCGGCACGCCCTCCATCATGACGCCTTTATAAGTAAAGCGCTGCGAGAAATCGACGGCCTTTCCATCAACCGCGAAATCGACCCCACCGAGCGCGATGACTTCGAGACCCGTTGCCGTCACGATGAGATCGGCTTCGAGGTGCTTCCCGGATTCAAGTTGGATGCCGGTCTCTGTGAACGAGGTGATGTGATCCGTCACAACCGATGCGCGACCCGACTGGATGGTCTCGAACAGGTCGTCGTTCGGAACGAGACAGAGCCTTTCCTCCCAAGGGTCATAGTGCGGGTTGAAGTGCGTATCGACGTCGTAATCCGGTCCCAGGACCTTGCGCGCATGACCAACGAGGAAGCGTCGCGCCAGCTTGGGTCGCTTCCGCGCAAAGCGGAAGATGAATGACTGCATGCGGATGTTCTTCCAGCGCGTGATCCGATACGCGAGCATCTCGGGCAGGATCTTGCGCAGAAAATTCGCGACGGCGTCCTCATCGGGCCACGAGAACATGTAAGTCGGTGAGCGTTGTAGCATCACGACGTCGGCGGCGCTTTTTGCGAGTTCGGGCAGCAAGGTGACTGCGGTCGCGCCGGAGCCGATGACGACGATGCGCTTGCCGTCGTAGTTCAGATCCTCGGGCCAGTCCTGCGGGTGCACAATCGTGCCAGTGAAGCGCTCGCGGCCCGCAAAAACCGGCGTGTGGCCGTGTTCGTAGCTGTAGTATCCGGCGTTCATAAGCAGGAAGCCGCAGCGAATCTGCTTCTGCTCACCGTCCCCGGTCTCGACTGTCAAAGTCCAGGTGCGGTCTTCTGTTGACCATTCGGCCTTGCAGAGCTGGTGCCGATAGCGGATCAGGCGCTCGATATCGTGCTCCGCAGCCGTCTCCTTGAGGTACCGAAGGATCGACGGACCATCGGCGATAGCCTTGGCTTCGGTCCAGGGTTTGAATCGGTACCCGAGCGTGTGCATGTCGCTGTCCGAGCGGATGCCGGGATAGCGAAACAGGTCCCAGGTCCCGCCGAGATTGTCGCGCCCCTCGAGGATGATGAAATCGGTCTGGGGCAGCGCCTCTTTCAGGTGGCACGCAGTACCGATGCCGGACAGGCCCGCGCCGATAATGACGACGTCATGGAATTCGGTGTTCACGGCGTTTACTGACTCGCGAGATCGACGACCAGGTCCGTCGTTGCGGTCGCTGTCACCTGGGTCTCGAGCTGTTTGCGCTCTCCGCGCACCTCGTTCACCCTAACGAGATACTGCCCTGGCGATAGCTCGAAACTGACCGGGTTCTTCGAACCATTGGCATAAGCACGACGCCCCACCACGCTGCGGCCAGCGTCGTCATAGACCTGCACAACGGCATCAATCAGCGCATCGCCTCGTCGGACGGTGACGCTCAGTGTTCCGCTGGCATATTCGTGCTGTATTTCCGTACGCTCGCTGCCCGAAACCACGATGTCCTCAAACCGGTACAGAGTCTCGCCTTTGAGTTCGACGGACTTAACTTCAATGTCATAGGTGCCGGCCGGTACCGTCAGCACGCGCGGGTTACTGGTTGCCGCGACGTACGTTCGACCCGCGGCGATCTGTGTGGACGAGTCATTCGCCAGCACCCTCACTGTCGCATCGCTGAGGTCGCCATTGCGGGTCACGAGGACCGCTATTTCGCCGGAACTGAAATCGAACGACCGTTCCACTGCGTTGCCGTCCGTGATCTCAACTTCGAACGCAATTGCGGATGCGCCGCTGATTCCAGCCGCCTTGATCGTCGCGCGATAACGGCCGTCCTTCAGCGGAATGATGCGTGGATTGGTATCCGCTGACACGTACGTGCGACCTCCTGCGATCCACTCGCCCGTAATCGCATCGTGAACCTGGACGGATGCATCCTGCAGCGTCCCGTTTGATGTCGCTGTAACAACCAGTCGGCCCGGAGGCGTCTCGGGCTTCTCGTATGCACTGGCGAGTGCTACAGAGAGCTGCTCGGCATCTTCCACACCGAGGTACAAACCGCCACCTGCTTGTGCCGCACATTCGAGTTGCGTCGTGTCCTCTCCGGCAACGTCGAACCCTACAACATGCAGAACGAATGGCAGACCACTGTCTCTCGCTTTTCGCACGGCGCTGCAAGGGTCTTTTGCGCAGGTCTCGAGGCCGTCACTGATCAGAATCACCGACGTCTGTTGCTGATCCCCGATCAAACCGAAAGCGGTGTCGAGCGACGTTGTAATTGGTGTTCTGCCTTTGGGCATCACGCCGTTGATGATCCCCTTTAGCTCGGCCTTGTCGAGCGGACCTACTTGCTGCAGCGTCTCGATGTCGCTGCAGTCGCTTTCTCGCCGATGGCCGTAAGCCACGAGACCTGCCCGGCTGTCAGCCGGGAGCTCATCAATCAATTCGCCGACCGCGCGCCGGGCGATGACGATCTTGTTCTCGCCATCGATCTGGCCCCACATCGAATTCGATGCGTCCAGAATCAGTATTAGATCATTCGCACGATCCTCAGCGTTTGCCGAACTGATCAAGATGATCGACAAACACGCAGCAAAGAGAATGTGGCTCAGACGCCGCATGGCAACTCCCGCAAGGACATTACGGGAGTATACCGTTCCTCTAATCAGTCATCCGAGTTACTGCCGCCAAAGCGGAAATCGACGCCGACTCCGTAAACGGCGAGATCACCCTCGCCTGTCTGGCCGTCTTTGCCAACGTCCGGATAGTGGTCGAAGAACATCGAGACACCCCAATTCTCGTTAATTGCGAAGCGGCCGAAAATACCACCGTACGCGATGGTCTCGGATGCATCAGCCGAATACGGCACGCCGTCATAGAGCTCGGACTCGCTGACATCGACATAGGCTGCACCGATGCGCCCGCCTGCCGAGAAGTTTTCGGTGAACGGATAGCTATAGCCAACGCTGGCTTCGTAGGATTCCGTCTCAATCGTGCCCTGGTCGGGAACGCCCTGCCAAAGCCCATCAAACGTCGTATCGCCATACTTCGTATAGCCGACATCGAAGATGATGTATTCCTTCTTGCCGGGGTCTATTTCCGCCATGATCCGCCAGCCGAAATCATCGTGCTTTTCGGTGCCGCTGAACAGTTCGAGGTTCTTGTAGTGACTGGTGTTGCGGAAGATGTCGAACCGCGCTTTCGCGGCGACGTCAGTCGGCTTCTCGAGTGTTGCGCAGCCCGGAAGAAGTACGAGCATTGCCCCTGAAACCAGCGCGGCCACGAGAGCATGCCATTTCTGCGTTACGTTCATCGTTCTCTCCCTACCCTGGAAACCAGGCAGGTCGACCTCGTGAACGAATCGCGGCGGGCAGCCCGCCTGTCAATATGAATCCAGCGCAATACTGCGCCCGGCGCCGAAACCTGTAAATTCTGAGTAGTACCTATCGACGCATTTCGGTGTAACAATCGAGCCATGAAGACACCACTTCGAATAGCACGCGCCGTGCTGGCCATAGTGCTGGTCGCTGTCCTTGGGCTTGTGCTCTACGTTCTGTTCGGCGACCTGTCGGTTCACAAGGACAGGGTTCTCGCCGCCGCCTCCGATGCATCGGGCTTTTATATCGCGTCGGACGGTCCGTTTGACCTCGACGTCGGCCACGACACGACGCTATCTATCGAGAATGTAATCGTCGGCAACCCGGCCTACCCCGACGAGCACCCACTTGCATCGATCGGTTCGCTACGTATCGTCGTGGACACACGATCGTTGATTGGCGGTCCAATCAAGATTGTGTCGCTCGCGCTCAGCGACTCCTACATCAATCTCAAGCAGGCCAGTGACGGTACTGCAAACTGGATACCGGCACCGAGCCAATCCGCAGATTCCGCCAACGATGACGGCGCGCCGCTGCCCGTCTTGAAACATCTTGAGCTCGACAACGTAAACGTCAACTACGAAGAGGGCGGAGAGACCCGGTATGTGGTGAGCGAGTTGATCCTGCATGCGGACCGTGACTCGTGGGACGATTACGCAGTCGGTATTGCCGCCCAGTTCGGCGCGCCGGATCTCGACAGTACGCTCGTTGCACAAGGGTCGGTCAAATACGGTTCGGCGACCCACTTATCCGACATGCTGTCACTAACCTTCGACGACGCGGTCTTCGAGCAGAAGAGCGCAGGCGATCTCAAAGCAAGGTGGTCCGGCCTCGTGACAGCAGAGCTTGGCGGCGACAGACCGAAAATCACGACCGCCATCGACATAGCGCAGCTGTACTTCGATTCCGGCGAACCACCCGCGATTGACGCTGAGAGCGAGGAAACGGTCGAACTGCTGTTCCCATCGACACCGCTCAGCTACTCATGGCTTGCGGACTTCAACCTGCTGGCGGGTGTCCGGGTAGGTCAAGCTGCTATCAACGGCGACACAGTCAGGGACTTCAATATTACGGCGCAAGTCGAATCCGGGGCGCTGCGCATTGATCGGGTAGATCTCACGATCGGCGATGGGACGATATCCGGCAGGCTTCACCTGACGCCCGGCGATGCGGGCTATACCCTCGATGTCTCGACCGAAGTGACTGACCTCAGACTCTCGCAACTGGCGACCGAAGGTCAGGCCCCCGGCACGGTACCGCCGATGAGCCTCGATCTGCAGCTGACGGGCACGGGAGCTTCGCTGCACGACATCATGACATCGTCGAGTGGCAGCGTGACCGGGCGCCAGGGAACGGGGCAGCTCGACCTGCAGGGTGCCGGTGCGCTGTTTGCCGATATGCTGTCATCGGTTGTGAGAACGCTTAACCCGTTGGCCGACGAGCGGACTTACGCCGATATCGAATGCGGCATCCTGGACATCGACATTGCAGACGGTGTCGCCAACATCGAGGAGCTTGCGCTGCAGTCTGACCGCCTCACGATCGTCGGCAGCGGCAAGATCGATTTCTCCGACGAGTCGATCGACCTTAACGTCAATACGAAATCGCGGGAGGGCCTTGGGTTAAGCGTAGGCGGCGTCGCCAATTCGTTCGTCAAGGTCGGTGGCACGTTGCGCGAACCGGCACTTGGCGTCGACGCTGCGGGTACGGTCAGAACGACCGGGGCCGCAGTTGCGACCGGGGGCTTGTCAGTCATCGCCAAAGGGCTGTGGGACAGGGTTTCGTCTGAAGTCGATCTGTGTGCACTGCCCGACGAGGCAGCAGAGCCCGAGTCTAGCGACTGATCACATGCCACGCTGCCGACTGCAGGGCCTGCGCGATCTTGGGATCCAGTCCTGCCGTGTAGTCGAGTGCCTCGGGCGAGCGTCTCTCGAAGCGGGCGAAAAACACGCACGCGGCAAGATAGCTGCCTGCCAGCGTAGGGTGCTTCGTATCGGCCGTGCGCAACGTGATTTCCGGATGGTTTTCAGTCACGTAGGCAAACGCGAGGCCGACCGGGACGACAGCGGCATTGGCCAACTCTCCCGTATCGCGATACTGCGCGGCCAACGTCTCCGTCATATCGGGGCGTCCCTCGTAGGCCCAGGTCATGAACAGAAACGGCTCTGCTCCGACGTCGCGAACCATCTTGGCGAGAGAAACGGCGCTGCTGCGAAATGATCCGACCGTTGCCGGATCGAGCGGACCCATGCTGTGTCCTTGCAGAACAACGATATCCCACGGCTCGCCGGCTAGCACGGCAGCAGCTGTCCGCGTGTGCTCGGCAAGCGTCCCGGCGGATAGTGTGAACAGGCGCGCCTCCGCTGTGATGCCTGCCGCCTCGGCGAGATTGCGGTAGTGCGTATGCAGGCCGTTATTGTAGAAACTGAAGCTGTTACCGATGAACAGGATGCGCTGCGGGTCTGCGGCGCTGGTAAAAGCTGCAGGCAACAGGGCCAGACAGAAAACGGCGAGGCAAGCGCGCAGCCTGCCCCGCCGTGTGATGCGCAACCTGTTATTTACAGGCTGATCCTCAGATCGAGGTAGTAGTAACGTCCCCAGTCACGGTGCGCGTCCTTGAAGAAGCCGTAGGACTCGTCCGCGAGTGGCGCACGCTCGTCTGTCACGTTGTTGATGCCCAGACGGACACGCATGTCCGTATCGCGGAAATCGAAGCGGTAGTCGAACTTTGTATTGAACGTCGTCATCGAGGGAATTGGGAACAGGTCGCCATTCGATAGCACCTCATCAAAGCTGCTGATCCGGAACCCCTGAACCGACGCCGCGAACGTGTCGTTCTGCCAGGACGCCATCACTGAGTGACGGCTCTCCTGGTTGCCGTCGATGCCAAGCAGATCGCCGAGGCCGACGATCGGGTAGACGATCGTTGGGTCGGCTTCCTTGGCGGCCAGGACCGCCGTTGACAGTTCGCCGGTGGCCGTTTGCTCGAAGGTCTCGTAGAACGAGCCGTTGTAGCGCAGATCGAACATGCCGATGCCAGTGTCGAACGTGTAATAAATGCCGATGTCGTAACCGTCCAGCTTGCGCGTATCGAGGTTCGTGTAGCGGTCGGTCACGGCATCAACTTCACCCACCGGGCACAGGCCCGCGGCAAGGTAGCCGTTGATCAAGTCTGTGTCGGTCGGATCGAACGGGAGACGCACGACTTCGGGATTGCCTTGCACATTGGCACAATCCGATGTGCCAGCCTGCAAGCGCAGCACGAGGTCATACAGCATGTGGTTCTCTTCGCCGAACAGGCCGATCGTTCCTTCTTTCTCAATCGACCAGAAGTCGGCCGTCATGGTCAGGCCATCGACAGGCGAGAATACGACGCCAATTGACGTATTGGTCGACTCTTCCGGTACCAGGTCCGGGCTGCCCGTTGCCTGGCGCTGGATGCCATAGTCGCAGTCCGCATCAAGCGTGCCCTGATCTTCGCCGTAAAAGCAGACCCAGTCGTTCAGCGTATTGGAACGAGCGACGAATGCCTCATTGATCGTAATCAGGTTCGGGGCGCGGAAAGCTTCAGACCACGAGCCACGGACGAGAAGCATGTCGACCGGGCGCCAGCCGAACGCGAACTTGCCGACGGTCGTATTCCCGATGTCGTCGAAGTCCTCGAAGCGGCCAGCGAGCTGTACGTCAAGGGTTTCGTGCAGTGGCACGGCAAACTCGGCGAACAACGAGTGCGTCTTGCGACTTCCTGCATTGTCCGGCGTCGGGCTCGAGTTAACGACGTCCGATGTCAGCGGATACGTGTCGCCTTCGAAGTCGGTAAACGTAATCGTGCCGTCGAGGCGTGGATCACGGTCATCCGCGAAGGTTTCCCTGCGGTACTCGTAGCCCGCCACGAAAGCGACCGGGCCGGCCGGCATCTGGAAGATCTCGGGATTCGATGCCTTTACGTCCCACATGCCAAGTGTCGTCTCGCCCTTGCGGTACACGTCGATCAGCGCACGCTCGATATTGGTATTTGCGCCACCGCTAAACGGGTTGTACGCCGCAGGCGTCGGGTCGAACAGCGCCTCGACAATGAGCGTGTTCGAGAGGCGATTGCTGGTCACATCGTCGCGCGTTGCTTTCGAATACACGAAGGCCGACTCGTAATCCCAGTCACCCATGGTGCCACGCAGACCTGTTAGCACGCGATACGCATCGCCGTCATTGTTCACGATGCGCGGAAGCTCGGCGAAACGGTAGAAGTCCATGCGCAGCTCGTATCCTTCCGGTGGCACGTCCGTACCGATAATCGAATCCGGGAGACGGTTTGGCGAGCCTACCGGTCCGAGCGGGTTCCAGTAGTTCTCGGCGCCAACACGCAGCGTAACCGCACTCAGGTCCGTGGACGGCGCATTAATGCGGTTCGTCTTCGAATCGTAGAAGTAAAAGTCGCTGAACAACTCGATTCCGGAGTCGAGTTCGTGATTGAGATAACCATAGATCGTGGTTCGCTCGAGCTCTGAGAGCAGATCGCGGTTGTCGTTCAGGTTGTAGCGAATATTGCCCTGTCCGTCTTCGGCCAGGCAGGTGCCGTAGCCCAGGTCATAGCCGCCAGCGCACTCGGGTGTCCCGATCGGGAAGATCTCAAATTCACCTGAACTATCGGTTACGTCGTTGACGCGCAGGCTGTGCGTGCTGCCAAGACCGGAAAGAACATCGAACTGTCCGAAGGACGAGTTGATGCTGTCGTTCCTGAATATAGTACTCGTCGCATAGGGCGAGCTTGGGTCGAAACGATAGCGAAAGTCCGAGTTGGCCCAGCGGGCCTCGTCCTGCGAATTCACCCGACCACGCTCGTAGTAGCGCGCGAACACGCCGACGTGCGTTGCACCGCCATTGAAATTCGTGCCCCATTCCAGCGACAGGCCGGTGTCATTGCGGGGTATGTGATCGAATTCGGTCTGGCGCACGCGAATCGTAAAGCCTTCGAAGTCGTCCTTGAGCACCGTGTTGATAACGCCGGCAACGGCGTCCGCGCCGTAGATCGCCGACGCGCCGTCGCGCAGCACTTCGACGCGATCCACGCCGAATACGGGGATATGGTTCGAGTTAACCGAGTTAACCGGCACAAAACTGCCGCCGACCTCCTCGGTCTGGTACGTCGCCATGTTGACCATGCGGCGGCCGTTGAGCAGCACGAGCGTGTTGCCGGTGCCGAGGTTACGCATATTGATCGCGCCGACGTCGCCGCGTGCCGCGTTGACCCCACCCGCCGTGTCGGTCTCGCTGAAGAAGTTCTGGCCGAGCTCGGGAATCATGTCGATGAGTTCGTCACCCGACTCAACGCCGAGGATCTCGATGGACTCTGAGTCGATAACGGAAACAGCCAGAGCGTCGGAGATACGAGCGCCCTTGATCTGGGTGCCTGTCACCGTGATCTCATCGAGTGCGTCCTCTTCCTCTTCGTCCTGTGCCAGTGCCGTCCCGGAGACCGCGAGCATCGCGATCATGGTCGTCAGGACGCCCCCGCGGAGAATGCGGGTGGACCAGTTTTCTATTGTTTTCATTGCTTTCCCCCGAAAGGATTTGCTTGCTGCCCCGCGCAGCAACCTCCCAAAACTAGCAATCCCGGTGAAACGAGGCCAATAGCTTGGCTTCCGGGACCCATAACTCTTGTCTATAGCTTCTTTATGGCTTCGGCCTGAATTGCACGTGGGTCCCGAATGCTCCCATCGTACGGGCGTTCCCGGCATTCAGCCAAGGCGTTCTCCACTCGGTCCACACAAGGTCGTCGAGCAGCACGCGCCCGCCCTGCGCCGGACTTGACGCATCGGCGACATCGATGAGCAGCCGGACCGATTTCGTCGAGATACGCGGCTGGTCGAAATCGATCGCGAAATCGTGCCATCCAGCCGCCTTGATTCGCAGCGCGCCGACGACTTTCCTCGGACCAGCCTCGAGAGCCTCGTCAAGCGAATCATCGATGCGGCGGCGCTGCAGCACGACCTGCAATTCGACAGGGCCGTCTGTATGGACGCGACCACTCAGTGTCGTCGGGTTTGAGGGCGTGAAGACCCGGCCAAAGACTCGCATCCCCGTGCTCGCTCGCCCACCGGGCTCGAGGATGACCTGCAAGTGATTTGAGTCGCCGTGTTCAATCGAAACGTAATCGCCGAGCAACCACGCCCGATCGTGCGTACCGAACAGTCCGGAGTACTCGAAATCGCCACGACTGAGTATGTCTGTGCCGAGACGATACGCCACGTCGCTGCCGCTGAATCTGACGGGGCTCATCACCGGCGCGCCGAGCCGGCGCAGCGACACCGGCTTGTTAGCAGGCTGCGCGTCATCGAGATCGATATCCACCGTGTCGTCTTCCTTGCAGGTCTCAACGACCGCGTGACGGCCATTGGCGCGCAGGCAGGTGCCGAGCGGTCGTGAAAGACGCGCCAGCCGGTGCAGAATTGCATCGCGCATTGCGTCGGTAGCCGGCGTCGGCACGTAGCCGTTGACATGCATCGGCACGACCTCGGCGCGGTGCAACTGATCGCCGTCCATCCAGACATACAGCAACATGCCGAGCTGCGTCGTGTAGATGTACTGGTCGAACAGGAAGTTGCCCATCGAATAGGCGATCAACCGGTTCTCAAAGATCTCGAAGCCCTGCAGGATATGCGCGTGATGGCCAATCGATACATCGGCACCGTCCGTGATGGCCTGACGCAGTCGCGTGCGCTCGCTGAGCGCCGGCATGCCGTTGTATTCGAGGCCACTGTGATACTGAATGACGGTCGGCGTAGTCGCCGGCAACGTCGCAACGTCTTCGGCAAACACGCGACTGCTGCCCAGCGCCGCGCCGCCTTTGTCGCCCTCTGCAGCCTGGCTCGGCGAGAAGGTTCCTGCCCACCCGACGTAACTCAGAAAGCCGTAGGGCGCGCCATCGATGTCCGCCACGTAGGCGGCACGGGCGCTTGCCTCATCGAACCCGGCACCGGAATAGCCAAGGCCAGTGTTTCGCAGTGCGTCGAAGGTCGCCTCGAGCCCTTCGGCCTGATAGTCCCAGGTGTGGTTGTTACCGAGCGCGACGTAGTCGAACCCTGCCCACTCGAGCGCGTTCGCCAGTTCCGGTGGCGAGTAAAACGTCACCGACTTTGGCAGCCGATCGCTCAGGCGTTTCGCCGCCAGCTGTGTCTCGAGATTGACGCTCGCGTAGTCGGCGAGTTCGATATACGGGCGAATGGTTTCGAGCAATACCCGCGCATCGTCTTCGACATGGCCGGGACGTGCGAGCACCGGCTCACCTTCCCGCGGCTTGAAATACCGCCTTGCCAGCATCGCGTCACCGGTGAAGAGCAACAGGCGGCGATCGGATCGTTTCGCTACGAGCTCGACAGGGCCGATGTCGCGAACACCCGATCGCAGGTCGTCCGGCCCCAGTGCATGGATTGTTGCGTAATGGTCCGCGGCGGAGAGGTGCAGCAGCGCGGGTTGATCAGCCTCGACGTCAAGCTCGAAGCGACCTGTCGCATCGGTGCGCGTTTGTCGTTCGCCGACCTCGACAGTGGCATCGCTCAGGGGGTTGCCTGACTCATTGACGACCTGGCCGGCCAGGGGGACGGTGCCCGCTTGCGCGACCTGGCCGGCCAACATCAGAAACAGTACCGCACAGGTTTGAATTTTCATTGTGAAATCATGCCACTGGCGGCGAGCGCGCGGAATTCGAATGATGCTTTGACCCATAGCCCAAGGTTATACTTAGCGAAAAAGGGACTGCAATGCGTTTACGACAGATCGAGGTCTTTCACGCCGTCTACTCAAGCGGGTCGATGACCAATGCGGCAGCATTGCTCAATGTCTCGCAACCCTCCGTATCCAAGGTTCTCGCCCACGCCGAGCAGCAGCTCGGCTATCGGCTGTTCGATCGGGTCAAAGGCAAGCTCATCCCTACCCCTGAGGCCCACCAGCTGTACAAGCATGTGCGCGAGGTTTACGACGACGTTGACCGCCTCCGGCACGTCGCTGCCAATCTCAAGGCAACGAGCGCTGGTCGTATTCGCGTGGCGGGAACGCCTGCATTCGGCCTCGAGGTTTTGCCGCGCGCCATCTCGACCTTTCGCGACGAACACCCCGATGCGATCTTCGAGGTCGAGACCCTGCATCACGACGAAATCTACGGCGCGCTGCACGAATCGCGCATCGATATCGGTCTTGCTTTCGATGCCCCGGAGCAACCGGGGATCCGGCGCAAGAAAATAGCCCGCGGCGATTTTCTTGTGCTCGCCCCGGACCGACGAACATTTGGCAGAAAGCCGTCGTTGTCGGTCAACGACATCAAAGACAGGCCTTTCATCGGGCTGAACAGTCGCGGCCCTCTGGGCAAGGCGCTGTCAGATTATCTCGAAGCTGCCGGTGTTGAGCCGAATATCGTCGCCTGGACTGAGACATATCACATCGCGAAGGCCCTTGCTGCGTCGGGCGCCGGCGTAACGATCGCCGATGAAATCACGGCGCGCTCGATAACAGGCGGTGACGTCGTGATGTACCCGCTGAAGCCGCCGGTGCGCTTCGATATAACGATGCTGCAGCTTGCCGAGACACCGTTGTCGCTCGCCGCCAAGCGTTTCACGCGCCACCTCGGCAGGTTGATCAAGGAGCTGCTGAACGACTAAGGCGACCCATAGATCGAAGTTATAGGCACGCGAACAATCATCATTTGAGGCGGCGATGAGCGGCTAAGTAGTATCGAGTTTAGTCATTAGCCGGAAATTCAAATGCGCGTCATCGTCCTTGGCGCAGGCGTGGTTGGCGTCACGACTGCGTTCTACCTGTCCCGACTTGGCTGCGATGTAATGGTCGTCGACCAGGCATCGGAGGTAGGCGACGGTGCCAGTTTTGCGAACGCCGGACAGCTCTCCTACACATTTACTGATGCACTCGCCAAACCTGAGTTTCTTGCCAGGATTCCGGGCCTGATACTCGGCCGCGACCAGGGCGTCGATGTGAAACTGTCGCCGGGTCTGATTGCATGGGGCAGCCGCTTCGTCGCGCAGTGCACGCACGGTCAGGCGAAAGCCAACACCATTGCAATGCTGAAGACCGCGATGCGCTCCGCCGAGCTGTTGACGGAATTACGCGAAAGGCTGCCATTCGATTTCTGGCATCGCGAAGCGGGCAAGCTTGTCATCCTGAGTACCGAGGGCGAAGTCGAGGCTGCACGCGCCAATCTTGACGTGAAACGCGAACACGGTTGCGATGCCGAGTTGCTGACGCGAGACCAGGCCTTGGCCGTAGAGCCTGCGCTTGAGCGCATGCGGGGCGACATCGCCGGAGCCGTTTACTCGAAGAGCGACGAGGTTGCCGACTCGCAGTTGTTCACAGCCGGCTTGCGCGACATGCTCGAGGCGGACGGCTCAGTCGAGTTCCGCCTCTCCTCGCGGGCACAGAAGCTTGTCAAAGCCGATGGTCGCCTGCGAGGCGTCGTCGTCGATGGCGACACGCTGGAAGCCGACGCGTTTGTTGTTTGCATGGGCGCATGGAGTCACGAACTTCTGCGCACGGTTGGCATCAATCCGAACATCTTCCCGGTACGTGGTTACAGCCTGACACTACCCCCCGGTGACGCTGCACCCATGGTCAGCGTTACGGCGCTTCGACATCGGATGGTATACAGTCGCCTTAACGGCCTGGTAAGAATTGCCGGATTCGCCGACTTCCGTGGATTCGATACAAGCGCTGACAAGAAGCGGTCAGAACTGCTTCTCAACCTGGCGCGAGGCTATGCACCGGACGCGGCTGAATACGACGCTGACGATCCGAAACCCTGGGGAGGATTCCGACCAATGACACCGAGTGGCCAGCCGCATGTTGGCCCGACAAAGATCCCGGGTCTGTTCCTGAATACGGGCCACGGCATGCTGGGCTGGACTCTGGCTTGCGCGACCAGCCACGACGCCGCCCAGGCAGTCGCGAGCGTGCACTGAAACCATGACTCCGAAAGCACCGTATGTTGCGCGCCTGGTCGCGCTCACCTCCGCACTCTTGCTCGCGAGCTGCGCGACGGTGCCGCCCTCGTTCCCGGCTGGCGAGGCCTGCCTCGCCGACGGCTTTGCGATCGAAGACGATTTTGTCGCGGCGCGGCGCGGTACGTGCACGGTTCTGCCCGATGATTCGGTTAGTCTGAGAATTCCGGCCGAGTTCAGCGGCAAGATAAATCCGAGCCCCTGGTTCGCGTTCAAGGTCATCCCGAACGGCGCCAGCCAGGCCGTCATAGATCTCACTTACACCAGGCACTCACATCGCTACTGGCCGAAGGTCAGCAGCGATGGATTGAACTGGAACCAGTTGGACGAGCGCTACGTGACCGTAGCAGACGATGGGAAGTCGGCCCGTGTTGTCGTACCACTGGAGTCGGAGCCCGTGTGGATCGCCGCGCAGGAGATCATTTCACCCGCAGTGCACGATGCCTGGAATCAGAAGATGTCGGCTGCAATCGGCGCTTCTTTGTCAGTGCTCGGCGAATCGAAGGCCGGCCTGCCCATCCACATCATCGACACGAATCCGGGTGGGGAAAACATACTGTTCCTCGTAGGCCGGCAGCACCCGCCGGAGGTTTCGGGTGCCATCGCGTTCTTCGCTTTTGGAGAAATAGTATTCGGCGACTCGGAACTGGCACGCGAGTTTCGTGACCGTTTTCGCGTCATCGCGATTCCTATGCTCAATCCCGATGGCATTGTCGGCGGTCACTGGCGCCTTAACCTCGGCGGTATCGACCTGAACCGTGACTGGGGGCCCTTCGAACAGCCGGAGACGGCCCTGGTCGGCGAACTCCTCGATAAACTCGATGCGGCTGACGCCCGAATCCGCATGTTTGTTGACTTCCACTCCACGAACAAGAACGTCTTCTACACGCAGTTCGATGTTACGGATCCTCCGGCTTTCACGACGCGCTGGCTTTCGGCAGCGGCTCCTCGCATTTCGGATTATCCGTTTGGCAAGGAGACGCGGCCCATCACGAACTACACGGTCGCCAAGAACTACATGTTCAAGCGTTACGGCATACCGGCGGTAACATTCGAGGTCGGCGATGAAACCGACCGAAGTGCAGCAAAAGCGGCCGCACGTGTCTTCGCCGAGGAGCTGATGCGCACAATGCTGCAACAGGAGTACTGACGTGCGGCAGTGGTTTTTGCTGGCCCTCATCGCAGGGCTTGTCGCCTGCACCGCCGACAAGTCGGAACCGATCTTTGACATCCTGATCATTAACGGCACCGTCTACGACGGTTCCGACAACCCGCCGACACAATCGAACATCGGTATCACCGGCGACCGGATAGCCGCAACGAACGTCCCCGCCGACGCGAAAGCGGATACGGTCATCGATGCTACGGGCCTGCTGATCATGCCGGGCTTCATTGACCCGCACACGCATGCACCGCTTAGCGGCATTGACCTTACGGCGCATCTCAACTTCCTGACACAGGGCGTTACGACGGTCATCGTCGGCAGCGATGGCGGGGGTATTGATAATCGCGAAAGTACCGTCGCGGATCTGGCGGCCAACGGCACTGGCGCAAACATCGCGTGGTTTGCCGGGCACGGTGCGATTCGCGAAGCGGTCATGGAACTCGAGGACCGGGAACCGACAGATGATGAGCTGGATGCCATGCGGGAACGGGTCGCCCAGGAAATAAGCAACGGTGCGCTTGGCCTTTCCACCGGTCTTTACTATGCGCCGGGCAGTTTCGCCTCAACCGACGAGGTTGTCGCACTGACGCAGGTCGCCGCGGACATGGGCGGCATCTACGACACCCATCTTCGCGACGAGAGTTCTTACACCGTCGGCCTGCTGCCGGCAGTTGATGAAGCCATCGAAATTGCAAGACGCACCGGTATCGCCGTGCACATCTCACACATCAAAGCGCTTGGCAAAGACACCTGGGGACAAAGCGAGGAGGTCGTTCGCCGCGTCAACGAAGCACGAGCCGATGGTCTGTCGATTACCGCCAACCAGTACCCGTGGCGTGCATCGAACGTACGACTCGCAAGCGCACTCGTGCCACGCTGGGTCATGGCCGGGTCCCGCGATGACATGCGCGAACGGCTGCGCGACCAGACGCTTGCAGACATGATTCGCGAGGAGATGACTCAGAACCTCGCGCGACGCGGTGGTCCCGAAGCGATGCTGATCACGACCTCGGACAGCGCCTATCGTGGCATGACGCTGCTGCGTGTCTCCCAGGTGCTCGAGACCGACCCATTAACTGCGGCCATCGAACTCGTCGTAACCGAGGACCCGAACATCGCTTCGTTTGTCATGAACCAGGACGACATCGACACCTTTCGCGTGCAGCCCTGGGTGATGACGGGCTCGGACGGCGGCCGCGGTCATCCGCGTTTCAGCGCAAGCTACCCGAAGGCCTGGCGGGATTTTGTGCGTGACCGAGAAATGCTAAGCCCGGAGCAGTTTGTACACCGTAGTTCCGGCCTGGTTGCGGACACGCTGGGACTGTGCGATCGCGGTTACCTGCGTCCGGGTTATGCAGCCGACATCGCAATTATTAATGAAAGTGACTTCCAGCCGCTTGCGGACTTTGAAAATCCCGACCGGCTGTCGTCCGGTGTCGTGCACCTGCTCGTCAACGGGGCGCGGGTTATCAGCGACTCGGAGCACCATGAACGACGTGCCGGCCGGGTGTTGGCAAAGACAGAATTCGACTGCCCCGCCGAGTCCTGATCCGCCGACTCGAAGTCACTCCAATCTAAAGCCTGACGGTGTTCCGCCGCTAACAAGGTGTCAGATCGGATTCGTTTTATATACGCTTGGCGCATGGGGCTTCGCACCAAAATCCTGCTCTTGAGCACCGTTGTGTTCGCCGCACTCGCTTTCACAGGATACTTCGGCGTGTCGGCGACGCTGTTGCCACCGGACAGCACACGACTGTTTGCCGCAGACAGCGGCATATTTGGCGAACTGCTGCAGGAAACGAACCCGGGGGCGAAACCCGGTGGTTGACGACACAAAACTTCGCGTTTTGCTCGCCGACGATGAGGAGGCAATCGTTCACGTGTACTCGGTCGGGCTCGGCTACTATTTCGCGCCGTCAGACTCGCTGCCACCGGATGAGGTCGATGCGCTTGAAGACGAGCTTTACGGTCGCACGGAAGACGAACGCCCGCGCGCCGAGCTGACAATGTGCCGCCAGGGCGCCGACGCCGTTCAACTCGTGCGTGAGGCTCTCGACGCGGGTGAGCCCTTTGACGTCGTCGTGCTCGATATCCGCATGCCGCCTGGCATCGACGGCGTCGAGGCCGCCAGGCAGATCAGGGATCTGATGCCTGAAGTGCAGATTCTGTTCGTGTCGGGCTTTTCAGATTACGGGCGGGCCGACCTCGAGAAGCTCGTGCCGCCGGCGGCCAACATGGACTACATTGAGAAACCGGTGCGCCTCTCCGAGCTCGCCGACAAGATCATCGCTGCTTACGAGCGAACGTGATCGGAAGCCCAAAAAACCCAGTCTAAGCGCTGACTAAAGCTCAAGAATCATCGCATTGCGTCGATACAGACGTTGTGCGGAATGATTTCTCGTATTAGTTGGGGCGCGTGTTGTTAAAGACGGATCGTATAGGCCTGGTCGTTGTGCTCGCATCGCTACTCGCGATTGCGGCCATTTCGGTCATGTTATTCAGCAACCAGGCGGAACAGCGAATGGCCGATATTCGCAGCCAGGGCATCAGCCTGGTTCGCGCATTGTCGGCCGTGCCCTACGAACAACTGACCAGTGATGGTGACCAGCAGGGCGTTGTCCAGGTCATGCGGTACAGCGCCGCCGAAGACGGATTCGCCTACGTCGCTATCGTCGATACGAGCGGTATCGCCGTTAATGAGGCCACGGCCGACGGCATCATCATGCCGTCGGCGGTCATGCCGGCCGAGCCCGCCGCATGGCTTGGCGAGGCTCGTCGGGCCCTGCCCACCAATCAGCACGACATCATCGAGTTTCACGCCCCGCTCCTGACGAACGGTGAGTTGCAAGGATTCGTTCGCCTCGGCTATCTGGATCCGGGCTCCGGTTTCAGCATGCAGCAGCTGCCGTTTCTCGCGATGATCGCCTTGCCCGTCTTCCTGCTCGTACCGCTCTTCTACCTCCTGCTGCGCCTCGAAGTTCGACCAATTCGAGCTGCCAATACCGAGATTGAACGCCTGCTTGATGGTGAGCAATTCAAACAGCTCGAGGTGTCCGCATCCGGCGAACTCGGCGACTTCATGCAACGCTTCAATCGCTTCGTGGAGATGGCCGGAACGCGCATCGACACGCTGCAACAAGACCAGCAGCGCCTCGTCACGTCGAGCAAGCTGCTGACCTACCGCAAGAACCGCGTCGAAACCGTACTGGAGACGCTTCCCGAAGCCGTATTGATACTTGATGAAAGCGGCGAAATTACATTCGCCAACCAGAAACTCGCCGCCCTGTTCAACGTTTCCCCCAAGGTGGTCCTCGCACAGCCACCCCAGCACTGGTGCGACAACGCCGACATCCTGCAACTACTCGCGAAGTACCAGTCAGGCCATAACGCCCGCAGCTTCACCGACACGATCCGCTTCAACATCGACTCAGCCGCCGATCGCGCCATCGCGACAAAGACCTACCCGCTGTTCTCCCCCAGGAAGCCGAGCGAGGCAATAGGCACCTTAATCATCTTCCGCGATGAGACGCAGGAAGCACTCGCACGTCAGGCGCGCACAGACTTTGTTGCGCATCTTTCGCATGAGCTGAAGTCGCCTTTGAACGTGCTGGCCATGTACAGCGAGACGTTGCTGTCCGATGCGGGTAACAAGAAAGAATTCCGCACCGAAGCAGCAAACGTTATCGCCGACGAGGTCGACCGCCTGTCCACACTGATTACGGGCCTGCTAAACATGACGCAGATCGAGACGGGCAGCCTGACGCCCGAGCGCTCACTCGTGCGCCTGCGTGACGTTACATCCGCCGCTTTCGAGGAGGCGAAGAGCTTCCCGACAGAGAACGACATTTCGTTCGTGTTCGACGTGCCCAAGGAAATGAGCCCAGTGTACGTCGACAAGGACCTCATTCGCATCGCGCTGACCAATCTGCTGAGCAACGCGGTGAAGTACAACCGCGACGGCGGCGAAGTGCGGCTGGCTGTATCCGAGACCGACGATGCGTTCCAGATTCGAGTTGCGGATTCGGGCATCGGCATCAGTGAGAGCGAGGAAGTGCAGATCTTCGACAAGTTCTTCCGTTCCTCCGACGAGCGCGTGCAGTCCGTTGGCGGTCACGGTCTTGGCCTCGCACTGGCGCGCCAGATTGTCGAACTGCATCACGGCAGCCTGACACTGGACCATGAGCGCGAGGAAGGCACCGAATTCATCATCAACCTGTGGAAAGACACGTCCACGCTGAAGCAGGCGATCTAGTCATGAAACGCATACTTATTGTCGACGACCATATGCCAGTCATTCGCGTGATGCGCATTGGACTCGAGCAGGCCGGGTACGAGGTGGACTCGGCATCGGACGGTTCCGAGTGCCTGCTGAAACTTTGCGAGGGCTTTCCCGATTTCCTCGTCACGGACATTGACATGCCACGCATGAACGGCAAGGAGCTTTGTCTCGCCATCGAGAAGCAATTCCCGCAGCGCAACTTCCCGATTGTTGTGCTGACGTCGAGGACCGAACTTGAGCATCGTGACTGGACGAACAACATTGAGGACCTGACCTTCATGGAGAAACCGGTCAGCATGCGGCGCCTCGTCGCACACATCGATGCCTGTCTTGCAAACGGCGCCGCACGCAGGGAAGCCTCGTAGTGTCGTATTCGCTGCTCAAGACCCTCGCGATGGCGAAGTATTCGCGACTACTGCCGCGGGTGTTTCCAGCCTGCGAGCTGCTCGAGGTTCGCGACAATGACGGTGCGCTGATCTGGCACTGGCACCGCGGCGGTGCGGTAGCTGACGTCGCCGACGCGATCGACGAGGTCGTCGTCTGGGCCGAATTCGGCCATGGCATCGAGCGCCGCACCTTGCCCGATGGACGCACCCAGTTCCGCGCCCCTCTTGCCGTGCGCGACAAGGGCGCGATCGGTTGGTTGGTCGTTGGCTACGACACGACGATCTCTGTGCCAATGGACACCGCCCCCGAAGCGATGCGCCGTGGTTTCACCGATGCGGCGAGCTTCATGCAGGAAGAGATGGACCTGCAGTTCGAATGCGACCAGCTTGCAGCCGAACTGACGGAGCGGTACGAGGAACTCAATCTCGTCTATACGACCGACGACCGCGTCGAACACATCGAGGAAGGTCGACAGGCGCTGTCGCAACTCGTTCACAACTGCGCCGACTATCTCGACGTCGGGCTCGCCGCGCTGATCTGCAGGGATCGCAATATCGAGCTCTTTGACATCAATCGCAACGAGGCACCGGTCAATCGCGATCAGCTCCTCGATCAGCTCCGAGGCCCTGTCTATGACCGTGTCGAGTCACAGGTGGCCCCGATCGTTCTCAATGAACTCGATTCGAGCGACCGACAACGCCTGTTGGGCGATCGGTCAGAGAACCTGATTGCCTACCCCGTGATGGACGACTACGGCACTGCTATCGGCATTCTCTCCGTCGTCGCGCGCAAGGACTTGCACACGTTTTCCAATGGCGACCGCAACCTCCTCGAGGTCATGGCCAAGAAGGCATCGCGCATCATTCATACGCATCACGACTCGCTGACCGGCCTGATCAACCGCAGTGGTTTCGAGTCGATGCTGGTATCTACGCTCAATTCAACGCGCTCGACGAACGCCGAGCACTGTGTACTGCACATCGACATCGACCAGCTGCACGTCGTCAACGACCTGATGGGTCACCAGGAGGGCGACGCGCTGATACGCCGCGTTGCCAATTGCCTGCGCAAAAGGCTGCGTGACAGCGACTGCCTGTCGCGGCTCGGCGGCGATGAGTTCGGTGTTCTGCTAACGCGCTGTTCGCTTCAACAGGCCGTCGACGTTGCCCGCGACATCACCGACAGCGTTCGCGGACTCGAAGTCATTGCGGCAAACCGGCAACTGAATGTAACGGCGAGTATCGGCGTAATCGGGATGACGCGCGATACCGAGGGCATTGTCGGGCTGCTTGCATCTGCCGAGATCGCCTGCAAGGCAGCGAAGGAGAACGGCCGCGACTGTATCCAGGTCTACGAGCCCGATAACACGACGCTGGTGCGGCGCAGCGAGGAGATCGAGTGGCTTGGCAAGGTGCAGATGGCCCTTCGAGACGACGGGTTTGAACTCTACAGCCAGCCCGTCGTCAGCATCGGCGAACGAAAACGCGCTGCGCATTTCGAGCTGTTGTTGCGGATGAGCAGCGATGATGGCGAGGTCCTTGCGCCGGCCGTCTTCATGCCGGCAGCGGAGCGTTACCAGATGATGCCGATGGTCGATCGCTGGGTAGTTCGTAGTGCGTTGCGGTACATCAGCCGCAAGTGGAAGAGCATCGCCGCGGTTGCACCCGTCTTTTGTATCAACCTGTCCGGGCAGTCGCTTGCGAACGCGGGCTTCTACGCGTTCATCATCGATGAACTCGAGGCCAGCGACGTGCCGCCATCGAACATCTGCTTCGAAATCACCGAAACCGCTGCGATCTCGAATATCGACGAGGCCATAAGCCTGATAAATGCGCTGCGCGCGATCGGTTGTCGCTTCTCGCTTGACGACTTCGGCGCCGGCCTCAGCTCCTTCGGCTATCTCCGCAAGCTCCCGGTCGATTACCTGAAGATCGACGGTAGCTTCGTACGCGACATCACAACCGATCGCTACTCGCGATCCATGGTGCAGGCGATCTGCGGTATCGGCCAGACCATGGGCCTCAGCGTCGTCGCGGAGTTCGTCTCTGATGACGAGACGGTCGCCATACTCGAGGGAATCGGCGTCGACTTCGCCCAGGGCTACGGCATCGGCAAACCGGCACCCCTGAAAGAGACGATTCGTGCACTGCAGAAGGCCCGCGAATCGCAGACAGCATGAGCGATCAGGCTACAGCGGAGTCGACCCCCGTCACGCGCACGCGTATCGGCGTCGCGACACACGTCACGCCGAGAGCCTCTCTGACCGCCAGTGAGGCGGTTGAAGATTTCATCACGGCAATCGAAGCGTGCATCGCTGACGGCGACTATAAGGTTATTGTCGACCTTTCTTCAGCCCAGACGATCGACAGTCTCGGTATCGGCTCCCTGATGGATGCCCAGGACCAGCTCCTGCAGAAAGGCGGCTGGATCAAGGTTTCGGGGCACAACAAGATGATCGCCGAGATCGCCGTGATGACGGGTCTCGCCGACTACGTCACTTTTCTCGACAAGGATGGCGCACGGGATCTGCGGGAGGAAACCCGCATAGAACTCGGCCCTGGTGCGCGGCTTGGCGACATCCTGATCGCTCGCGAGCTGATCACGCAGCAACGCATCGATGAGGCAGTGCGCCTGCAGGACCGCCTCGGCAAACGCATGGGTCAGATCATTATCGACAAGGGCTGGGTCAGCGAGAACGATGTCCTGCGCTGCCTCAGTGAGCAGATCGGGGTACCGTTCGTGCGCCTGCGTCCCGGACTGTTCGACCCGGCGACGGTATCGCTGCTCGATACCGGCGTTGCGAAGCGCCTTGGCGTCATACCGCTGTTCCGCGTGCGCAGCGTCTGCTACGTCGCGACCTCGAAACCCCAGGACATGCCGATAATCGAGGAAGTCAGCGAACGCCTCCAGTGCAAGGTGCGCCCGGTGTTGGCGCGCCACGAAGACATCATCAAGGCGCTCAGTGAATCACTCGTGCTTGACGACCTGCAGTTCGACATGGTCGGCGACGTCGACGAGGATTTCGCCGTTGTCGAGAACCTGCAGATCGACGACTACTCGACCATTGACGAGGTCGCCGCGGGCAGCCCGGTCATCAACCTCGTCAACTCGATCATCCAGCGTGCCGTTCACGATGGCGCGAGCGATATCCATCTCGAACCGTTCCGCACCAAGTCGCGTATTCGCTTTCGCATCGACGGCCTGCTTTACGAGTTCACCGCACCGCGCATTGAGCTGCACCCGGCCATCGTCTCGCGCCTCAAAGTCATGGCGAACCTTGACATCGCCGAGCGCCGCCTGCCCCAGGACGGCCGCATCCAGGTGCAGACACAGGGCCGTTCGGTCGACCTGCGCTTCAGCTCGCTGCCGGGGCTGTACGGCGAAAAAGTCGTCCTGCGCATTCTCGACAAAAACCAGGCAATCCTCGACCTGAACAAGCTCAATATGCAGGCGCAGAATCTCGCGAACTTCAAGCAACTCCTCGATGCAAGTCATGGCCTGATCCTGGTAACGGGGCCGACGGGTAGTGGTAAAACGACGAGCCTCTATGCCGCACTGAACTACCTCAACAGTATCGAGAAGAACATCGTCACGATCGAGGACCCGGTCGAGTACCAGATCGACATCATCAACCAGAACGAAGTTCGCGACGTCGTCGGCCTGAGCTTTGCGAAGATCCTGAAGCACGTGCTCCGGCAGGATCCGGACATCGTCATGGTCGGTGAGATCCGGGAGCGCGAGACTGCGGAGATCGCGGTGCAGGCTGCACTGACCGGTCACCTCGTACTCTCGACCCTGCACACCAACGACTCGATTGGCGCCGTAACGCGGCTGATCGACATGGGCGTCGAGCCCTACCTGCTCTCGTCGGCCTTGCTCGGCGTTGTCGGGCAGCGCCTCGTGCGAACGATCTGCCCCAAGTGCCGCAGCGAGTTCCTCGCTCCTCCCGAAATCGTTTCCCGGTATGGCTGGGACGACTCGAGCGACATCAAGCTGG
>JAAUYD010197633.1_pt1 | contig 25191 bp, 22 predicted proteins | sample 7278101 | NCBI WGS metagenome assembly JAAUYD01 (sample SAMN14350128, study PRJNA611818) | marine sediment metagenome | isolation source: surface marine sediment (0.6m) | place: French Polynesia: Moorea | collected 2018-08
AGGCCACGTTGGTGACTCCCTCGATCTTCATCAGATACTCTTCCATCTTGGCCACCCCCCTCTCCGTATCACGGATGTGGGTGCCTTCGCGGAACTGGCACTCCACCTGGAACTGGGGCCGCGTAGAGGGCGGAAAAAACATCTGGTCCACGAAGCCGAAGCCGACTATGGCCAAGGCGAACATGCCCACCACGACGGCGATGGTGACCCAACGCATGCGAATGGCCAGGGTCAGAAAGTTGCGGTACACCTGGTAAAACTTGCCCCCGTAGGGATCGGCCGGCTGTTCGCCCTGGGCGGTCCGGGCTTTTTTGCCCAGCACGAACAGCTTGGTTATCAGCGGGGTGGTGGTCACCGCGGTCAGCCAACTTAAGGAGAGCGAGATGAGAATCACGTAGTACAAGGAGCGGCAGTACTCGCCGGTCTGGTTGTCCATACCGCCGATGGAGGCAAAGGCCAGCACGGCCACGGCCGTGGCCCCCAGTAGGGGGATCGAGTTCTGGCCCACCACCTCTTTGGCGGCCTGCATCCCGTCCATGCCCTGCTCCATGCGTACCTTCATGCCGTCCACCACCACGATGGCGTTGTCCACCAGCATGCCCAAGGCGATGATCAAAGCGCCCAGGGAGATGCGCTCCAAGGTAATCGAATAGTAGTTCATCACCACGAATGTGGCCGCGATGGTCAGCACCAGGATGAAGCCGATGATCAGCCCGCTGCGCAGGCCCATGAAAAAGAGCAGCACGACGATGACGATGATCACCGCTTCTACCAGGTTGATCACGAAGCCGTCCACGGCCTTAATGACCGTATCGGACTGCATGGCGATCACGCCCAGGTCCATGCCCACCGGGATCTGGGGCGTCAGTTCCGCCAGGCGTTTTTTGACCGCCTCGCCCATGGTGACCGCGTTGCCGCCCAGTATGGTGGAGATGGCGATGCCGATGGCCGGTTGGCCGTCGAAGCGCAGGATCCGCGGCGGCGGATCCTCGTAGTCGCGGCGGATCTCGGCCACGTCCTTGAGGTAGATCAACTTGCCGCCCTTGCTGGCGATGAACAGTTCACCGAAATCCTTCTCGGACGTGAAGATGCCGGTGGGGAAGATGGGGACGTATTCGCTGCCGATCTTGATCTTGCCGGCGTCGGCGGGCAGGTTCTTGGCGCTCAGGGCATCGAAGATCTCGGCCCGGGTGATGCCCAAAGCGGCCATCTTCTCGCGCGACATCTCCACATAGATGGCCTCGCGCTGCTCGCCGAAAAAAACCACCTTCTTGACGTCGGTCACCGTTACCAGCTCACGCTTGAGCAGTTCGGCCACTTTCTTGAGTTCGGCGTAGGAGTAGCCCTCACCGTACAAGGCGTAATAGACGCCGTAGACATCGCCGAAATCGTCGTTGATAATCGACTCGCCGGCGCCGGGGGGCAGCTCCCGTTGAACATCGTAGATCTTGCGGCGCAGCTCGTCCCACACCTGGGCGATCTTATACTTGTCATAGTTATCCTGGATCTTTACCTTGACCGTGGAGAGGCCGCGCGACGAATAGGACTCCACCCGTTTGAGCTGCCCCAGTTCCTGGACGGCCTTTTCGATTTTCTCGGTCACGTCCTCCTGCACCTCCTGGGGCGAGGCCCCGGGGTAGGGGGTGATGACCACGGCATCCTTGATCACGAACTCGGGATCTTCCAGGCGCGGCAGGGCCTGGTAAGCAAAATAGCCCAGAAACAGCAGGACCACGGTGGCGGTCCAGGTGATGACATTCTTGCGGATGGAGAACTCAGCGATATTCATTACCGACAATCCTCACAATTTAATATGGTAAAAACCGCATCAAAGGCGGTTTCGGAAACCGTTCGATATCAAGGCTTGCGAGTCCCGAGGAACGAGGCGTACATTGAAGTACGCTGCAGTGACGAGGGATGAAGCGTAACGCAGATATCGGGCGATTTGCGGAACCGCCAATTAGTCTTCCCAGATGCGCACCGTCATACCCTCTTGAAGCTTGGTGATGCCGGAGGTGACGATCCGTTCGCCGTCGGTCAGCCCGTCGAGTACTATGATGTCGTCCGACCCGGTCATCTCACCAACCGTGACCATGGTCTTGTGCACGGTCATGTCTTCTTTCAGCACCCACACGAAGGCCTTTTCCTGGGGGTCCTCCATCACGGCGATGGCGGGAATGACGATGCGTTGGGCCGCATCGGTTTTGGCCGACCGGGTTCCGGTCACCGTGGCAGTCATGCCGGGCAGGATGTTAATGTCTTCGGGCCGGTCCATGACCAGCACCACCTGGTAGGTCTGGGTCTGGGGATCGGCCTCGGTGGAGAACTCTTTCAGCTCGAGGGGAAACGGTTTGTCCGGCGCCACGGCAAAGGTGGCCGTGGACTCGATCGCTTCCCCGCGCCGGATGGTGGCCACGACCGTCTCGGGCGCATCCACGAGAACTTCAATTTTGGAGATGTCCTGGAAAAAGACGATCGGCTGCTTGGCCTGCACCTCCTCGAAGTTTTGCACATAGCGTTTGGCCACAATGCCGTCAAAAGGGGCTTTCAGATAGGTGTCTTTGAGGGCGTTTTGGGCATCTTCCAGCTGGGCCGCGGCCACGTCGCGCGAGGCTTTAAAGCGGTCGAACTCGGCCTTGGAGACCTGTTTGCGGATGTATAGCTCCTTGTAACGGTCGAACTGGCGTTCGGCGTTGATCGCCTGGGCCTTGGCCTGGTCCAGATTGATCTTGAAATCCCTAGGCAAGATGCGCGCAATCAGCTGGCCCTGCTTGATCTCCTGGCCCTCTTCCACGGGCAGTTCCACCAGCGGGCCGGGCACCTTGAAGGCGAGGTCCACACGTCGGTTGGCCCGGGTCTTGCCCGGAAAGGTCAGGTTGACCGCGCCAGCGCTGCCCTGCACGGTAATCACCTTCACCGGACGCACCACCGCCTTGGGCGCCGGCGCCTCCTTCTCGGCGCAGCCGGTTAAAAGGCTGGTAATGGCGACAGCCGTTATGAGCCACGGAATCAGATGGTCTCTGATTCGTTTGAAGCCCCTTTTTGCATTGCTCGCTACTGAAACCATGGTGTCATCCTTTTAATTGTTCTTCATTGCCAGTTCGAGTTCTGAAATCATGCTTATTGGTGCCGAGATAATGAAGTGAGAGCCCAACAGGTTCATTTGTACCCGCATACCCCCCATGCTTTCCAAATGGGCTTGCATGCGCCGGGTCGGTCGCTCTCCGGTTTCCACGATCATAAGCTTGTATGCCGGCGAGACCGGTTTGCGGTACAATAGGAGATGCCCAAAAAGTTGATGCCGCAACTGGATATGAAACCAATCGGCTGGATTTTTTTTATCACCTGCCAGTTCAAAATCAACAATTTCTTTGTTTTACAGGAAAAGTCCGACCATCGCCGATCTCTGCGATGCTCGGGTACGTGACCCAGCGGTAAACCGAAACCGATGGGTTAAGCTTGCTTGTGGGCTTCTGGTCGTGCTGCCGGTGTCGCGCGGATCAATATCTTAACCCGGACATTGCATGAAATGTTTTCAACAACTGGCCAAAACGAAAGAGAGTTCCATTGTTTGGTGCAATATCCAGGTTATGGGCTATCAAGCGACCCCTGAACACTCCTTTTTATCTCCTGGCCCTGACGCTGCCGGTAGGCGAAAGCCACCGCAACGGCGCAGGAGGCCAGCCGGGCCTCGGCCGAATCCGCCCGGCTGGTCAGGATGATGGGAACGCGGGCACCGACAACAATACCGGCCGAATCGGCTCTGCCCAGATAGGTCAGCTGTTTGGCCAGCATGTTGCCGGCCTCCAGGTCGGGCACCAGAAGAATGTCCGCTTCGCCCGCCACCGGTGATTGGATGCCTTTGATCAGGGCGGCTTCCTTGCTGACGGCATTGTCAAAAGCCAGGGGGCCGTCGATGAGGGCTCCCTGGATTTGGCCGCGATCCGCCATCTTGCACAAGGCAGAGGCTTCGATGGTGGCGGGAATTTTCGGATTTACGGTCTCCACTGCCGAAAGAATGGCCACCTTGGGCTGGTCGATATCCAGAGCGTGGGCCAGTTGAATGGCGTTGTTGAGAATATCGATTTTGGCCTCCAGTTCCGGGTAGATGTTAATGGCCGCATCGGTGATGAAAAGGGGCCGTGGATAGGTCGGCACATCCATGATAAAAACGTGGCTGATGCGCCGTTCGGTGCGCAATCCGGTTTTGGACGATACCACCGCCCCCAACAGTTCGTCGGTGTGCAGGCTGCCCTTCATTAACGCCTCGGCCTCGCCGGATCGGCATATTGCCACGGCCTTTGCCGCGGCATCATGACTGTGTCGCGCATCCACCAGGCGATAGGGGGAGATGTCCAGGTTCAATCTTTCGGCCAATTCTCGGATTTTAAATTCGGGGCCCAACAGGATCGGATCGATCAGGTCTGTGGTGGCAGCATCGATGGCGCCTTGCAGGGCGGTTTGGCTGCAGGGGTGGCACACGGCGGTGGGAATGGGGGGGAAGGCCTTAACGCGATCGATCAGCTTCTTGAAAGCGGACTTGCGGCGCAGTTGCATGGCGGCGTATGGGGAGCCTGCATCACTGGCCTTGCGGGTAGGTGCCTTGACGATGGCCACCCCCGTGATGATGGGTTCATCGCGCTGGTTGACCACACGACAATCGAACTCAACCAGGCCGTCCGCAGCACTTTTGGCGGTGGCTGTGACGGTGACGGTCAGTTGGTCACCCAGCTCCACCGCATTGTGGAACTCGAAATTCTGGGATTTGTAAACGGTACCGGCACCCGGCAGATCGTTGCCCAGCAGGCTGGAGATCAACGCCCCGCCCCACATGCTGTGGCCCACCAGTTTGTGACGGTTCAGCAGCATCTGCGCGTAGGTGTCGCTGAAATGGGTCGGGTTCATGTCACCGGACAGCAGCGCGAACATATCGATGTCTTGCTTGGTCAGCACACGCTGCATATCGGCACGGTCACCGACCTCAATTTCTTCGAAGGTTTTGTTGGTGATCATCGGGTCACCCCGGCTTTCCTATCGGCTCCCGCAGACTTGCGCCGGCGCCGTTTCACCGGTGGATCGGAAGTGACGAGCTGCCCCAACTGTGCCAGCCGACGCTCCCCTTCCTCGTTTAGCGGCCCGGCGGCGGTGACAATCTTGCGGATGGCCGCGAGCATCTTCGGCCACTGCGCCTCATGCCCCTTGAGCAGGTCGGCGATCGACGCCACCGCCTTCGCTTCATCCAGACGCAGCATGAAATACTGGTCGCGAAGGTCCTGCTTGAATTCGGCCAGGGTCTTTTGGGCACCGTGTTCGGCCCGGATGCGGCGGAGCATCTCGAAACCCCGCTCGTCCACCGCCCTTGCCGGCATGCGCACATAGATCAGGGCGCGAATGGCCGCCTCGCGCGGTCCCCCTTGGTCCATTTGCTGGTGCAGTTCCGCCATGCTGCGTTTGACTGCAGCCATGTGATCGCCGTCAAGACCGGGGTGCTGCCTCGGCGGTTCATCGGAAGCGTGCAGACCCAACAAGGCTTGCAGCCAGGGTTGACTGTACACGGCAAAGAAGGTTTGCTCCGTCAACATGTCCCGCCAGGCGCCGAAGGCCTTAAGGCTGGTCTCCATCCAGTCCGCAAAAAGCTTTTCCCACTGCACGAAGAGGTTTTCGGCCGACACCGGCTGACGTTGCGATTTTACCTTTTCAGCAGCTTCGGCCAACGGTTTCAAAGCCGGATTGCGATCGGAAAAAATCTCGTAGCCCAGACGCTGGGGGTGCATGCGTTGCAGCCACTCGGCCCCCTGTTGGGTGGCAACGGCGCGCACGGCGGGCTGGGCCGTGGTTCGGTATAAGCCGTGGGTGACCTCGGACAAGCGTGCCACGGCCGCAAAACAGCGCTCCTCCTCGGGGGTGTTGCCGCCCAAGGCGCGTATGTCATCCAGGCAGCGGGCCTCGAAACGGGAAATGTGGTCACCGATCACCAGTTCTTGGCCGACGTCGTCTTGTGTTTTGCTCCGTATAACGGCTTCGTAGAGACCGGGTGGCAGGCAGTCGATGAGATCGATATTTTCGGTGAACTCCTGATGCTCTTTTTTGGCCACACCGCCCGAAACAAAGATGCCCAGATGCCCGATTTTTTCATGAATGCAGTAGACGATGGTCTGGCCGGCGGCCATGATGTCCTCATCGCTTTGGTACAGATCGGTGATCCAGCCCAGGGCCTGCTGAGGCGGGGTGATGTTGTCGCCCTTGGAACAGAAGCAGACGATGGGCGATCGTATCTTTCTCGGATCGATGCGCACACCGTCGGCGGTGACCAGCCGGGCCGTGCTGAGCTTGTTGCCGACAAAGAGGTTGTCGACGATGTACTGCATTTCCGTGCCGGCGAGGGTCACATGTCCCCCCCACCAGCGTTCGAACCCCAGATAGCGCGGCGCTTCCGTGTCGATATTGGCATACAGGTTGTACTGCTTGGACCAGAGCGTGTTGGCCGGATTGAGGCTCTCGAAATTCTGCACCAGCCAGGCGCCGTCGAAATGGCCATTGCCCAAGTCGCTCGTCAGGGCCGCCAGCCAGCTGCCGCCCAGCATGCCGCCGGTATAACGCATGGGGTAGACGCCGCGAACCCCTTCCCAGTAGGAGAGCGGCGATCCGGCCAGAATCAGCGGGCCGCAAAGATCGGGGTATTTGGCGGCCATCATCATCAACGCCCACCCCGCCTGACAGTTGCCGATCACCACCGGTTTGCCGTCTGACACGGCGTGCCGATTTGCCACCTTTTCGATGAAGACGGCCAGTGCCTCGATCACGGCTTCGATTGTTTGGCCCGGTTCAGGTTCTGGTGAAAATCCGATGAAGTAGCAGGGATGTCCCGCCTGCATGGCTTCACCGATCTCGCTGTCGGCCTTGAAGCCGCCGATGCCGGGCCCATGGCCCGCGCGGGGGTCGATGACCACAAACGGCCGCTTCAGATCATCGATGATCGTTCCCGCAGGCGGTTTTATTCTGACGATGCCGTAGTTCACCGGTTGGGGCAAGCTCTGGCCGGAGAGGATCAGCTCATAGTCGAATTGCAGCACGTGAGGAACCGTCTGGGCCATATGTTCCAGATACTGATTGCCGCGCCGGCGCATCACATCCCAATACAGCACCGTGCGCTGGCCGGCGTCGACCATATATTCAGCCAGCTGGCGGTAAGCAGACAAGGGGTTCAACATTTCAGCCTGATTCATTTGAGTCTCCTTTCAATCCAGCGACGGCAATGACATTACCGCCAAAGACGAGTGCTTACGCCATGATGCTGACGCCGCCGTCCACATACAGGGTGTGCCCGGTGAGCCGCCGGCCATAGGGCGTGGCCAGGTAGGCACAGGCAAACCCCACATCCATGATGTCCACCAGCTCTCCCACCGGTGCGCGCTCCACGGCATCGTTCAACATCCGGTCAAAGTCTTTGAGCCCTGAGGCGGCCCGTGTCTTCAGCGGGCCCGGCGATATGGCGTGCACCCGGATCTTTTGCGGGCCCAATTCGTAGGCCAGATACCGGCAAACCGCCTCCAGGGCCGCCTTGACCGGCCCCATCAGGTTGTAATTGGGAACCACTTTCTGCGCCCCGTGGTAGCTCATGGCGAACATGGTGCCCCCGTTTTTCATCAGTGGCGCCGCCAGACGCGCCATGCGGATAAAGGAGTGGCAGGAGATGTCCATGGCCGTTGAAAAGCCTTCGGACGAACAGTTCAACAGTCCACCCTGCAGATCCGCCTTGGGCGCGAAGGCGATGGAGTGCACCAGAATGTCCAGCCGCCCCCACTGGTTGGCGATGCGCTCGAAAACGGCTTCCAGTTCACCGGGTTTGGTAGCATCCATGGGCATGAAAATCGACGCCTCGAGTTCGTCGGCCAATGGTGCCACATACGGTTTGGCCTTGTCATTGAGAAAGGTGATCGCCAATTCGGCGCCTATTTCGCGAAAGGCTTTGGCGCAACCATAGGCAATCGATTGATCGTTGGCAATACCGACCAAGAGTGCCTTTTTGTTTTCAAGCGCGTGACGCGGAACATCTGTTTTCATTTTTTAATCTCCTTGGCAAGGCCCCTTACCATATTCCTCTTAATTTATGGGTAAGTCTTGGATAAGCAAAAATGACATGCATCGGTTGTCGAAATACCATCACGTTAATCTCGTTTGCCATGCTGATCTTGCACTCTACCGGTCTGCGTTAGAAGGCGTCGGGTATGACACGCGATCATCAAGGCTTCATTGGTCGGGATGACCCACACCGCGACGCGGCTGGTATCGCTGCTGATGCGCCCTATTCCTTTGGCGTTGGCCGCTTCATCGATCTCGACGCCCAGCCATGCGGCATCGCGGCAGATACGGCTGCGGATGAGCGGCGCATTCTCGCCGATGCCGGCCGTGAAAACGATGGCATCCAGACCGCCCAGCGCCGCCGCCAGCGAACCGAGCGCGCGACGGATTCGGTAGCAAAAGTACGCGACAGCGAGTTGGGCACGGGGGTCTTGGCTGGCGAGCAGGATGCGCATGTCGCTGGAAATGCCGGATAATCCGAGCAGGCCCGACTCTTTGTAGATGAGCCGTTCGATGGCGCGGGCATCCATGCCGTGCTGATCCATCAGGTAGAGAATCACCCCTGGGTCGAGGCCGCCGCTGCGCGTGCCCATGGGCAGCCCCTCTACCGCCGTAAAACCCATGGTGCTGGCGATGCTGCGTCCATCCGTCAGGGCGCACATGCTGGCACCATTGCCCAAATGCAGCACAATGGTCCGGCCGCTTGCGGCGGTTGGGTCGAGTTCAGCCAGCCTGGACGCGACGTACTCATAGGACAACCCGTGAAATCCGTAGCGCATGACGCCCGCTTCCCGCAAGTCGGCCGGCAGGGCGAACATCTGGGCCACATCTGGTTGGGTGCGGTGAAAAGAGGTGTCGAAGCACGCCACCTGTGGCAGTTCGGGTGCACGCGCCAGCGCCAGACGAATGGGGGTGAGATTGTGTGGTTGATGAAGGGGCGCAAGGGGGATGAAGGTCTCCAGAACCTCGAGCACCTGATCATCCACGCATACTGGCTGTGTGTAGATTGAACCGCCGTGCACCACCCGGTGCCCGATCCCGATCAGTCGATCTGCTGAAATCTGCGACCGCAAATGGTCGATCAGATGGTCAAGGGCCTCTTGGTGACCCAGTTTGACGTCCTCCGGCCAGGACGTTTCGGCGAGGACCGTGTTGTCGGGCGCCTTGGAAACAAACCGTGCAGCGGCGTAAAGGCCTTCCACCTGACCGCCCAACTCCGGCTCAAGCGTCGGGCCACGTTCAGCGAACAGCGAGAACTTGATGCTCGATGAACCCGCATTGAGCACCAAAACGGCATTGCGCATCGTGATCTCCTTTACCTGTTGTGACTTTTGCATTCAACATGACTCAGGTGGATCCGGTGCCACCGGCATCCAGAACCCTTTCTACGATTCATGCTGCGATTTGGCCCGCATTAGCCACCGGTCAATGCGAAGCAGCGCCAGGCGGCAGACCAGGCCGTATCCGAATGCCCAGGCCGGCACGCTGAAGGTCAGCCGGCATCGATTCGATCCCACGGATTCAACCCGGTGGCCGGTGGCCGGCACGCCGGCCACGCGCCAGTCCCAGTAAGATCCCGGCTCGAAGGCGCCGACGACGAACGGCAGCCAAAGGCCCACCGGTGTAAGTATGCGACCCCTTGAGCCGGCACGGATATACCGATCTTGGCAGTCGACCGCCCGCACAGAAGGCCCCCATACCGGCCAGGTTTGGGTATCTGTAATCAGGCGCCACACACGGGCAGACGGCACATCGAAGCATTTGTAAAAGGACCGGGCGGATAGCATAGACGTCGACATGAGTGGCTGGGACAAGTGGCGGCGATGCGACTTGGATGGCCGCCACCTGTCTAAGACGATTGGCGCAACCTCGATGGTTCCGTATAAAGTCCGATCCGCCTGGGGCGGACAAATATCTGCGTTAGGCTTCATCTCTCGTCACTGCGGCATACTCATCAAAACCCATTACTCCTCATGCATTCCCAAGCCTTCTTGTCCCGTCTGCTGTTTAGCGGGAGATCTCGGCAATTTCTCAGGAAGCCATCTGAGATGTGGCCCAAATACGGGTTTGTCAGCCTTATGCCGCCGCCGATACGGGGCGTGCCGCTTTGTATTTGGCATAAAGCTTCAGGACCCGCCGCTTGAGCGACTTGATGCGGCGGGAGTCTTCATCCGGCGCCCACCGGGGCTCGCTGATGTTAAACAGGGCATCGTTAATTTCATCGATGACGTGCTCGGTGGCGGTACACCATTCGGCGGTGCAGCGCTGACTCATGTCTGCCGCTTCTTCAATGTCCGCTTCAAGGTCGTTGACAGCATGCTATGCCATGCTAATCATTCGACCGTAATGTTCAAGCGCTGCCCAATTATCGCTGCTTGCGATACCGGTGGCGCATTGGTGTTCGGTGACGCTGATCGTTTAATCAGCCAAAAAGGGCTTGTCTGACTGGACTGAAGTTGCTTTAATGCCAATGTCTCACATGACGCTTGATTTTGCCTGAATTCTCAAACCATTTAAAAGGAGGTTCCCGTGATTCATCAATTCGATACGGTGATCGTCGGCTCCGGCGGCGCCGGGCTCTACGCCGCACTGGAGGCCAGTCAGCGCTCGAAAACAGCGGTTCTCTCCAAGCTCTATCCCATCCGCAGTCATACCGGCGCCGCCCAGGGTGGCATCAGCGCCGCGCTGGGCAATGTGGAGGAGGACAAACCCGAATGGCACGCCTTCGACACCGTCAAAGGCGGTGATTACCTGGTCGATCAGCAGGCGGCGAACATCCTTGCCGAGGAAGCGATCCAGGCGGTCTACGATTTGGAAAATCGCGGTTTGCCGTTCAACCGCACGCCCGAGGGGCGCATCGACCAGCGCCGGTTCGGCGGGCATACGCGCAACTTTGGCGAAGGTCCCGTGCGACGGGCTTGTTATGCGGCGGATCGCACGGGTCATATGATTTTGCAGACCTTGTATCAGCAGTGCATTAAAAACGAGGTCGCCTTTTTCGACGAGTTTCAGGTGGTGGATCTGCTGCTTGACGGAACCACCACCCAGGGTGTCGTCGCCGTGGAGTTGGCCACCGGTGAACTGCACGTCTTTGCGGCCAAGGCGGTCCTTTTCGCCACCGGCGGATTCGGGCGAATTTTCAAGATTACTTCGAATGCATACGCCAACACCGGTGATGGTCCGGCGGTATGCGCCCGGCGCGGGATCCCATTGGAAGACATGGAGTTCTTTCAGTTTCACCCCACCGGCATCATGGGGCTGGGCATCCTGATCTCCGAAGCGGTGCGCGGGGAAGGCGGTATTTTGCGTAACCGGGACGGGGAACGGTTTATGGAGCGTTACTCGCCGACCCTGCTGGATCTGGCTCCCCGGGACATCGTCGCCCGATCCATTCTGACTGAGATCCGCGCCGGCCAGGGCATTCGCGGAGACCGACAGATCGACGATTACGTCCATTTGGACGCCACGCACCTGGGCAAAGCGGTCCTTTCCAGCAAGTTGCCCGACATCACCGGCTTCTGCAACACTTACCTGGGCATCGATCCGTCCGAAAAACCCATACCGGTGCTGCCCACGGCGCATTATGCCATGGGCGGCATCCCCACGGATGTGCACGGCCGGGTGATTTTGGACGGTGCCGGAACCATCGTCGACGGCCTTTACGCGGCCGGGGAATGTGCATGCGTTTCCGTGCACGGGGCCAATCGTCTGGGGACCAACAGCCTGTTGGACCTGGTGGTGTTCGGCCGGCGGGCGGGAAAGCACATCGGCGATTATGTCAAGCAGGCCGATATGCCCCAGCCGGACGCCGCCGCCGCCGACGAGGCACGTGCCTTTATTGATCGTCTGACCGACGGCTCAACCGGACCCCACGGCGGGCACATCACCGATGAGATGCAGACCACCATGATGGAGAAAGTGGGGATCTATCGCCATGAGAAAGAGATGCAGGCGGCCATGGATCACATTCAGGACCTGCGGCAGCGCTACCGGTCGGTGCGCGTGCAGGACACGGCCAAACCGTTTAACACCGACCTGCTCGAAATCATCGAACTGGGCAACCTTCTGGATCTGTCATTGCTAACGGCAGCGGCGGCCCTCGATCGCCAGGAGAGCCGTGGGGCCCACAGCCGGGAGGACTTTGCGGAGAGAGACGACGACAATTGGCTCAAACACTCCCTGGCTTATCTGGAGGGGGATACGGTCAGGCTTGACTACAAAGCGGTGGACACATCCATCTGGGAGCCCAAACCGCGTACCTATTGATGCGATGGACAGCCGTCGCGTATCCAACGAAACCGTCACCCATTGAACCCAAGGAGCCGATCATGAACATCATCCTTAATATCCAGCGTTACAATCCCGACGTCGACGACGTCCCCTATTTTCAGGAATATACGGTGGAGGTGGATCCCAACCAGCGGCTGCTGGATGCATTGATGCTGGTCAAACGCTTTCAGGATGGCAGTCTGGGATTTCGCAAAAGCTGCGCCCACGGCGTCTGCGGGTCGGACGCCATGCGAATCAATGGCAAGGATGGCTTGGCCTGCAAAACCCTGGTCAAAGAGGTGGCCCAAAATGACGGCGATACCATCACGCTGGAACCGCTCAGGTACCTGCCGGTGCAGCGCGATCTGATCGTCGACCAGGCTGAGTTCTTCAAGAAGTACCGTTCGGTCAAGCCATTTTTAATCAATGACGAACCGGTGGCGGAAAAAGAACGCATTCAGTCCCAGGATGAGCGCATGCAATTCGATGACACGACCAACTGCATCCTCTGTGCGTCGTGCTACTCGGCCTGTCCGGTTTTGCAAGACAACCTCAAATTTCTCGGCCCGGCGGCCATCTCCCAGGCCTACCGCTTTAACGCCGATACCCGTGATCGTGGATTCGAGGCGCGCTTGGCCGTGCTGGATCAACCCGATGGCGTGTGGCCTTGCCAGAACCATTTCAAATGCACGCAATCCTGTCCACGCGCCATCTTGATCACCAAGCGGATCAACCAGACCAAACGCCTGATCGAAAAACACAAGCAGACGAAGACCGACAAGTGAATGCGATGAATCAATGGGGCGTATCGAAGGAGTCCAGCAGCATTTCGGGATGATCGGCGTCATCCCCTTTGGCTTCGGGGTGGCTGTTGATGAATCGGGCACAGGCGTTCCAGCGCAAGACGGCATCCTGGTTGTTCGGGTCGCAACCGGCCAGCGCTTCACCGTAGGCTTGCATGGCTTTGACGAACCAATCATAGGCCACGCCGCCTGAACCCGGGCCTCCCTGATTGAAATGAAACTTGGCCCGCCGCTCGAATACAATCCCGGAATAGTAGGATTTGCAGTAGGCGCTGTCCAGCCGGGTCACGATCTCCCGGGCTTGTTCGAAAGCCGGGTTGAGCCCGCTCGCGCTGAATTTGTCAGTCAATGCCAGAAGAAGGAGAATCAAGGCTTCCTGATTGTCGGGGGCAATGGCCAGGATGTCCAGGCAGATGCTTTCCGCCCCGTCCGGTTCATTGAGCATGCGGTACCGCTTGGCCATTTCCAGTGCGGATGGAACCGCTTCGGGTTTGAGGGTTTTCAGTTCGACCATGCCGACCTCCCTTCCGGTTGAGTTGACTGCAGCCATCAATTCATGTGAGTCATTAGTATACGAAGTATCACCGTTTTTTCAAGAGGCGGCCATTCGCCAATCCCGCTTCATCCCGAAAAACGAGCCTGAGGCCCACCCGGTTCTCCTGCCTCGGTCGGGTCAATTGGATTGCCATGAATTGGGTTGGGTTCAAGATGATTGTCTGGATCACTTTGCATGGACATTGAAAACAAGCTGACCATACTGGCCGATGCGGCCAAATACGATGTCTCCTGCGCTTCCAGCGGCAGCCGACGCAAGAACAGCGAGCGGCAGCTGGGCAACGCCGCCCCCTCGGGCATCTGCCATACCTACACCGAAGACGGCCGCTGTGTGTCGCTGCTGAAAATTCTTCTCACCAACGTGTGCGTTTACGACTGTGCCTATTGCGTCAACCGCTGCAGCAATGACGTTCCCCGGGCGGCTTTCACGACTCGCGAGATCGTTGATATGACCATCGATTTCTACCGGCGCAATTACATCGAGGGCCTCTTTTTGAGTTCGGGGGTCATACGCACACCCGACGAAACCATGGAGCGGCTGGTTCGAACCGTGCAGATGCTGCGTGGGCAGGGATTCAACGGATACATCCATTTAAAATGCGTCCCGTTCGCCAGCCGGCGCCTGGTCCTGGCGGCCGGGCAGCATGCCGACCGGCTGAGCGTCAATATTGAACTGCCCTCCGAAGCCAGCCTAATGCGCCTGGCACATGACAAAACCTACGCCTCCGTGCTGACGCCGATGGGGGTGATCCGCGAGACCATTGCCGAGACGCGGGCGGATCGCCAACGATTGCGCCATGTCCCCGCCTTTGCACCCGCCGGTCAAAGCACCCAGCTGATCGTCGGCGCCAGTCCGGAATCCGACTACGAGATACTGAACCTGGCCGATGGGCTCTATCGCCAGCAGACCCTCAAGCGGGTCTATTATTCGGCCTACGTGCCCGTGGGCGGATCAGGCAAATCGCTGCCGGATCTGGCTGAGCCGCCGCTGCGGCGCGAGAATCGGCTCTACCAGGCCGATTGGTTGATGCGGCTCTATGGATTTGCCATCGACGAGGTGATCGACAGCGCCTCCCCCTGGCTCGATTTGACGATCGACCCCAAACAGGCCTTCGCCCACCGGCATCCGGAACTGTTTCCGGTCGACATCAACACCGCCGATCGTGAAATGATCCTCAGGGTGCCGGGCATCGGGCTGAAGTCGGCCAATCGCATCGTTCACCTGCGTCAAAGAGGACGCATTCGATTGGCGCATCTCAAGCAGCTGGGTGCGATTGTCTCCCGGGCCCGACCATACATCCGCTGCGATGGCATGCCGGTGGGGCAATGGCCTGTCGCTGCCGCTGAAATATCCCCGAACAGCGCTCCCGTTGCCTCGCCGACAGGAAATATTGCGGGGTCTGCCAGCCAGGCAGGGCGCCGGGTTTTTGAAACCGACGGCAGCTTCGAGGGCCTGCTTTGCGCCATTTTCAAGGCTTATGCGGACAAAACGCCGCCGGATGCCATCGAACCCTCCGGCCGCGGCCAAAGGGAACTCTTCGAGCAACCGGTGAGCATCACCACGGACACCGCCATTGCCGACCGGGTGTGGCAAGGACTGAAGAAGCATCTGGGCACCCGGCGCCGTCGCAAACTGCTCGACGCCTTTCTTTCCGGCCATACCGGTGTCGAAACCCTGATTTACCGGCTGGTTGCCGAGGCCATCGCCGCCCGCCGGGGGCCGAGCGGCACGACCCATCTCTCCGCCTTGATCCAGATCGATAAACTCAGTCGCCGGGTGCGCCTCGAGGCGCATCGCATGAAAGGCTTTATTCGGTTCGAGCAGACCGGCGATGACGGCTACCTGGCCCTGGTGGCTCCCCGCTACGACGTGTTGCCGCTGGTGCGCCGGCATTTCGAAGCGCGCTTTGCCGATCAGCGCTGGATCATTTACGATACCCGCAGAGACTACGGGCTTGGCCATGACGGCCGCCACACCCAGGCATTGCAGGCGGATGTCACCGCGTTGGCGACCTCTTGTCGAAACGACCATGAGCGGTTGTGCCAGACCTTGTGGCAGCGCTACTATACCGCCGTCAACGTTCAAGCGCGCAACAACCCCAGACTGCACGCGAGCAAGCTGCCGCGCCGCTATTGGCGGCATCTGACGGAAAAAAAGCCCCTGACGATGCACCCCACCCAGGCGCGATGGCAACCATGACCGCCCGCGCCACCCTCGTGCTCGCCAACCACCGCCCGGAAACGGTTGGGGCGGCACAGCGGCTGATGGTGCAACACGATGCGGTCGTCCTCGAAGAACCGCCCGATCCCCAATTCCTGCCCATGCTGACCGGACAGGTAACCATCGACAGCTACCTCGAGGCCCAGGACCTGGAATATCCCGAATTCAGCCGCCGCATGGCCGGGGTCCTGCGCGAACGTCACCGGGCCGGCACCCGTCTCTACCAGATCGAGCCATTTATCGAGCATCTGCTGGCCATTCACGAACGATTCGCCGACGGGCATGGTCCGGATGACCTGCCGACAGGCACGGCCATGCATCGGGTCTATCTGGCCGAACGGGAGGCCACCGCCGCATTGATCGACTTTTACCAAGTATCGACCAGCGGGCCGCTGGCGGCCAGCATCGAGGCGGTCAAGCGCTTCGCCCGCAGCGATGCGCAGCGTTTTGCCCTGCGGGACCGCATGCGGGCAGCGGCCATGGTCGATGTAATCACGGTCCACGACCATGTCTACATCGAGGCCGGACAGATCCACTTTCCCCTGTGGCGCGCGCTCAAGCGACGGCTGCCGGCCGGCTTCCCCCTTCGGGTTCATTTTTTGATGGCCGACGCCGTACGGTCCATGGGCTATCGGGGTCACCTTTACGGTCCCGGAGACCTGCTGACCCTGCACTACCGTTTTCACCCGCAGCGTCGATTTCAGGCGGAAGATCTTCTCGCGGCCCGTGCACTGATATACAGCAAGCTGATTGCCAAGGAGGAGATTGTCGATGCCGATGAACCTTATCCGCACACCCGCGATGAATTGGAAGTCAGTGCCATGACGGCCCATTTGTCCATGGGGGACTGCCGGCGCCTCTACCCGGCAATCCGTCGGGCGTCCACGTCAACGGCCCGTGAGATGGTGCAGCACTACTTGCACGGTAAATCCGAGTCGGCCTAATCTTGATTTTGATGATTCCGTTGAAGGCTCTGCAAAGCTTGATTTCGGCCCTTTTGGGGCAATCATCTGAATAGTGACTTCTTACCGGTTTACCAAAATTAGAGGCGTATGGTGGAAAAAGCATCATACCGCATTATGTTAACCAACAAACAGCAAAATAGGAGATGGTGATCATGAAGCAGTTGCAATCAGGAGATGCGGCGCCGGATTTTTCGGCACAGGACCAAAACGGCAATACCGTCAACCTGGCCGATTTCAAGGGGAAGCGGTTGTTCGTCTTTTTCTATCCCAAAGCCAACACGTCCGGCTGAACGGTTCAGGCCCAGGCGGTGCGGGACGCACTGCACGATCTGACAGCCGCCGGTGTGGCCGTTGTCGGCATCAGCCCGGACACGGTGGCCCAGCAGAAAAAATTCGATGATCGGCACCAACTGGGTTTTGCGCTGCTCAGTGACAGCGATCATCAGATTGCCGAGGCTTATGGCGTGTGGGTCGAAAAGAAAATGTTCGGCAAGACCAGCATGGGCATCGCGCGATCGGCCTTTCTCATCGACGCGACCGGCAAGATTGCCGCCACCGGCTACAAGATCAGCCCGAAAGAGACGATGCCAACATTGAATCAATGGCTGGCTTGATGGGCGGCCGGTTGGCATACTGCCACCGATTCATTGTGATACGGGATGTGATTTGCATCGCCGCCGACGGTCTTGAGACGCAACGAACGCATTGGTCCTTTTGCGAGATCAGACAGGCCACCCATTTAAACACCGCAGATAATGCCTAATGCCATGATTCGAGCGATCATCTTCGATTTCGGGCGGGTCATATCGTCACCACGCCCGGCCGCGCGATTTCGCGAATACGAAAAAGCGTTGGGAATCGCCGAGGGCAGCATCAACCGGATCATGTTCGACGGCCCGGCCTGGCAGGACGCTTTGGTCGGTCGGCTGACCATGCCGGCCTTCTGGGCGGCGATCGGCCCTGAGCTGAACCTGACCTCACCCGAAGATATCGACACCTTTCGCCGGCGCTATTACCGTGACGAATCTGCGAACCAGGCGGTTTTGCGGCTGATTCGGCGGCTGCATGGCAGCCATCGCCTGGCGGTGCTCTCCAATCATCCCCCCGGTCTGGACCAGTGGCTGCGGGACTGGGGGATTCGGGATCTTTTCGACGTGCTCTATTGCTCGGGTGACGAAGGCCGCGTCAAACCCGATCCAGCGGTGTATCTTGCCACCCTCGATCGCCTGGGGGTGCGACCGGCCGAAGCTGTTTTTATCGACGATACCGAAGGACACGTCGCGGCCGCCCGGGCATTGGGCATTCACGGCAAGGTCTTCAGCGATGCCCCGCGTCTCGAAAGGGAACTGGAATTCCTCTTGAAAGCCGACGCGTTGGTTGATGCGCCTACTGCACCATAGACAACGCCGTGACGGGATATCAAGCCTAACGCACTGATCGGAATGATTAAGAGACCATTCATATGATGGCGGGTTACATATTATTGGAAGGCGGTGCGGAGTTCGGAGGCCGGATGGCGGACCCCGACCGTGCGGCCATGGCGGCGGCGGGCGGCCCGAATGCGCCGGTGGCGGTCATCCCGGCTGCGGCCGCGCCGGACCACAATGCACAGCGGGCCGGGGACAACGCCGTGCGCTGGTTTCAGGGCTTGGGCGCATGGCATGTCGAGAGCCTGCCCCTGATCGACCGTGCCTCGGCCGATGCGCCCGCCATTGTCGACCGCCTGCGCAAGGCCCGGTTGATCTACCTGCTGGGCGGCTTTCCGGCTCATTTGGCCGACAGCCTTCGGGGCAGCCGCAGCTGGGGTGCGGTGTTGCAGGCCTATGCATCCGGTGCGGTGATTGCCGGAAGCAGCGCCGGCGCCATGGTGCTCTGCAGTGACTTTTTCGACCCGGCCGACCATGCGGTCAATGCCGGCCTCGGGCTGCTTGCAGACACCTGCGTCATTCCGCATCATGCAACCTTTGGCCGGCGGTGGGTGCCCGTTTTGCAAAAAACGCTGCCGGATCGTTGGCTGATGGGAATCGATGAGGAGACCGGTGTCCTGAGTCATGGCAGCCAAAACCGATGGCAGGTTTACGGAAAAGGGCAGGTGACGCTCTACCGGGAAGAACGCGTTGCGGTATTCGGTGCCGGGCAGACCTTTTTTCTGGATGATTGGCGCGATCGCGATACCCATGCCGGATGACCGGTGGCATTTTTCTCAGCCTGTCTGCTCGGGACGCCAAAGGGCGGATCAGCCGGCGACCGCAGCGGTGGCTGGCGCTGGTAAAAGAACTTTAGGGAAGTTGCCAACGCGTTGACAGACTTTGACTTGCCGCCCGAAATCCACTATAAGGGTGCCTGATCTGACCGGATTCGGCGGCTTGGTTCCACAGGACGATGATCCATCGCACCGGCCCATGACAATCGCCGTGAAGCACTCCCACTGCCCCGCTCAATCACGAAAGACCCCATGGCAAACCCTTCTGGAAAAATTGTCCTCATGGGTTCCGGTGAACTGACCGCCACGATGGTGGAGGTCCACAAGGGACTTTTGCGGCAATTGCCCGGAACGCCCCGGGCTGTTTTTCTGGACACCCCGGCCGGATTTCAACTCAACGTGGAACAGATATCGGCCCGTGCCGCCGAATACTTTCAAACGCGCGTCCGCCATCCCCTGACGGTCGCCTCATTCAAATCACGGACGACCGGCAGCGACTACGATCGACAGCAGGCCGGCCGCGACCTGCGCCAGGCCGATTTTGTTCTTATCGGGCCGGGCAGCCCGACTTATGCCGTAAGGCAATGGCATGGATCGGTGGTCCCCGATCTTTTGGCCGACCTCGTGACCGCCGGTGGTTGCCTGGTGGCCGCCAGTGCCGCCGCGCTGACCATGGGGCGTTTCACCCTGCCGGTGTACGAAATCTATAAGGTCGGCCAGGATCTGCACTGGGTCGGCGGCCTGGATCTGCTGGGACGCTTCGGCTTCAACCTGGTGGTGGTGCCCCATTGGAACAACGCCGAAGGGGGCAACCATGACACCCGCTTCTGCTTCATGGGGGCCTCGCGGTTCGATGCGTTGGCGGCCATGCTGCCGCCCGCGCTGCCCATACTGGGTCTGGATGAGCATACCGCCTGCATCCTGGACCTGGCCACCGACCGGGCCGAAGTCAAGGGCATCGGCGGCATTTCCTTGCGGACGCCCGACGGCACCATGACCGTCCAGAGCGGCGAGCGCTTCGGGCTGTCCATATTGCGGGAGGGGTCGATCACCCCCGATGTGGCGCGTGAATCGCCGACACCGCCATCCGCGCCGCCAACGGTTGATGCCAGCCCAGACTTTTGGCAGCGCGCACACGACCTGGAAGCCCGATTTCAGGCCGGCCTTGATGGCGGGGACGCCAGGGCTTCGACCAACGCCTTGTTGGAATTCGACCGCCTCGTCTGGCAGGCCCAAGAGGGACTGGAGAACGACGCGGTGGTTGCCCAGGCCCGCGACACCCTGCGGGACATGATCGTTCTTCTGGGAAATCAATTGGCCGCCTCGCCCGGACTTCGCGAGGAACAACTGGCCCCTTTGGTGGAAGCGCTGCTGGGTTTGCGCCAGAAGCTGCGCGGTGAGAAGCAATGGGATGCCGCCGACATGCTGCGCGATGCGCTGGACACCGTGAACATCGTGGTGGAAGACACGCCGGAAAGCCACCGCTGGTACCTGAAATCGGATTAGCCCGGATATTGCACCAAACGGAGACTTTCATGGCCAATTTTTTAAAATATTTCATGCAATGTCCGGTTTAGTCGGGGCAGCACCCAATGATAGTTGCCGTCTGAAATTGGGTGCTCGAGATACATGGTTTCCGGAATATCTGAGTTAGTGTCCATCCAGAAATAGGCAAATTTGGTCGAGATCAAGGCGTGCGAAAAATTTTACCGCAGGTGCCCTGAAAGAAATGCCCTTGGGGTGCATATAGTTGATATTCCGAGGACAAAATTTTGAGCACAACACGGATATCGGACAAATTGGTCATTTATGGATGGGCACGAGTCAGGAGTTGCAAGGATGATACAACACCGCCAACTGACCCTGCTGTTCGTCATGCCGCCATCGCACGCCGCAATGGCGCCGTTGGTTGTCTATCTAAAGGCCATCGCCCACCTCCGCGTGGATGTTGCACCGGCGTTGCCAGCGGATCTCAAGCCCTACGATGTCGTCATCACGCTTGGAACTGCCAAAGAGACTGCCGACAAGGGATTGGAAGATTTTGTGCGTCGTGGCGGCGGCTGGCTGGTCGTGGTCGATGCATCGCCCGGACCCCTGCCGGCCCATTTGGGTGTGGCCGTCGAGCCGCCCGGGCCGGAGGCCGAATTGCGCGTGTTGTTTGAAAAGGCCGACCACCCCCTGGCGGCCCGGCTGCCGGATGCGCTTTACCTGACCGGCCGTTACCAGGTGCTCACGCCGACCGAGGAAGACACCGAAACCCTGCTCTATGCCGACTGGCATTATACCCACACGCCGGTGCTCACGCACCGCCCAGTGGGTCGGGGCAGGGTGGCCTGCACCACCCTGCAGGCCCTTGACCATTCTGTCGTCCAGCAAATTTGCTATCGCCTGCTTGCCTATCTCGCCGGGCATCCAATCTCCCCGGAACCGCTGGGGGTGGGCATTTTGGGCTATGCCCCCTCCGTGGGTCGGTTACACGGCCTGGGTATTGGCCACACCGCGGGGCTGGCGCTGCGCGCCGTGTGCGACCTGAACCCGGCGCGTTGCGATGAGGCCCGCAAGGATTTTCCGGATATCCGTATTCTGCCCACGGCCGATGCCCTGGCCGCGGCGGACGGCATCGACCTGGTCATCGTGGCCACGCCCCCCAACATTCATGCCGACAATTGCCTGCAAATGATGGCCTCCGGCAAACATGTGGTCTGTGAAAAGCCGCTGGCCTTGAATCGCCGGGAAACAGACGCCCTGCAGGCCCTGGCTGCCAGGAACCAAGTCCATTTGAGCTGCCACCAGAACCGCCGTTGGGACCCCGATTACCTGATGATTCGAGACAGCCTGAAACGGGGAATTATCGGCGAGCTGTTTTACCTGGAAACCTTCGTCGGCGGCCATCACCACCCCTGTGGCTACTGGCATTCCCACGCCCCCGTTTCCGGCGGCACCAGCTATGATTGGGGGGCCCATTATCTGGACTGGATCGTCAGCCTGGTTCAACGGCCGGTCATGGCGGTGATCGGGACGCGCCACAAGCGGGTCTGGCGGGACGTGACCAATGCCGACCAGGAGCGTATTCAGATTCGATTCGAGGGTGGTATCGAGGCGGAATTCATGCATTCCGACATCGCCGCGGCGCGCAAACCGAAATGGTACCTGCTGGGCACCCGGGGAGCAATCACCGGCCATTGGCAGGATGTGCAGACGCACACCATCGACGCCGATCATTACTACCGGCGCCACGAGATTCCGGCCACCGAGATGACACCGGAACTGGCTGTTTATCACCGTCGGGCCGAGGGCGAGATGATCCGAATCACGCCGGCTGTGGGTGAACGCGAGCCCTATTGCTTTCACCGCAACCTGGCCGACCACCTTTTGCTGGGTGAACCCATTACCGCCCCATTGGCCGATTCCGTAGCGGTGGTGGCCATTTTGGAGGCGGCTGCCCGCTCCATGCAGCAGGGCGGCACGTTGGAGGCGTTGGATGGCACCTGAGATCCTATGGGGCGTTCTCGGCAACGCCACCATTGCCCGCAAATGCGTGATCGGCGCCATCCAAAAATCGCACAACGGCAGGCTGCACGCACTGGCCAGCCGCTCGCCGGAAACCGCGCGCGAGGTGGCCAGGCAACACGGCATCCTCAAATTGTATGGGAACTATCGGGCGCTGCTCGACGATCCCGCGGTGACCGCCGTCTACATCCCACTGCCCAACCACCTGCATCGTCCCTGGGTCCAAAAAGCGCTGGCGGCCGGCAAACACGTCCTGTGCGAAAAACCGCTGGCCTGCACCGCCCGGGACGCCGAAGCGATGGCTGCCGCCGCCGGCCAGGCCGACCGGCTGCTCATGGAAGCCTTCATGTATCGGTTTCATCCGCGCAGCCGGCGCATCAAAGCCATGGTCGATCAGGGTGAGATCGGCAGGCTCAGGCTCATCCGGGCAGCGTTTAGTTACCCCATGGCCACGGAGATCCTGCAAAGCGGCGACAACGCGCGCCTGCAGCCTGATATGGGCGGCGGGGCGCTGCTTGACGTGGGCTGTTATGGGGTCAGCGTGGCCCGCTGGCTGATGAATGCCGAACCGGTAAGCGTCCAGGCCCAGGCATCCTGCCACCCGTCGGGTGTGGATTGGCACCTGATCGGCAGCCTCTATTTCGGTCCCCGGCGCATGGCTGTCGTCGAAGCCAGTTTTATTGCGGCCCTGCAGCAGACTTTCAGTGTGGTGGGTGACCGCGGCGCCATCGAATTGCCCCACGATGCCTTTATTCCCTGGGAAAAAGATGCCGTGTTCATGCTGCGCGGCCCGGAAGATGAGACCGGCACCCGGCAGGTGATCCCCGGGGCAGACGAATACCAATTGATGGTCGAGCATTTTGCCGACGCCGTGCTGGGGCGCTCGGCGCTGGCCTATCCACCCCAGGAGAGCATCGCCAACATGCGGGTACTGGACGCCTTGTCGAGGGCCGCCCGCAGCGGCCGGCGTGAAGCGGTGTGACCGGTAATCCTCAGCATCCGCAACGAACCATAACGGAATCGATTCAATGCGCAACGCAGCGACAACCCGTGACGAAGTCAAGACCGAAACCCTGGAGAGCCTGGCAGGGTACTGGCAAGGCGGTGCGCACGCCTTAAAATGGCGCTGTCCCTTCATCCTGCCGGCCTGGCTGAGCGCTTGGTGGCCGATGGCTGACGGGGATTGGTCACCGTATATCCGGTCTGTTCACCACCAGGGAGCGCTGGCGGGCATCGCCCCGCTGATGCGCAAAGGCCACCAGGCCCGTCTGATCGGCGATGCGGAGATCTGCGATCATCTGGATGTAATCGTTGCGCCGCCACATGTCGACGCCTTTGGTCACCGTCTGCTCGACCATCTGGCCCGAGATGGGATCCGCGAATTGTTGTTCTCACCGATTCGGCAGGATTCGGTGGTGATGGGTCACTTGATGCCCGTGGCTGAAGCGTGGGGGGCCCGGATCAGCTGTGAACCCCTTGCCCAATTGTTTGCCATGTCTCTGCCCGACAGCTGGGAGGCCTATCTCAAGGGTCTGAGTGGCAAGGAGCGTCATGAAATCCGGCGCAAGCTCAGACGGCTTGACCAAGCCGGTCGCGTGACCCTGCGTTGCATTGGTCATGCGGCGCAGATACCGGCGGCCATGCAGACCTTTTTGACCCTGTTCAGCGCCAATCGAACCGATAAGGCGGCCTTCATGACCGAAGCGATGCGGGCCTTTTTTCTGCGACTGGCCACCAACCTGGCCGAATCGGATCTTCTGAAACTTTACTTTTTGGACCTGGACGACCGTCCCGTTGCGGCAACTTTGTGCATCGATGACCGATCCACGGTCTACCTTTACAACAACGGCTATGATGCGACGCACCGGTCCCTCAGTGTTGGCCTGCTGAGCAAGGTGCTGACGATAAAGGCCAGCATCGACGACCGCCGTCAGGTCTATGATTTTCTCAAGGGCTCGGAAGCCTACAAAAGCAGGCTGGGTGGAAAACCGGTAACTATTTTCGGCTGCTCGCTGGCACTCGGCTGATATGGGAATTCAATCGTCGATGAAGCCACTGACCGTCGCCATGCTTAGCATCCATTCCAGCCCCATCGGCAAGCTGGGTACCCGGGACACCGGTGGCATGAGCGTTTATGTGCGTGAACTGGCCCGCGAAATGGGCGGCATGGGACACCGGGTGGATATTTTCTCCCATGCCCGGTGCGATGACCGATGGCGCGTAGAAGTCCTGTCACCGAATGTGCGCCTGGTTTCACTGGCCGTCAGCCATCGCGGGCCGCTTTCCAAGGACGGCTTTTATCCACACGCCAGCGAATATTCGGGCGGCATCGAGGCCTTTCGTCGGCGCGAGGCAGGCAGCTACGACCTGATTCACAGCCATTACTGGCTTTCGGGTCATGTGGGCCGGATGCTCAATGCGGGCTGGCAACGGCCCCACGCGATCACCTTTCACACGTTGGGCGCCGCGAAGGCTGAGACCGGTGTGGGCGCAGCCGAACCCAGCCTGCGATTGGCGGTTGAAATGGAACTGGTGCGGGCCTGTGATTGTCTGCTGGCACCCTGTGAGGGTGAAAAAGCCAAT
>JAAUYD010138913.1_pt1 | contig 25179 bp, 19 predicted proteins | sample 7278101 | NCBI WGS metagenome assembly JAAUYD01 (sample SAMN14350128, study PRJNA611818) | marine sediment metagenome | isolation source: surface marine sediment (0.6m) | place: French Polynesia: Moorea | collected 2018-08
CATTGGTGTAGCTTGGATCGATGGCATTATTCAAGTAGAAGAAAGGGAATATTTAAAACGAATGGCCGAAACCCATGACTTATCTGAAGAAGCAGAACTTAAGGATCTTTTATCAGAATTAAAACCCGTTCAACCCCATCAATGCTATCAATGGTTAGAAGAATATTTAGGGGATAATCCTACCCTTGATGACTATCGAGAATTATTAGAAACCTTAAGTGCTTTAATTTATAGTGATGGTGATGTTCAAATGCAAGAAGCACAGCTTTTGACTAAATTACAACTCCTTGATCCTGCTCAAGAATCACCACAATCTGCTTTTGATAAAATTCTAAAAACCATTCAAAAACTCTATCAAAAAGCTGTTAATCAAAAGCTTTAGTTATCCTCAAATAAGTTAAAAATACGACAGTAGAATCAACTATTTTGTTTTTTTCTAAGGAATAATTATCTAAATATTTGATTAAATAGGTAAAGGTAAAAGGGAACAGGAAATGGGGAACAGTAGATTGTAACTGGGTTTCAGATATTATTTATGTCCTAACCTTTTTTTGTACTATTATAGAATGTATCAAAGAGCTTTTTGATATCTTTATTGATTTTCTAGTCTTTAGTAAACCAAAGAAAAAAACATCAAGAAATTATAAATCAAAAGAGATAAATAAATTGATATTTTTGTGGTTACTTAACATTAAATTAGTTAACATAGGAACTATAATATGGAGAAAATCAGATTAGCAACCTTAGAAGATTTAGAAGAAATAGTCAATATTTATAATGCTAGTATTCCCAGTCGTATTGCCACAGGTGATTTACAGAAAATAACAGTAGAAAGTCGTTTAAAATGGTTTCAGGAAAGAGATCATAAACACTATCCGATCTGGGTTATAGAAAAGAATAATAAAGTAATAGGTTGGATCAGTTTACAGCATTTCTATGGTCGTCCAGCTTATAAAAAGACAGCAGAAATTAGCTTATATATTGCTGAAAACTATCGAGGTCAAGGAATTGGCAAAAAACTCTTAGGCTATGTGATAGAAGAAAGTCCAAAATTAGGATTAACGAATCTAGTCGGATTTATTTTTGCTCATAATCAACCCAGTTTAAATTTATTTAAAAAATATAACTTTCAACAATGGGGATACTTGCCAAAAGTAGCTCAATTGGATAATATCGAAAGAGATTTGATTATAATGGGCTTACATTTAAACTGTTCAAAAATATAAAATATAACTCAAAATAAATTATGACTCAATCACCTGTTACAGAACCCCAAATATTAAACCCAGAAGAACTAGAAAAAGAAGAAGAATCTGATTATTTTGATTACTTTTTTGATGAACCAGGGAGTGAACCCGGAAAGTTAAATATAGAACCAGATGCTAAACCGTCCCGTATCGTTTTAATTGATTACGATGATTCCCACGCTGTTCGTAAAGTAGACGTTACCCCCAAAGCATTAACCCCCTATTTAGGAACCAATACCATTTCCTGGATGGACGTTCAAGGGTTAGGAAGCGAGAGGGTTCTTAAACAAATTGGGGAAATTTTTAAGCTACATCCCTTACTCTTAGAAGACGTTGTAAATGTTCCCCAACGACCCAAACTAGAAGATTATAACGAACAATTAGTGTTAATTGTACAGATGGTAAAGCCCAATGCTAACGAAGAGGGGTTTGAAAGCGAACAGGTTAGTTTTGTTTTGGGTAATAAATATTTACTTACCTTCCAAGAAGAAGAAATAGAAGATTGTTTTGATATTGTTAGAGAAAGAATTAGGGCCAACCAAGGAAAAGTTAGACAACAAAGGGCTGACTATTTAATGTATTTATTGTTAGACTCCATTATTGATGGTTATTTTCCTGTTTTAGAAGATTATGGCGATCGCATCGAAGATATAGAAGACGAATTAGCCATCGCACCTAATACCAATCAATTAAAAGAAATTTATATTATTCGTCGAGAATTATTAGCGTTACGTCGTGCCATTTGGCCCCTACGAAATGTGACTAATATGTTAGTCAGAGGAGAAAGTTCTTTAATTAGTTCCGAAGCACAAATCTATTTTCGAGACTGTTACGATCACGTGATTCAAATCTTAGATATCGTCGAAACCTATCGAGAATTAGCCTCTTCCTTGATGGATGCTTATCTCTCTTCTATGAGTAATAAAATGAACGAGGTGATGCAAGTTTTAACTGTGGTTTCGACTATTTTTATTCCCCTCACCTTCATTGCCGGCGTTTACGGTATGAACTTTGAATATATGCCAGAACTTCATACCCGTTGGGGTTATATTGCCTGTCTAGGGTTGATGGGAGTGATCGCCAGTGGGTTAGTGTTCTATTTTTGGCGTAGAGGTTGGTTTGAACCCTTTTCCCGTCCCAATATTCCCCTCTCCAAAAAAGATTAGATGCCTTAAAGCAGTCGACACTTCCACTCCTTATGTGTAGATTAGGGGTGAAAGTGTCAATTAACTTGTTTTTCTAGAAGTCCCACTCAAGGGACTAAACGGGAATTTCCCGTTCATGTTCAAAGATTCGTTTGATCGTTTCTCTGTACTCACCACCACACCAATATCGGTCAATCAGAAGAAGCATATCTTTAGCATACTTAAAGGTTGGAGAAGTAGTTCCTAAGACAAGAATGCTGCCAAAGATGAGGAAATCTGCCACTTCTTTTCCCACTTCTTTCCTTAAATCCCAGCAAGCTCCTGCCCAAACCCGACCACGAGCATGAGGTTCACTAGGTGCTTCAGGATACCTCAAATTATTATCGCAATTGCGAATGACTCCAGGTTTTTCAGGGCTAGGTACAACATATTCCCCTAAATCGGAATCATTGGTTAAAGAGCAAGCAAAGTAATCAGCGTAACCTTCGTGTAATGCCGAACCCTCACTACCAAATATACCAGGACGATATTCATCGATTAGGGCATGGGTGAACTCATGTGCAACCACATCCACTTCCTTAGCCAAGTCTTGTAATCCATGAGGGTTACCTGGATAACTGCCATCACCAAAGTAGATTTGTCCTGTGGAGGGACGGTAAAAGGCGTTGTCGTAATTCGTCCCAATATGTACATTAGCAGCAAGTTGCCCATTATTTGCTTTGCCATAGGGATTGTTGACTGTAAAGCCTCGGAACCCCAAATCGAGGAAGTATTGATAGACCTTCTCGACAGCGTAATAGACTTGACACTCATCAAAGTGGGTATTGCCAGGAAAGTAATTGAAGCGATAATTGTCGTCTGCTTTTGCTGGGGGGGCATCCTCATTAATGACTTTACAATGCTCGCCATCTAATTGCTTGTAAGGAGACTTGACATTACGCAGCATTACAGTTGCCAAAGGCGTTTCTTCTGGATTTTCTGGGTACACTCTTGCTCTAGGCGCAAAGTAAAATGAGTGGGACTTCATTGAGTTGTAGCTATCCAAAATATCCCCATTTTGGACATCAATAAAGTATTCCCAATCACCCATGGGGATTACAGCCGGAATCGTTAAGTGATACGCTTCAACATATTGTTGTTGCGTTGGATAAAAAACGGTTTTATGAGTAATTTCGCTTCTTAACTCTAAATCCTGCCCGAGATCCTTGCTGGCAATTTGCTTCGCTTGTTCAAGGGGTATGGGATTATCGCTACGTTTAGCAGCACTTTGCTGACGGAGACCACTTGTCACTATCCGTACTCGGTTTTTCGCATCGACACCGACCACAACTTCTGCACCCAACAGGGGTAATCCTTGATTGGTTTGTTGAAGACGAGTAAACTCTAATCCACCCCAATCAAAAGAGTCAATTTCACTAAATTCTTCGTCATTTTCTGGACTCAGACCCAAAACAGCTAAACTTCCTGCCAAGAAAACCTGGCTAACTTGACTAGGAGTACCTGGCATTGATTTAGATAGCTTGCCTTCTATGTAACTCGGTGTTCCGGTGGTCGGATTCCATTCCAGAGAAGCTCCCGATCTCTGTACCAGAAAGTCCTTACTTTCAGCTAAAAGAGCAGAAACTGGAGCAGTGGCAACATCAGAAACCAGAGCATCAATATTATTTCGATTAGCAGAACAATTCACACTAGAATGTTGCTCAAACATGATTTCTTCCTCTTCGTTTGAGAACTTTATCTTATTACTATTATAGCAATCACTCTTAGAGCCTATTTATTAACTAAATCTTAAGGCTAAAATTTTGTCTAACGGAAGCTAAAATATAACTAGAAAAGAGTTGGCGCGAGAGTTGCGGGTGGGTCAATAGAACCCATTCGAGGAAAGTCCGGACTCCCGAAAGACCAGACTTGCTGGATAACGCCCAGTGCGCGTGAGCGTGAGGATAGTGCCACAGAAAAATACCGCCTCTAATATTAGAGGTAAGGGTGCAAAGGTTAGCGGGTGCGATTCGTTGGTTAGAAACCAGACCTGATAAGAGTCTGGGGGATTAACCGCAAGGTAAATGAACCTTGACAACTTTATAACCATGATAGTGAGAAGAAGTATCCTAGAAACTTCAAGTCTATCTCCTCAGGTGTACGAGGTAAAAGCATAACCCCTACGGTAGAGAGTGGCCTTCAATCCGTAAAGCGGGGTTAAAAGGTAGTATCCAATAGCCGAAATTGGAAACCCTACTAAGCAAGAACTCATGGATAGCAAAAAGCGAAGACTATGACTGTCGTAATGATTGCACGGTGGCGAAACGGCTGAAACGCCACACCAAAAGGTAAATGAGAATAGGGAAATCGGTTTGGATACGATTTCCATACACTCCAATCTGGTTCCTATCCCGCACATAGGAATCATACACCAGATAATTCTCCGGCAGCTAAGGGTCATCCTAAAAGTTCAAACCAATGGTTATAAGGAACGAAGTAATCTTCTTGATTTTCTCTCTAACAAGAGTAGTCAACCAAGACGCAAAATCTGGAAATACCAGGAAACAAAGAAGTCAAGATTAGGTCAGAAGCAAATGCTTAGAGTAACGTCTAAGATACGCCGACAGACCTACGATTAATTGGAATGTAAAGGCACAAGTCGCAGTAAATAAGTTATGAACACGGCAAAACCGATGTATAAATGGGACGAAATCAACTGGCGAAAGCTAGAAAGAAGCGTCTTTAAGCTGCAAAAGCGCATTTACAAAGCTGCTAAACAAGGCAACACCAAAGTAGTCCGCAGACTACAAAAATTACTGATTAAATCATGGTCAGCAAAATGCCTCGCAGTCAGACGGGTAACACAACTAAACCAAGGAAAAAGAACGGCAGGAGTGGACGGAGTTAAAACTCTATCCCCAGTAGCACGTATCAAACTGGTAGGACGGTTAAAAATCGGCTCCAAAGCTCAACCTTTACGCCGAATCTGGATTCCCAAACCTGGGAAAACGGAAAAAGCGGATGCGCCGTCGGCGAGGTTTCCTCGCCAAAGAAGCGCGCACCAAGACCGTCCATTAGGAATACCCACTATTCATGACCGAGCATTACAAACCTTAGCAAAAATGGCTCTAGAACCCGAATGGGAAGCAAAATTCGAGCCAAATAGCTACGGATTCAGACCAGGACGTTCCTGCCATGATGCCATAGAAGCAATTTGGATATCCATCAATAAAATGCCAAAATACGCATTAGATGGAGACATCCAACAATGTTTTGACCGCATCAACCACAAAAAACTGCTGGATAAATTAAATACTTCCCCCACCATACGAAGACAAATTCGAGCTTGGTTAAAAGCTGGTGTATTAGATGGAAAGAACTTATTTCCTACTAACGAAGGAACCCCCCAAGGAGGAACAATATCACCTTTATTAGCCAATGTAGCCCTACATGGACTAGAAATGGCTATTAAAGAATTTGCCGAAAATCCTCCAAAAGAACTTATCAAAAAGTTCGGAGCTAAAGGCAAGAAAGATAGACGCTCATCCTTAACCTTAGTTAGATATGCAGATGATTTCGTTGTTTTACATCAAAACATCGACATTATCCATAGATGTCAAGAAATCATTCAAGATTGGTTAAATGGCATGGGACTCCAATTAAAACCCGAAAAGACCCAAATTGTCCATACTTTGAACTACCACGATGGTAAAAAACCAGGGTTTAACTTCCTAGGTTTCAATGTTAGACAATATAAGGTTAGCAAATATAAATCGGGAAAAACCCAAAAAGGTTATGTCTCCAGCATCAGACCTCAAAGGGAAAAAATCCTAGCCCACTACAAAAAATTAGCCCAAACCATAGATAGGCTAAAGGCAGCACCCCAAGAAGTAGTTATCAAAAATCTCAATCCTATTATTGATGGATGGGGACAATACTACAGAACAGGGGTAAGTCAAAAAACCTTTAATTTACTGGACTGCTTACTTTTCAAGAAGTTATGGCAATGGGGTGTCCACAGACACGCCAAAAAGAGTAAAGGATGGGTTAAGAATAAATACTGGCACACCATAGGACAAAATAAATGGACATTTTGCAAAATTTATGAAGATGGATATTACCTCTTACATAAACACAGCAGAATCAACATTACAAGACACACAAAAGTCAAAGGAAACGCCAGCCCCTACGATGGAAACTTCATCTACTGGAGTACCAGAATGGGAAGAATGCCAGGGACAGGAAAAACAAAAACGCAACTGCTCAAATATCAAAAGGGCAAATGCACACACTGCGGACTCAATTTTCTACCAGGTGACATCATGGAAGTTGACCACATCAAACCCGTCTCAAAAGGGGGAGAAAGGAGAAAAAACAACTTACAACTATTCCATAAACAATGTCACCAGGAAAAAACGAAAATAGACGGTAGCCAGCAAATGGCTAGGTTTACCAAACAGGCCAAATTCATCAACCAATTCCCCTATCAATGGGTAAATGATATGTTGATAATTCCTAGCAGTATCAATGACAAATGACCAATTAGTTGAGGAGCCGGATGAAGGGAAACTTTCATGTCCGGTTTTGAAGACGAGTAGTTTTGGCAACAAAATTGCTTAGTTTAATTAAGAGCGCACCAGCAGTATCGTGAGGTACTGGCTCGGTAAACCCCGGTTGGGAGCAAGGTCGGAGGGGCAAAGGTTGGTCTTTTTCCTGTCCCGTTTTAGGTGTACCGCAAGAGAGATTTGGTAACAAATCTCCTAGATAGATAACTCTCCACTGAACAGAATCCGGCTTACGTCCGACTCTTTTCTATTTTATCAATTGAAAATTCGAGAATCTGTTAATGTGTACTTACATCTATTCATTTTAAGTACCTTTATGACTCAATCTCCCTCTCTTCCTGTCATTAGCGTTGAGGAACTAGCAAAACGGTTAGCTCAAGACCCAACTGAGTTACAATTAATTGATGTAAGGGAACCCGAAGAAGTAGCGATCGCTTACATTGAAGGGTTTGAAGTGCTATCCTTAAGTCAATTTGAACAATGGTCTTCTGATATTGCCCAGCGTTTTGATCCTCATCAAGAAACCCTTGTTCTTTGTCATCACGGAATGCGATCGGCGCAAATGTGTCTTTGGTTACTTAACAACGGTTTTACTAATGTTAAAAATATATCGGGAGGCATTGCAGCCTATGCTGCTAAAATTGATCCTAACATTCCTCAATATTAATGACTCAAAACTGCTTTAATATTAACAACCATTTTTTCAAGTCTTAGATTGACTGCTCAGAAGATTATGAAAGTTACCAGTTTATTAAATCAACGTCATCAAGACATTTTACGGGCGACAGTTCAACATTATATCGCCACAGCTGAACCCGTTGGTTCAAAAACTTTGGTTAAAGAATATGACTTTACTGTTAGTTCAGCCACTATTCGTAACACCTTAGGAAAATTAGAAAAAGCAGGTTTTTTATATCAACCCTATACCTCAGCCGGTCGCATTCCTTCTGATTTTGGCTATCGAATTTATGTCGATAATTTAATGATACCTAATCAGAAAAGTGCCAAAAAAATAAAACAGAATTTAACTCAACAATTAAAACAAAAAACCTATAATTTTGAAACTGCTTTACAACGCGCAACCCAAATTTTAGCCAACTTAAGTGGTTATATTGCTTTAATTACTTTACCCCAAACGTCTCCTAATCAGTTACGTCATCTGCAACTCATACCCGTGTCATCAAAACAGGCAATGTTACTCATGGTAACAGATAGCTATCAAACCCAATCAATTTTAGTTGATATTCCTGCCACTTTAGTCAGAGAAAATGAAGACGATAAAGATTGGTTAGAAGAAGAATTACGCATTCTTTCCAATTTCTTAAACAGTCAATTAAAAGGGAAGTCTTTATTAGAATTAACCCATTTAGATTGGGCAAAAATTGATCAAGATTTCATTAATTATGCAGATTTTTTGAAAAGTTTGCTGAAACAATTACAAACTTATTTAAAAACATCAATTTCGACTCAAATCATGATTCATGGGGTATCAGAAGTCTTACGACAACCTGAATTTTCCCAGTTACAACAAGTTCAAATGTTACTTCATTTACTAGAAGAAGAACAAGATAAACTGTTACCTTTAATTCTAGATCTTCCTGATTCTGAATTATCAAATCCACGAGTTACCCTAAAAATTGGTACAGAAAATCCTTTAGAATCCATGCGTCCTTGTAGCTTAATTTCTGCTATTTATCATCAAGGAAATATTCCTGTAGGGAGTGTGGGATTAATTGGCCCAACTCGAATGTTATACGAGAATACAATCCCTTTAGTTGAGTCAACAGCAGACTATTTATCAGAAGCTTTGGCTTCAATTAATTGAGAATCAAATGATATAAAATTGTTACAAAAATAATCATAATACTATAAACTTGTCACGGTTTCCCTTATGCTGTTATATTAAATTACCCATAAGTTGAAATCGAGGTTAACCCTTGCAAACGTTACTCAATATTGCCAAAATTATCGATACTATCAACGAATGGATAGGAAAGTTAACTTATTGGTTAGTTCTCCTCATGATTTTTGTAGGGGTTTGGAATGTCATTGGACGATACTTAGGGCGATTGATTGGACAGAATTTAACCTCTAACGCTTTCATTGAGGTGCAATGGTATTTATTTGATCTTGTCTTTCTTTTGGGGGCTGCTTATACCCTCAAACACGATGAACACGTTAGAGTTGACCTTTTCTATAAAGATTGGACAGCAAAACGAAAAGCATTAGCTAATTTTATCGGGGTTTTTATCTTTTTAATTCCCTTTTGTTTAATGATAATTTATTATTCTTGGGGCAATATTATTAATTCTTGGAAGATTTTGGAAATGTCTCCTGATCCGGGTGGACTTCCTCGTTATCCCATTAAGTCCATGATTATTGTTAGTTATATATTATTGATTTTCCAAGGACTCGCTGAAGCCATTAAAAATTGGGCTATCTTTACAGGTCAATTAACTCCCCAGGAGGAACATCATGATCCTAACATATGATTGGTTAGGCCCTTTAATGTTTGTTACAGCATTAATTTTACTTTCTTTTGGTTATCCTGTTGCCTTCTCTTTAGGAGGAGTTTCGATTATTTTTGCCCTTATTGGCGTAATTTTAGGAGCATTTGATCCCGTTTTTTTAAGTGCTTTACCGAGTCGAATTTTTGGCATTATGGGAAATTATACCCTCCTAGCTATTCCCTATTTTATCTTTTTGGGATCGATGCTAGAAAAGACAGGTATTGCAGAAAAATTATTACTGACAATGGGTATTTTATTCGGTAGGTTGCGCGGTGGCCTGGCTTTAGCTGTAATTATTGTAGGGGCATTATTAGCAGCAACCACTGGAGTTGTAGCAGCAACGGTGGTGGCTATGGGTTTAATTTCCTTACCAATTATGTTGCGTTATGGTTATAATAAACAATTGGCATCAGGGGCGATCGTTGCATCAGGAACCTTGGGACAATTAATCCCTCCAAGTATTGTTTTAGTGGTATTAGCCGATCAGTTAGGAATTCCTGTCGGTAGTTTATTTATTGGTTCTATTATTCCAGGGTTAATGATGGCCAGTACCTTCGCCATCCATGTTATTATTGTGTCTTTAATTCGTCCAGATGTTGCTCCCGCTTTGCCTCCAGAAGAACGAAATATTAGTAAGAAAATATTAATAAAGCAGGTAACTCAAGCCATGCTTCCGCCGTTATTACTGATTTTATTAGTATTAGGAAGTATCTTTTTTGGCATTGCGACTCCCACAGAAGCCGGTGCAGTAGGTGCGCTGGGAACCATGATTTTAGCTGGGTTCAATAAACAATTAAATTGGGTAACTTTAAAACAAGTTTGTGATGCAACATTGCGTATTAGCACAATGGTAATTTTTATTCTCTTTGGCTCAACTGCTTTTAGTTTAGTGTTTCGAGGAGTCAATGGGGATCACTTTATGTTAGAAATTTTAACAACATTACCAGGAGGGAAATATGGTTTTTTAGCCGTTAGTATGTTAACAGTCTTTATTTTAGGCTTTTTTATTGACTTCTTTGAAATTGCTTTTATTGTCATTCCTATCTTTAAACCAGTCGCTGAAACATTAGGCATAGATTTAATGTGGTATGGTGTTATTTTAGCTGCTAATTTACAAACATCTTTCTTAACCCCTCCCTTTGGCTTTGCCTTATTTTATCTGAGGGGAGTGGCACCACCCGAGTTAAAAACAGAAGACATTTATCGAGGTGCTATACCTTTTATTTTGCTACAACTTTTAGTATTAATGTTAATTATTATTTTCCCCTCTCTTGTCAGTTTCTTACCTTCCTTAAGTACAGCAAGAGGCTAAAGCTACCTAGATCGAACAGAATTTAGTCGTTGTTGGGCTAGTCCAAACCAGCGATCTTCGTCTGGATTTTGTCCGTTAACATAATCACTACAATTTTGCCAATAGTTCAAGGCGATCGCTTTTTTTTCTTGAGCTTCTAATACTTGAGCAAGTAAGCAATGAGGGGACGCTTGTTGCTCATTGAGGTGAATGGCTTCTTCAAGATTAGCTTGTGCTTCAGAGTAACGTTTTTGTCCCAGTCTCGCCCAACCTAAATTTTTCAACAGAATAGCTCTTATTTGATCGTTATCTACATTCTGTTGTAATCCTTGCATTAATAAAGCAGCAGCAGCAGAATAATCTTGATCTTCAACAATATACAAATGTGCTAAATTATTAAAAGCTTGAGTTAAATTACCTAACACCGCTACCTGGTAGGCAGATCGGGCTTGATCTAACTGTTGTAGTTGTTCATAACTATTACCGAGATAATAGTAAGCCTCCATATTGTTAGGATCTAACTCAGTAGCTCGACGATAGTTTTCTAAAGCACTAGCAAATTGATAGTTGCGTTGCTCACTTAATCCTCTCTCTACATAAAAATCAGCGATATAAGGCAGAGAAGCATGAAGAAAGAGAAGACAGCAGAATACAAAAACAGCTAAACCCAATTTGACTTCGTGGTGGAAATATGGGGGAATGTGTAGGTTTTCCAAAGCTCGATCAATCACATTTTGTCCCACGGTTGTTAATGTTCCCCCGGCGGCTAAAGCAGCAACTAAGCTCTGGGTAATAATAGCAAAGGCCCCAAGCGGATCAAGTCCACCCCTTAAAAACCGAGTAATAAATTCTGTCACTAAACTGAAATTGAGAATTAGTATAACAATGGTTAAGGCTTCCCATAACCAATCAAAACGACTCCAAGGTTTAGATTCAGGGGATGGTTCGAGGAACCACCACCAAGCTTCTTGAGGAGGAGACACAATCTTACGCCAGGTGGCAATTTCTTTTAGTTCTTTTCTCTGAAGAATTAACGTTTTAAATTGTTGATCGAGTTGACTAATTTTTAACAGGATCTGTCCAGAAAGTTCTGAGGTTTCTTGAATGGCTAAACGAAGACGATCTCGGGCAATCAAAACATCTAAAATTTCTTGAGAGCAGGAATTCATTTTAGATGTTTTCAGTCGAACTAAAACAACTGCATATTCATCAATAGCTATTTTAATTAAATTTTCTCCTTCCATATCTGACTTGATTGAATGTTCAAGATAATATAATATATAGTAGTGGTAAATGACTTATAAAAACTGACTTATTATCCGTTGTTTGTTCCCTCATCCCTGTTCCCTAAAGCTCATAATATCTTTCTCAACAAGGAAATAGGATTGTTATCTATAGCCTTTTTTGGACTGGTAAGGTGTATCAGAATTTTTTACCTGTTCCCTGTTCTCATTCCTAACAACTCGAAAATTCTCTACCTTACGAGTATAAGAACTACTGTAGATGGGATCTCAGAACATCAAAGAATAGAGGTGGACAAACACAATGAAATTATTTAATCGTCTAGGCATAGGATTTACCCTGACTGTAATCACTATCCTTGGATTTTCAGAGATGAGTCGGGCTGAACATCGACTGATTGAAGCCAATGGTCCAGTCATGTTACAAAGAAAAGGATGGTCTGACTTTCGTGTAACCGGTGTGGGAACGTTAGTTAATGTTGGCGATCGCCTTAAGGTGGAAACAGGAGTCAAAGCAGTGATCCACTGTTCTGATAATACAATTTGGCGCGTACTCACCGGAAATGCTTATCCTGTTACCTATGGTTGTCCCAATGATGACCTTCTATTACGCATTGGCCAACAGTTAGATAATGCACCAGGAGGACAGAATAACGCTATTCCCTATCTTAAATGTTCTCGTCGCACCTTTGTCAGACCCGATCAAATCAAGTTTTGTTGGAACTCAGTCGCTGGTGCTAGTAGCTATACAGTACGCTTAGTTAGACAGCAAGATCAAACCGTGATCTGGGAAAAGGCACAAGTGACTCAAACACAGATTAACTATCCTGGAAACCCTGCATTAGTGGTAGGAGAAGAATATTTAGTTGTGATTGAGTCCAACAATGGTAAATCATCTCAGTTAGATGAAGGAGCTTCTTTATCAACATTTGAAATCCTTGCACCAGAGGCAATACAACAAATCAATACAGAAATTCAAGCTATCTCTCGACAGGAATTATCCTCAGAAGCTAAAACTCTAGCTGTTGCTAATGTTTATATTCGAGAAGAATTATTGTCTGAAGCCATTCAAACTCTCGAACCCTTAGCTCAGCGTAACACTGGTATCATCGCAGTTTATCAAAATCTGGGGGATATCTATCGTTATGTGGGGCTAAATTTATTAGCAGAAAGTCGTTATCAACAAGCGATCGCCATAGCCACGTCTAGCCAAGATACAGAAGCACTGGCAATGGCTCAAGCAGGTTTGGCTGAGGTTAAAGAGATGTTAGGTAAACGGGATCAAGCAGTTCAACTTCTACAACAAGCCAAAACTGAATTTGAGTCATTAGGAGACGCAGAAAGGGTTGGAGAATTAGACGCAAGACTCCAAGCATTAGGTGCATCTTAGTTGAAGAAAGGGTGTGGGGTGTAGGATTTATTCTCCCCATCTCCCAATCCCCCAGTAAGTAGGTAGACATAATTAAACATGAAACATTTGTAGGGTGGGCAATGTATATAAATCGCTTTGTATCAAGGTTTTAACCTTAATTGGTATTGCCCACATTATCCGTTTATTTGTACTCACCCACTTAGTAATAAGATTTTGTGTGTGTCCAGATACTTAGGTTGTCAATTCAAAATTTATACGTTAGCTTATGGTTAATTAAAGAATAATTAAAAGTTTTTTGTGACTAAAAATCTTTAATTCTCCTGTATACCTGTTCCCTTTTAACCTAAATTCATAAATTTAAAAATCCTTGAAATCTCTATTTTGAGGAAAGTTTGCCATAGCTAAAAAACGTCTAACTTTATTAAGATGGTTTACATTTTCCCAATAAAATCAAATTTTATTACGTTTTTATTAGGAACAGTCTGTGTAGGGAATATGTTTAATTGTCAACCATTAACAGCCCAAACCCCTAACATTCAACCCATTCCTCCACCCACACGCCCTTTACCCGAACTCCCTAAACCTTTACCCCTTCAACCAGAAATATTGACTCCTTCGCCTCCTCCCCCTGTGGTAGAAGAAATTCCGACCAATACCTCCGGTACCATTACTATCAAACAGTTTCGTTTTCAAGGGAATACGGTTTTTAGTGACGAAGAATTAGCCGAAATTACTCAATCTTACCTAAATCGACCCATTACCTTTGCAGAATTACTTGAAGCCAGATCCACCATTACCCAACGCTACATCGATGAAGGATACACCACTTCTGGCGCATTTATTCCCCTGCAACGGAGTCAAGACGGTATTGTAACCATTGAAATTGTTGAGGGAACCCTAGGGGAAATTAATATTACCATGACCGGAAAACTCAGGTCTGGGTATGTTAGAGAACGGTTAGCCTTAGCAACCGATGGCCCCTTAAATGTCCCTCGTCTCCTCGAAGCATTACAATTATTGCAAGTTAATCCTCGCATTCAGACAATTTCCGCAGAACTCTCAGCTACCCCTGAACCTGGGGTAAGTATTTTAAATGTTACCGCCATTAGTAACCGTTCCTTTTATCCTGCATCCGTGTTAGATAATGGCAGAAACCCCCAAGTGGGAAGCTTTCGACGAGGGGCTGATCTGTCGGATATTAACTTATTAGGGTTCGGCGATAGTTTATTTGCTAGTTATCGTAATAGTGATGGCAGTGATGACGTTGAAGTTTCCTATGCCTTTCCCGTTAATGCTCGTAATGGCACGATAAAAGCCAGTTATCGGACCTTAACCAGTGAAATTACCGAAGCCCCTTTAAGTGAATTAGACGTTATTTCCAACTACGAAAAATATAGCTTTTCCTTTCGTCAACCTGTGATCGAAACGTTAAGCGAAGAATTTGTTTTAGGGATAACCTTGGATCATCAAAAAAGTCAATCTCGCTATCTCGGAGGACTCCCTTTCCCCACCAGAGGGGCTGATGATGAGGGGAAAACCAATGTCACCACCCTACGATTTACCCAAGAATATATTAACCGCTCTGAAGAACAAGTCATTGCCCTGCGATCGGAGTTTAGTTTGGGAATTGATGCGTTAGGGGCAACTGATCCGTTTGATATTTTAGTCAATCCTCAAGCCCCGAAAACCCCTTATTTTTTCTGGCGAGGGGAGGCACAATGGTTGAAAGTGTTTGCTCCTGACTCTTTATTTATTAGTCGTGTTAATCTCCAAGTGGCGGATAGTCCTATAGTTTCTAATGAACAATTTGCGTTGGGGGGGTTAGGCAGTGTTAAGGGGTATCGTTCCAATACCTTATTAACCGATAACGGGGTTTTTGCCACGATGGAACTGCGTTTACCTGTGTTACGTATTCCTGAAAACCAGATTGTCATTCAATTAGTCCCGTTTACGGACTTTGGTTATGGCTGGAATATGGGGGAAGTGCCATCGGTTCCCATTGAAACTTTAGCTTCAGTGGGACTGGGAATACAATTTCAATATGGGAGGTATATTAATGCCCGTTTAGACTATGCCGAACGTTTAGGGAATGTTCCCTATCAGTTAGGGAATACTTGGCAAGATCGGGGGTGGTTATTTACGTTTACCCTTACACCTTAGTAGGGCAAATATAGCAGAAGTCAATTGAGCCATTCACTACCGCCTTTTCAGCACTCCCACCCAGGGGATTCAAACCGTCCCCAATACGCTAACACTCGCAATTTATCCCGTCAAGAGGATATCGTGCTTCGCAGTTAATATATTGGTCGGATTTTCATCCCTTCGATGAAATCGAAGGTCTTCAATCCAACATTTTAGGATAAATTGCGTTTTGCAAATTTATCTCCCCGAACTGTCAACTATCCACTACAATAGAGAAAACAGATGAGTAAATGTACTATCACAATAAATACCTATGACCAGTGCTAAGTTTCAAAACCCTGTGTCTCTATCTGGCCGAGAAATGCAAATTCTTGATCTCGTCTCCACGGGTTTGACTAATCTCGAAATTGCCCAGAAACTGGAGATTAGTAAGCGCACCGTTGATAATCATATCAGCAATATTTTAACCAAAACGAAAACAGAAAATCGGGTAGAATTAGTTCGTTGGGCATTACAATGGGGTAAAGTTTGCCTGGATGATGTCAATTGTTGTGTTCTTCCCGCCAATGGTGAAGTTGCATCTTAAATGGGTTGAGGGTTACGTCAAGCTTTTTACAACAAGTATTCTTATCAGTTTAGTTAGTTGTAGTAACTCAGGGTTTATTACGCCCCCTATTCAACCGTTAGGAAACAGTTTAAATACTCGATCTTCCGAACAACATCCCCGTTTTTCTTACGAGGGTAGATACTTGGTTTTTGCTTCTGATCGTCAGGGAAAGCGTAGCATTTGGCTATACGATCAAATTAACGGTCGGTTGTTACCTTTACCTGGATTAAATCAACCTGGAAGCATACAAGATCAACCCGATATTAGTGCTGACGGACGTTATATTGTTTATGTTTCCGAACAAGAGGGAAAACAAGACATTTTTGTTTACGATCGCCAAACGTCACGGGCTGATAACATTACTAAAAATATACTAGGAGAACTACGTCATCCCACCATCAGCGGAAATGGCCGCTTAGTTGCTTTTGAGTCCAACCGTTCAGGACAATGGGATATTATTATTTATGATCGGGGTTTGAATGCGCCTTTATCGCTTCCCTCTCAGTCAAATTTAGAAACTCAAAATTAAATTTAGAGTAAGCATTCAGCCGTCAGCGTTCGGCGTTCAGCTAAGACTCACATCTTGCACCTTCGATTAAACGAGCTAGTTTATAAGTGTTCAGGTACCTCGCGCGTTCCCAAGGCGAGGACACCTCGCCGGGGTCGCTCGTCTATCAGCCATCAGTCATCAGCTTAAAATTAACCCTTCAAAGATGTATCGTATGTGTTGATGGGCTTTCTTCCAAAAGCTGAACGCTGAAAGCTGAGTGCTGAGTGCTTAAGTTTTTGAGTTTTTCTGTAAGGCGTGCAAGATATCAGTAAGAGATCCCACACTTCCCACACTTCCCACACTTCCCACCCTTCCCAGACTCCCCACACTTCCCTATCTCCCCACACCCCATACCCTCTCTTCACTTTAACCTCCTTGTCACCCCATCAGAAGCTGATAGCTGATGACTGATAGCTGAATGCTTACAATTTAAAAATAGTTTCTTGTCAGTCCATTTCTTTTCCTGATGAAATTTTAGAAAAAGGATTATAAAAAAGACTACCAGTTTGGGGGGGTAACGTGGGATCACCAATAATTTCTGTTATCCCTTTAATGACTCCTGTTAAGGGAATAGCGAGAATAACCCCTAATAAACCTCCAATTTTTGCTCCCAGTAATAAAGCGATAAAAATGATAACAGGAGGAAGTCCAGTTAAATTTCCCATAATTCTTGGGGCGATTAAATTATCTTTAATTTGTTGAACAATCACCGCAATAACCAACACTTGTATAGCTAACCACCAATTAATAAAAGTTAAAATAATAGTAACGGTTCCAATGCCTAAAGTTGCCCCAATAAATGGTAGAATTTCCATTACACCAATGAAGACAGAAAAAAGCAGAAAGAAAGGAATTCCTAATAGTCGAAAAGCAATACTTAAGCTAACGGCCATAAATAAACCTAAGATTAATTGACCTGTTAAAAATCGTTGTAAATTCTTTTCTAATGTAGTGGTTAGAACCCCACGAACTTGAGGTGAGAAAAAGTTCATAACACCTTTCCAAATTTTTTCTCCATCCAATAACATATAAAAAGAAATAACGATAACCACAATTAAATCGATAAACCAGTTAAAAGTTCCGACTACTAATCCAAACCCAGTTGAAGCAATATCTTCTGTTTGTGCTTCTATTTTACTAAGTATTTGGGATGCTAAAAACTCAAGGTTAATGGGCAAATTTTTAGTATTAATTAATCCCTGAAATGTTACTAATTGTTGTTGTCCTTCTTCTAATAAACTAGGCAATTTAGTAATTAATTGTCTCCCTTGGTTAACCACAGGGGGAAGTAAAGTAATTCCTAAGAAAATGACAATTAAAATAGCACCCAAATAAACTAATGTAGCAGCTAAAGAACGAGGTAAAATAGTTTTTAAACCTCGCACGGGATAGTTGAGCAAAAAAGCAATTAAAGAAGCGGTTAAAATTAAACTAATTAAGCCACCAATATAACTTAATGTTTTAACTGTCAACCAACCTGTCACTAATATTAATAACCAAGTAACAAGAATTTTTTGAGGGCGAGAAAACCAAGCATTCATAATTTATTTTAAATCAGTTACGATAAAAAAGTTATGACGATAAGTCACTCACTAAAGGAGTAGGATAAGCATTAAAATTAGCTTTTCTAAGAGCCTCAACAACCGATTTATCGTTGTGTACCCAGTAATCTTCTCCTAAGCGAATTAATTGACGATTTTCGCCACTTCCGATAATAGCAATTACTGGTACTTTTGACTGATTTTTATCTCCAGAATGTTCTTGAAGAATCCCTTTTAAACTATGATAAGAAACTTGGTTCATCGCTTGTTCAACACTCAAGTTAACCATTACCATTCTTACGGTTTCTACGGGTTCAGCATCGTTAACAATTAACTGAACTTTATCATCTCGATAATCAATTTTTCCCCAAACAATGAGGCGAGCATCTTCAATTAAAATTTCTCGAATTCTTTTATAACTTTCAGGAAAACAAACTCCTTCTACTTGTGCTGAACCATCTTCTAACACTAAAAAAGCCATCGCATCTCCTTTTTTAGTGGTATATTGTTTAACTTCATTGACCATAATAACAGCACTAACTTTTGTTTTTGCTTTTTGTTCGCCCATTTCATTTAAGTTAATGGGTGATAATATTCTAGCTGCTTTTTTGACTGCGGTTAAAGGATGTTCAGACACATAAAATCCTAGATGTTCTTTTTCTAATTTTAATTTATCTTGTAAGGAATAATCTTCTACAGAAGAAGCACTGGGAGCTTGTTTAAAATCTGTGTCAGATTCTGTTGTTTCTGTGTTATTTCCACTCATTAAATCAAAAATATTTAATTGACCGCTTTCTTTTTCTTTCGTTCTTTTTTGCGCCCAAGGTACCACTAATTCTAAATCATTAATTAATTGTTTACGATTGGGATTAATGGGATCAAATGCTCCAGCATAAATTAAGGTCTCTAATGCCCTTTTATTCACAGAACGTAAGTCAACACGACAACAAAAATCCGCCAAAGATTGAAACTGTCCCTCTGCTTCTTCCCTCGCTTTTAAAATGTTATCAATTGCTCCTTCTCCTAAGTTTCTAACTGCCGATAAACCAAAGAGAATTTGTTTACCTATGGGGGTAAAATCTTTTTGTGAGCGATTGATATCTGGCGGTAAAACATCAATGCCCATTTTTTGACAATTTTCCCGATATTTTTCAACCTTATCTTGATTATCACTACTCGCTGTTAATAAAGCCGTCATATATTCAACGGGATAATTGGCTTTTAAATAAGCAGTTTGATAGGTTACATAAGCATAAGCTGTAGAGTGAGATTTATTGAAACAGTTAGAAGAAATTAAGCCATTATTGAGTAAAAAATTATGATCTTTTTCTACTCCAATATCATAAACCTTTTGTATTCCTAATGAGCGACAACCAATAATTTTAACCATAATTTGCTACTCTCTTCTTCTTAACAGGAATATACTTAAATAAAATTTAATTTACTGTTGACTTAGGTTTAATAATTTTAGCAGGAATACCTACAGCGGTTTGCCCTCTTTCAATATCTGATAAAACAACCGCATTAGCCCCAATGTTAACATCATCCCCAAGGGTGACGTTACCTAAAATTTTAGCTCCTGCTCCTACATTAACTCGTTTTCCTAATTTTGGAGCATCAAATGGAGTGTCCAGATAGCGATTTCCTAGGGTAACACCCTGACGAATAATACAATCATCTCCAATTACAGTATCACCATGAATAATAATGCAGCTTTGATGTTCAATAATGACTCGTCTTCCTAGTTGAACAGTGTAAGGTAAATCAATACCATAAATATTACGAATATAGCGATATAAAAAACGATAAAAAATACTAAAAGGCGCACGCAATAACTTAGGTTCTATCTTCATTCTCCACACTCCAAAACGCTGTACAGCTACCGCCTGAAATCCAGGTTTTGTCCAATCTTTTTTATGAGCTATCCAATCCTCTTTTATTTGTTCCCATAAACTTTGGGAATTATTATCAACAGGTTGCTCAGGGGTTACAGTTGTAGTTGATTTTGCTTCCATTTTTTTACCAATGATTTTTAAGAGTTACAAAACTGATTATGAAGGTAACTGAGAATTGCGTTTCATCCAAACAGTATTATTCCAAAAATCAGTTACAAATTTGGGAGGTAAATTAGATAATTTTCCTTGAATACTAGCACGAAAGTTCCAAAGAATGAAGCCAATAATTGCAAAAAAATCTGTGAAAACCGTATAAACTAAACCATAGTTTTTGATAAAAAAACGTTGTCGAGAATCAAACCAATATTGAGGACGACGTTTTGGAGGAATTTTAGTATTAGTTACCCCTGAACTTTGACCAACAAAATGAATTACACGACTTTCAGGAACATACCAACAAGGCCACCCTGCTTTATTTGCTCTTAAACAAAAATCCACCTCTTCAAAGTACATGAAATAGTCTTCATCTAATAATCCAATTGTCTCAAAAACTTCTCGACGAATAATCATACTTGCTCCTGCTACCCAGTCTGTTTTACAATGACTATCAGGAACGGGAGGCGCAACGATCCAACGGTTTAATAGCTTTGAAACAATACCTAATCTTAACCCATCATCAAATTCACTAAAAATAGAATGAAATCGAAATGCTGAACGCTGAGGGGTTCCGTCGGGTTCTTCTAAACGACTTCCTGCAATACCAACATCAGGATGATTATTCATAAAATCTATTAGGGTTTTTATAGCACCAGGATGAATCACCGTATCTGGATTAAGTAATAGAAAATAGGGAGAAGAATTTTCACTATTTAAAACAGGACGAATGGCTACATTATTACCAAAAGCAAACCCTCCATTTTTGCCTGAAGGGAGGAAAGATACCCATGATGACCAACCTTCTTTTTGGATAGCAGCTTCAATTTTTTCTGCTGAACCATCCTGAGAATCATTATCTACTACTGTTACGTTAAGGTCAGGAAATAAGGGAATTTCTTGAGTCAGAGATTTTAAACAATCAATGGTTAATTCGGGGGTTTTATAGTTAACAATAACTATTAAAATTTCAGGAGATGGTGATTTTTTATCAGATGTCATCATTAATATTCTAAGAAATTTTAGCTTAGTATTTTTCAGTAATTGTTTACTTTTTCGCCTAAACTACTATAATTCAAGTAATTACTTACCTACAATGTTAACACGAAGATTTAGGATTGTCTCTAGACTAATACAACTCATATTTAAGTAAAGTACAAGGTAGAGAGCCATTATACACTGGAATACGTCCAGAGGTTCTTAATCCAATTTTCTTGGTTAGTTCTTTATTTCCACTTAAAACGTATGCTGTCCAACCCTTAAACCGTTGTTTGAATACATCTCCTAATTGTTTGTATAAGCTACCTAATTCCTGTGCGTTACCTAACCGTTTACCATAGGGAGGATTACAAATAATAATACCGCGATCGCTGGGTGGTTCTATATTTTCTAGGGTAACTTGATTTAATTTCAGATGATGATCAACGTCACATTTTCTAGCATTAACTTTTGCTTGTTGTACCATCTCAAAATCTTGGTCGCTACCAAAAATAGGTGCATCTAATTCATGGTTTTGTTGTTGAATTGCTTCGTCAATTATCCGATCGCATAAAGCTGAATCAAAGTCTGGCCACTGTTCAAAATTAAAACTATTTCTCGATAAACCTGGGGCAATATTTAAGCTTTTTAAAGCAGCTTCAATGGGTAATATTCCTGACCCACACATGGGATCTAAAAAAGGAATATCTGGTGTCCAGTTTGCCATTTCTAATAGTGCAGCCGCTAAGCTTTCTTTTAGGGGTGCAACTCCCATTGCTGGCCGATATCCTCTTCTATGTAAACTGTCTCCAGAACTATCTAAACTCAGAATACATTGATTGTCATAGATATGAGCATTAATTAAAATATCGGGGTTTTTAACATCAATATTAGAGCGTCTATTATAGCGATCGCGTTGTTGATCAACAATAGCATTTTTTATCTGTAAGGCGGTAAAATGAGTATGGTTTAATTGGTAATTTTTTCCTGTACAATTAACGGCAAAGGTTTGGTCAATTTGTAAATAATCAGACCAATCTATTTTTCTAACGTTTTTGTATAATTCTTCTGCATTTTTACTGTTGATGGTGTTAATAGGAACTAAAACCCGAAAAATAATTCTTGACCAGATATTAACTTTATATAATAAGGCTTTATCTCCTTCAAAATAAACCCCTGTAAAGTCTGGATTAACGTTTATTGCTCCTAATTTTTCTAATTCTTTAGCAGCAATTTCTTCTAAACCTCTAGCAACCGTAGCAAAGTATTGATTGGTCATTAATGATAGTAATTGTTGTAATTTTCTTGTTAGTCCAGTAGGGTGGGTTAAACGGTAATAACTTAGGTTATAACAAAAATATAACTATCCGTTGTAATCCACCATTTTAGTGAAAATATTTCACTTATTTATATCTATTTAATAGACAGTATAATAGATATCAGTGGGATTAAGCCATACTTATTATTAATGTACGATTAATCTTTTTAATTATCTTCATTACCTCAGAGACTGTTTATACATAAAATCTTAAGACCGTAGAGTGGGCAAATTCAGAGATTTATCTGGAGTACCCGTAAATTAGAAAACTTTGCCCACCCTACAAAACTTTTAGCTGAAACCGTCCAGTAGGGTAGGTTAGATGGCCATAATTTATATTATAACAAGAACATAAATATTCATTGTAACCCACCATTTTGAGTTGACACACTGATCTATAATTTAGCTCTATTATAATATATTATTTTAATTAAAAAATAAACTATTTCTAATTATTTTGATTTTCAGGAGTTTTCTGTCTAACCCGTATTTGTTCAATTAACTTATAAAGTTCGTCTAAAAATTCACTTCCTAATTTAGCTAATCTTTGGTTATCTTTACTGATATATTGTTTTAACAAATTCCTCAAAAACTCTGAACTAGAAAATTCCTCAATATCTTCCTCCTTTGTATATCTTAATAATATTGAACGTTCTAATATTACAGCAAATTCTGTTAACAGTTTTTCAGATTTTTGATTTGCAATAATCAGATTTTTCTCACGACTATAAATGATAAGTTGTTTGTAAAATACTTCATCATTATAGAATTTAATATAATTCAATATATCTTCCGCTATGATACTATTTGGAAGATGTTTTTTAGTTACCCATTTTTTCCACTTTCGCCATTTCTTAGACCAGAAAATTAAGTCTTGAAATGTTTGATAAAAACCATATAAAGAATACACAATTAAGACAATAAATCCAATAGTAACCGAAAATAGTACCAATATAGAAAACCATAATGTATTGCTAATTTTTGTGAAAAATATAACTGATATATTCTGAAAAAATAAAATTACTATCATATACATCAGAAATGTAAATATTATAAAAACTAATAAATAAATTACCAATATATCTTGTCTAAATAAGTTTATGATATTGATGATATTGGTTGAAGTGTTTTTTATAATAATTTTAAACTCAGAAATCAAATATAAAATTGGTACTGCCATTAGAAAAAACCACCAAAAAGGGTACGTAAATTTTCCATTATAAGCAGCTATAATAGCAAAAACAGACCACATAATTATAGGAGAAGACAAAAAACGTAAGTACATTAACAATAATAATAAAGATAATTTATTTTGAATAATATCATTTAAGTAATAATTTTCTATATTTTTTGTAAAAAATGAAAATTTTATAGATGATAGAAAAGAAGAGAAATATTGCAAAGTTTTATAAGAGCAAAGCAGAAGAAAAATTTCCCAGAAAAAAATAAGTAAGGATAAATGGCTATGATTAATTAGGAAGTTATGCTGATAAATCAGAATAATAAAAATTATGAGACATAAACATAAATCAATTGGTTTAATCCATCGTAAAAGTCTGAAAACATTGAGATAATGTTCTGAATTATCTAGTCTACATAAATGGGACTCAGTTGTAAAACGTTCTTTATATAAACGTCCTGTTGCAAATAGTCTTAAAAGTGTTCTACGAATATCCGCAGCAATATCATCAGGAATTTTATCTAATCTAGCTGTTTGTTGATAAGCGACTTCTTTTAACCATTGACTATCACTTACAAACGCATTACGAAGTAACCAAACTAAAATAGGTTGAGAGGTAACTCCAGCTACTTCTAAACCCCATTTGCGATCGCGAAGGGTTCCTTTAACTGTTGCAGATAATAACAAACATTCTGCTTGATATTGAATATTATCCCCTAAATCTTCTAAACGACTTCTAAAACCGTCTTGCAAAATTCCTAATAGATGAATAACACCATCTGGCCACGAAAAAGGTTTAGGAATGTAATTATATTTTTCTGGTGACTCATCTTCAACATAGGTTAAAGGATCATCAATTAATTCTGAAATATTTCCTACCATCTCAGTCAACATATTATCTGCTTCTGTCAAAATAGGGGTAAAAGTTTCTGATGGTTGAGTCTGAAAAATAACAACAGTTGTTTCTCTCCAACGACCATCTTTTAATAACTGTTTCGGACTAATACGTTCAAGATCCCTGAGAACAACACAAGTAGCAAAATATTCCTGAAAACGACGGTGAGAAAAGGTGAATTTTTTATCTTCTTCAATGGTTTCCTCTTCAGAACGGGTTAATTTTAGATATTCCAACGCATCCAAAAGTTTATCAAAATGGCCAGGAACCCTAAACTCAGCATTTCTCATTCCCTGACGAATAGCGTTACGAGTGGGACTCAGACCTAAATTTTGATCTAGAGTCATACAAAAAGCAACCTGTTCTGCGATCGCCCTTACTTCAGTGGGTTCGAGGTTAAAACGCTTTTTAAGACGTTCTTGATCGCGGGTTAATCGTTTATTTAAGTAAATTTCAAATACACTATGAGTATTCTTAGGAAAAGGAATTCCATCTCGCATATTTTCACAAAGAATACTTAAAAACATGGGATTTTTAGTCATCTGTTGAATGTCTGGAGACGCATTTCTC
>JAAUYD010051159.1_pt1 | contig 25121 bp, 24 predicted proteins | sample 7278101 | NCBI WGS metagenome assembly JAAUYD01 (sample SAMN14350128, study PRJNA611818) | marine sediment metagenome | isolation source: surface marine sediment (0.6m) | place: French Polynesia: Moorea | collected 2018-08
CGCTATCCCATCGCTCCCGTTCCGAAAAGGACCGTCCAGAGAATGGCAAAGGCCACCAGTCCGATCATCCAAAGATCTTCTTTTTTCATCCCGAACACCTCCCTTGCTTTGGCCAATGATGGATAGTCTTAGGTCTCCTGCACCACGACCTTCTGTTCCTGTTCCACCCGGTCGAGCTGCGCCTCGTTTGTCGTGGACATCTCCGCCTTGAAGCACAGGGCCCACATCATGATGATGCCCAAGATCCACCAGGCGATCTGCCAAGACCACAGCGGTGGGAAGCCGCTGAAGGAGAAGGCATCGTTGCCCAGGATGCAGGCGGGACCGATAGCGAAGAAATACCAGGCGGGCACGGCGATTTTCATGGCTTGGCGCCACTTGCGGCCATTTTCACTTGGGGCATCCACACTATCGAGCCACTCGCGCACTTCGCTCTGCCGCTGGCGGGTTTCCGCGTCGTCCTTGATACCAAGTCCACGACAGAGATAGGCGACCACAAACCCCACGAAAGTCCCCCAAAAAGCGCTGTGCATGGAGAGGGGCCAGCGAAAGATTTGATCGGTGACCCACACGGCAATGAGGCCCGACAGCACCCCCAGGGCGGCGCCCACCCGTGGAAAACGGAAGCCCCAGATCACGCCGGCCAGCAGAATGTACATGACAAATCCAAAGGCCGTGGCCAAGGCGCCCAGGATAACGACCAAGCCCGTTGCCGAGATGGCGATGGTCAGCGCGACGACAGTCAGCGCCGTTGCCAGCAGCCGGTTGACCCAGATCTGCTCCGCATCGCTCGCCTTTCCCTTCTTAATATACCGGAAATAGACGTCCCGCAGGAGAATCGAACCGCCGGTGCCGATATAGGGCGCAGCGGTGGAGTGAATGGCCGCGATGGCGCCGACAAAAACGATCCCCAGCACCACCGGGGGCAGGAAAGATTTCATCAGGGCGGGGACCACCATATCGCTGCCCAGGTTCTGAAAGGCCGCCACTCCGGCGCTCTCCAGCAAACGGGCGCCCATCCCCTGGAAAGCGGTAAAGAAAAAGAGCGCCATTCCCACCACGAAGGTGGACATGAAAGCCTGCTGCCAGGCCAGCGGTTTGGGGCTCTTCAAGCCGAAGGTCCACATGGTGAAGGCGGGAGAGGACTGGATCCCCATCAGGGCGAACATGTAGGTGAGGATCATCATGCTGGTCCAGGGATTTTCCCCCTCGGCGCCACCCAGGCCAAAATTGATCACCCGGGGGACCTTGAGGAAGCCCTCGTCAAGACCGGCCAGCTTGGCCGAAAACCCGCTCCAACCGCCAAACTGAGGCGCCGTGATCACAAAGAAGCCCAGCAGCATGATGCCGCCCACCAGGAGAACGAACTGGATCACCCCCACCCAGGTGCTGGCTTTGAGACCACCGGTGCAAACATAGAACCAGACGATGAAGCCCATAAAGATGGCACCGCCGGCGATGGGCGCCCCGGTGATCACGTGAAAGAGCACCGCCGCCGTGCGCAGCTGAACGGCGGAATAGATCGACGCGTAGAGAAAGGCCGCCAGCACCACCAACCAGCGGACCGCCTCACTGTTGAAATAGTAGGCGTACATGTCTCCCGGCGTGATAAACCCGTAGCGCTTTCCCAGCAGCCAGACCCGTTTATTGAAAAAGGTGCCGGTGATGGGGATGGTGAGGACATAGAAGGAGGCAAACGCGTAGGCCAGTCCATTGGTGAAAATGGCGTGGGGGTGGCCGATGAAGGTCCAACCGGAGAAGGAGGCGGCCGTGGCGGCCAACAAAAAGGCGAAAAAAGGGATCGAACGGCCGGCGATGGCGTAACCGGCAGACGTTTTCTCCGTAAAGTACCCCTTCAACCCCCAGTAAAAACAATAAACAATATAAACCCCGAGCATGATGTACACCCAGGTGGTTCCACTCATGGAGCACCTCCTTGAGGATGGGCTCCGGCCTCCACAAAGCTCTCTGCGGTACCCTACCCTGGACGGCGTGGCCACCGGCGAACGTCTTGGACATCCGCGGCACAGTCGGCGGTCCACACCATCAGCGCAGCAGCTTCAGATCTGCTCTGTGGAGACCTCGCCGATACGTGTCAGCGATCTGGCGCCAGCGGTCGGGACCAGCTTCCCGACGATCGGTGGGCCGACAGCCAGACGGCTTTTGCCAAGTCACCCCTGCAGGGAGGATAGGCTTACCCTATACGTACATATTTACGGTTGTCAAGTACATTTGTACTTATGAATCGTTTTGGGGCGTCGCTCGGGTGGGACAGGTAGGCAGGAGTGGCCACGGCGGGCCGTATCAGACGTGCTGCAGCAGAACAAAGACCAGAATCATGGCGCAGTAGGCACTAAACAGCGAAAGACCCTGAAGCCCCGGACGTCGCGGCCACAGCGTTGGCTCCTCCTGGGACAGGGGCAGCGCTTCCACCGGCAGCCCGCTGCTGGCCAGTGCGGGAAATGGGATGATGTTGCCGCAAGGCTCCACCGAATGAAGTTTGACCGCGCTGCGGCTCAAGCGCTCCTTGATCATCGCAACCAGTTTTTGATCTTCGACCCGCTGGGCTTGCCAGAGGATTTCCAGATAGATATCGGTTGTTTCGGTATATGCCTCGTCGATGGGTGCCATTTTGGTCGCCTCCCCTTGGGTATTTGGCACGATCTGACGCGATGGGAAATTGACAGCCGCTCGCTGGATTCATTGGCGGGGACCCAATGGACCATGCCTCCGGCGAATGTATCTTTATTTAACGCGGGTCATGACCCGCGGGAGCTGTGATTGTAAAATATCGGCCAGGGTTTCGCCGATATGGGCGATGAGGGCCTCATCCTCGAGGGCCACCGCCTTGTTCAGCATCTCCAAATATGCGCCCAGCTTGGGATAGCGGTCAAGCACTTTCACGGACACACACAGTTCGCCATCCACCCGCTCGTGAGTTCCGGCGGACGCTCCAGTGAGCACCGCCTTCGGCACTTCGAGGGCCCGGGCCAGCAGCTCCAATTCATCTTCGGTGGGATGTTGTTTGCCCAGCTCAATGTTCTTGATCTTGGTTCGGCCCGAATCCAAAGGGAGATTGAACGCCTTGGCGCCAAAAGCGCCCTGATTCAGCCCGGTGCGTTTACGCAGCACTTGTAACTTTTCTGCAAATGACAGCTGCATAGCGCCTCCATTTCAACGCGATATGCCTGGCGGCCACCAGAGGGGTAGCGGCGTCGCTGGATGATCGATGCGATCGTTGGGTGCTCGATGCGGTCGATCCCTATTCGTTAAAATCGATGGATGTCCAATAAATCAACCATCCGTATTCTTGTAAGTACAATTTTACTACATCAAGATGCGGTCCCGGTCAAGCCCCTGGATCCTTTGAAGACTCAAATTGGCTTGATGTTTTTTGGGGTCGATGGCGGGTACTGCTTGGATGATGGGCGGACACCTGATGTACGAATGTACTTTTCGATTGACAGGCCGGCCAAGGTGGGTATGATTAGGGGTATCCAGCTATTGAGGCTTGGGGAGAGGTAAGATGGCGACCATCATCGGCAGTAAAGGGATCGCGATTCTGTTTTTCTCGCTCGTGATCGGCCTGTTCGGATACTTCATCTACTTTCTGGTGATGGGCAACACCGATCCGGCTTACTACTGGCAGAATCCCGCTTATCGGAGCGGATCCACACCGCTGCAGCCGAACGCGCCCGTCTCCCAGCAGGTCGCCCAAACGATCGAATCCCGCCTCATTCTGCTCCGAAACGAGTCGCAGACGGTCGGCAAGCTGAAAATCACCTATCTGGGCATCGCCGATGGCAGCCTGCGCTTCGATGTCAACATTTTGGATCTGGACCCCAACTTCGCCTACCGCTACACCGTCCCCTTGGCGCATGCCAAGAAACGCTTTCGCATCGCCGAACAATACTTTCAGGCCCAGGCCACCTCACAGCGCAAAGTCCGCCTCATCCACATCCCATTGCAGTGAATCGAGAAGCGCACCCATTCGCGGCCGACGGCCCTAAATCTGTCGCCGACAGCCGTCATATGTAGCCCATTTGACCGATCGTCACGAGTATCTTCTGGGCCGATTCCTCGGGTGTGAGATCGGTGGTGTCCACCCGCACCGCGGGATTGTCCGGCAGTTCGTAGGGATCGTCCACACCCGTGAACCCCTTGATCAGTCCGGCACGGGCCTTGGCATACATCCCCTTGCGGTCGCGGCGCTCACATTCGTCGATGGGGGTCGCGATGTGGACCTCGATGAAACCGCCGTATTGTTCGATCACCTCACGGATCTCGCGACGGGTGTTTTCATAGGGGGCGATGGGGGCACAGATCGCGATGCCGCGGTTTTTGGTGATCTCGCTGGCCACGAAGCCGATGCGGCGCACATTGATGTCCCGGTCCTCCTTGGAGAAGGTCAAGTTGCTGGAGAGGTTCTGGCGGACGACATCTCCGTCCAGCAGGGTCACCGGACGATCGCCGCGCTCCAGAAACTTGGCGTACAACACCTTTGCGACGGTGGACTTGCCGGCACCCGAGAGGCCCGTCATAAACACCGTAAACCCCCGCTTGCGGGGCACCGGATGGCCTTTGCGGATCTCCGCGATCACCTCGGGAAAGGTGATCCAAGGGGGCACTTTGCGCCCCTTCTGAATGCGCTGGCGGATGTCGCTGCCGCTCATGGCGATGGTCTGGGTGTCCGGCGGCACATCGCCCGCGAAGCGAAATTCGTCTTCGAAAGGCAGGTAGACCATCTCCTCAAAGGGCAGGATCGCGAGCCCCAGCTCTTCCTTGGCGGTCTCCAGCATCTCCTTGGCGGCATTCTCGCCGTAGAACTGCTTGTCGCCGCTGCGCGCCGGCGCGCCGTGTCCCGGGCCGACGATGAAGTGGGTCGCACCGAAATTCCGGGCAATAATGGCGTGCAGCAGCGCTTCCCGCGGACCGGCGAGGCGCATGGCCAGGGGCAGCAAATTGAGGAGCTGGCTGTCGGGTGGATAGTGGTCGGCCACGGCGCGGTAGCAGCGCACACGGACATAGTGGTCGAAGTCCCCCGGCGACGCCATCCCCACGTTGGGCAGGAGCAGCAGGTTGGCGTTGGCCTGCCGCATGGCCTCCATGGTCATGGCGAACTGGGGCCTGTGAATGGGCTGGCGGGTGTGGAAAGCGGCAATGCGGTGCCAGCCCAGGCGCTGGCAGGTGCGCCGCACTTCGGCGGGATCCAGACGCAATTGTTTGAAGTCGAAGTGCAGCGGTGGACTGAGCACCTCCAGCTGACCGCCCACATAGTGCGTACCCATCTTGCCCATGAGATAGGCCACGCCGGGGTGGGCGACGTCCGTTGTGCCGTAGACCAGTTCCGCCTCTTTCGATTTGTCCGCCGGCCAAATCTCCGCGATGTGCATGATGGCGAGTAAAAACCCTTCCGGATCGCGCAGGGTCACGCTCTGCCCCGCCTCCAAGCGATTGGCCACATCCTCGGCTACATCCAGGCAGATCGGCAGCGGCCAGAGCACCCCACTTTGCAGGCGCATGCGGTCGAGCACCGATTCGTAATCGGTGCGCGTCATGAAGCCGTCCAGGGGGGTGAAGGCACCGTTGGCCAGCAGCTCGAGATCGCACATCTGCCGTTCGTTGAGGCTGATGTCCGACAGGTCCATGGAGAGCTTCTTAAGGGTCTGCTGGCGCTCCTCGTTGACAAGCAGCTGCACCAGGTTGTCGGCGACATAGGGGCTGATAGGGGTTGTCATATACGCCTCGGCTTGTTTTTTTGGGGACGCTGGAATTTTGGGGTACCAGTAGGACAGAGGGCCGATCTCCTCGACGGTGCGGCGGGCCACCGGCAAATCACCTCACCGGCCCGACAGCTCACTGGTCGATCGGCCCCACGCTTTATTGCTTCACGGGTCCACCGGCTTACGTCGTTCCACGCCGAACGACGAACCAGGGATTGAGCAGGTTTTCCTTGTTGTAGGCGAGGGGCTTACCGCTCTCAAATTCGACCACCTCGGCGCCCGCGAAGAGGGCGATGGCCTGGCCGGCACCCGTGTCCCACTCCATGGTCGGTCCGGTGCGCGGATAGAGATCGGCGGCGCCCTCCGCCACCAGGCAAAGCTTGAGGCTGCTGCCGGCGGAGATGAAGGCCACTTCGCCGTGCTGGGCGCGCTGCTTATCGATCTCGGCTTCGAGCTCCGGGTTTGCATGCGAGCGGGAGCCGACGATGGTGAAGGGGCGCGCCATAGCAGCGGAGATGGGCAATGCTTGGCCCTTCTCGCTAAGGGCCGTGAGATCCAGGCTGCCTTGCGCCGTGTCGGCCGGCACCTGTGCCGCGGCTCCTTCGAGTTTGAAGGCTCCGAACCCCTCCCCGGCGAAATAGAGCCAGTCCTTTACGGGGACGTAGATCACGCCCATGACGGGTGCCCTGCCTGCGATGAGGGCGATGTTGACGGTAAACTCGCCATTGCGCTTGATGAACTCCTTGGTGCCGTCCAGGGGATCCACCAGAAAGAAGGGATCCCAGGCCGATCGTTCCGCGTAGGGGATTTCGCGCCCCTCCTCGCTGAGAACGGGGAGTTCGGTTTCGGCGAGGGCCTTCATGATAATCTCGTGGGAGCGGCGGTCCGCCTCGGTGAGGGGGGACTTGTCGGCCTTGATGTCCACGTCGAAATCGGTGCCGTAGACCTCCAGGATGGCCTTGCCGGCAGCGACGGCGGCAACGATAACGGGTGGCAGCAGCTGATGTATGGATGTCATTGGGATGCCTATCTTTGGTTGGTAGCGGTTCATCGAAATCGTCCATCGACCTTGCAGGGACGATATACCCCAAATATGGAGGAGTTGCAAATATTGTTAAATGGTTAGCCGGACAGGCAATAGTTGACAAGGGCGCTGCCTCTCGTTTACAAAGAGGGCCTCCCATAGTCGGCATTTGGCAGGCACCTCACTTCAAGCAACGCATCAGACAAACCCTCTCAAGCAGCTGTTAAAAAATACAATACGATAGGGAATATTATGAAAACGTCCCCGCGCCGTCCAACCCGCTATCCCTGCTTGCAGATCCTGATCCTCCTTTTTCTGCTGATCCCACTCTTCACGACGCCCTCCCTGGCTGACAACTGGCAGAAGACCCTCGCCGCCGCCAAAGGCCAGACGGTCGATTGGTTCATGTGGGGCGGCTCCCCGGCCGTAAACGCATATGTCAACGGATATGTGGCCGATGCGCTGGCCGCGCGCTACGATATCAAACTGCGACAGGTGCCGGTGAAGGACATCGCCGAGATCGTCAGCAAATTGCTGGTGGAGAAGCAGGCGGGCAAGAACCGCGACGGCAAGGTCGATCTCATGTGGATCAACGGCGAGAATTTTCGCACCTGCAAACGCCACGGCCTCCTGCACGGCCCCTTTGCCCACCAGCTGCCCAACCTCAAGTACGTCGACACCGAAAAGCCGGCCGTCAAAAACGATTTCGGCGAACCTGTCGAGGGCCTCGAATCGCCTTGGGGCAGCGCTCAGGTGGTGATGATCTATGACACCGCCCGCACCCCCGAGCCACCCCGCAGTGTGGCCGCCCTCATCGACTGGATCCGGGCCCATCCCGGTCGCTTCGCCTATCCGGCCCCCCCCGATTTCACCGGTTCGGTCTTTGTACGCCACCTCTTCTACCATGTGGCCGGCAGCGTCGACGCTTGGCAGGGGGACTTCGATCGCCAGGCCTTTGCCAAGGCGGCCGACAACACCTACGCCCTCCTGCGGGAGCTGGCCCCCGCCCTCTGGCGCCAAGGCAGCACCTATCCCGAATCCCCGGTGCGCATGGCCCAGCTGTTTGCCGACGGCGAGATCGATTTCAGCTTCAGCTATCACCAGGCCGAGGCTTCCAAGAAGATCCACGACGGCCTCTTTCCGGACACCGTTCGAACCTATGTCTTCGACGAGGGCACCATCGCCAACACCCACTTCGTGGCCATTCCCTTCAACGCCGCCGATACGGCCGGCGCCAAGGTGGTGGCCAATTTTCTCCTCTCTCCCGAGGCCCAATTGAAAAAGGCCGATCCTGCGGTCTGGGGCGACTTTCCCGTCCTGGAGGCCGGTCGCCTGCCGGAGGAATGGCAGCAGAAGTTCGCCGCCCTCGAACGGGGGCCGGCCACCCTGCCTGACGCCGTCCTGCAGGGCCACCAGCTGCCCGAACCCCCTTCGGAGATCCTCATCGAGCTGGAGAAGGGGTGGCAGCGGAAGGTCCTGAAAGCCCAGTGATCGTCCGGCCTGCCACTCAGCGGGGCGTGGCGCGCGACCGCCAGCCCCCCAGCCGCCTCACCCATCTGCTTCTGCTGACCCCGGCGCTGCTGGTGGTGGTGGGCCTCTTCGGCGGCGGCCTCCTCATGGGCCTGATGCAGAGCCTGGGGCATATCCCCGCCGCCGGTCTGCAGGAGTTGAGCCTTGGTCATTTCAAGGGCCTCTTCAGCGACCCCGATTTCGTGGGCAGCCTCAACCTGACCCTTTACATCGCCGCCACCGCCACCCTCATCGCCACCCTTCTCAGTGTGGGCCTGGCCCTCGTGCTGGTGACGCTGGCACGCCGCCACCGCCTGCTCACCTTTCTGCTTCAGATTCCCCTGACGGTGCCCCACCTCGTGGTAGCCGTGGCCATGATCTTTCTGCTCACCCCGGCAGGGCTCTTCGCCCGTTTGGCCGTTCAGCTGGGGCTTGTGGATTCCATTCAGGCCTTTCCCCTCCTGGTCAACGACCGCTGGGGCGTGGGGATGATCATCGCCTACGTGTGGAAGGAGGTGCCCTTTATCACCCTGATGATCCTGTCGGTGCTGCAAACCGCCGGCATCGAGCTTCTCGAGGTGGGCCGCACCCTCAAGGCCGGCCCCTGGCAGCGGTTCCGCTACATCACTCTGCCCACGATCTTTCCCAGCCTGAGCGCCGCCGCCCTCATCGTTTTCGCCTACACCTTCGGGGCCTTCGAGATCCCCTTTCTCATGGGCCGCACCTACCCCATGCTGCTGCCCGTCTGGGCCTACCGCAGCTACAGCGACGTCGATCTCATGGCCCGGCCGGAAGGCATCGCCACCGGTTTGGTGATCGCGGCGGTGGTCTCCCTGGCCATCGTGCTGGCCCACGCCATCCTGAGCTACGCCCGGCGACGGGGGGCGGTGCTGTGATCTCGGATCGGGACGATACCAACCGCCGCCTGCTCTTCTGGGGCGTCCTCCTGGTGATCGTCGCCGCCATCGCCTTGCCCTTTCTGCCCCTGTTCATCTGGTCCTTCAGCGAACGCTGGTTTTTTCCCGACCTCCTGCCGGCCCGTTTCGGGCTGCGGGCCTGGTCCTACGTCTTCGACACCGCCGGCCCCCAGATCCTGCATGCATTGTGGCAGAGCGTGGCCGTCTCCGGCGTGACGGCCCTCATTTCGGTGGCGGTGGGCGTACCCGCCGGTCGGGTGCTGGGACTCTACGATTTTCGCGGAAAGAACCTGGTGGCCGTGCTCCTCATCCTGCCCGTCATCGTGCCCTCACTCTCGGTGGCCATGGGGCTGCACCTCTGGTTTCTGCGCCTGGGTTTGACGGAGACGGCGGTGGGTGTCGTGCTGGTCCATTTGACCTTCTGCCTGCCCTATGCTGTGTTTGTCATGTGGGGGGTCTTCGCCAACTACAACCCGGATTTCGAGGATCAGGCCCGCTCCCTGGGGGCCTCCACCGTTCAGGTGGTCGCCCGGGTGATGCTGCCCTTCATGTTCAACGGGGTTTTGGTGGCGGGCCTCTTCGCCTTTCTGCTATCCTGGAGCCAATACCTCAGCACCCTCATCATCGGCGGTGGACAGATCACCACCCTGCCGGTGTTGCTCTTCGCCCTCATGGGCAGCGGTGATCGGCCCGTGGCCGCTGCCGTAAGCCTCGTTTTTGTTGCACCCGCCCTGGGAGCCCTTATCGTAACTTCCAGGGGCATGGGGCAGCGCAACCTGTCGGGAGTATGGTAATGGGTGAACTGCAGCTTGAGAAGTTGAGCGTCGCCTATGCGGGTCAGACCGTCATCCAGCACCTTGACCTGCGTGTCGCCGAAGGTGAGATGGTCAGCCTACTGGGACCCAGTGGGGCCGGGAAGACCACCATTCTGAAGGCCATCGCCGGCCTGCTGCGCCCCGCCAGCGGCGATATTCGCATCAACGGCAGCTCGGTCCTCAATCTGCCGCCGGAGCGGCGCGACGCCGTTATGGTGTTCCAAAAACCCCTCCTCTTCCCCTTTATGAACGTGGCCCAGAACGTGGCCTTCGGACTGCGGATGAGTGCCCACCTCACCCGCCGGGAGCGCCGCCAGCGCATCGAAGAGATCCTGTCCCTCACCGAACTGGACGGCTTGGGACGCCGCAAGGTGCACGAACTCTCCGGCGGCCAGCAGCAGCGCGTCAGCCTGGCCCGCGCCTTGGTGCTCAAGCCGGCCATCCTCCTGCTGGACGAGCCGCTGAGCAACCTGGACGCCAGCCTGCGCCAGCAGATGCGGGAGTTGATCCAGTCCATTCAGGCCGAAACCGGCGTCACCACCCTCTTCGTCACCCACGACCAATCCGAGGCCCTCATGCTCTCCCACCGGGTGTGTCTGCTCCTGGAGGGGCACCTGCGCCAGGTGGGACGCCCTCATCAGCTCTTCTATCGGCCGGCGGATCCCGATGTGGCCCGCTTCTTCGGCGGGGCCAATTTCTTCGAGGGCAAGATCGACGGCGGCCGCTTCACCTCCGCATTCGGAGAGGTAGACGCCCTCCAGGCCGGCCAGAGCGGCACGGTCACGGCCACCATTCGGCCAGAGGATGTCCACATTTTCCGGAATGGCAACGGCAACGGGAACGCCGCCCTCTGCGGCCGGGTGAAAAAAACCAACTTCGAGGGAATCGCCACCCGCATCTGGGTATCCTGCGGCGGTCAGGAGTTCGTCGTCCTCACACCCGACACCGGCTTTCACACCGGCGACAGCGTCCACCTCGAACTGCCCGCGGACAAGATCTGCCTCTTTCTCCCGAGCACCGACAGCGGCGATCCGGCCGCCCACTGAGCGAAGCGGAGTTCGCCATGGCCGACATCCACCAGATGCTGCCCAGCGCCAGAGCCTACGTGGCCAAGCACGACTGGGAAAGCCGCATGGGGTTCGATCTGCACGAAGCGGCCGTTGCCCCCTTGGCTCAGGGCGAATACAACCTCAACTACAAGGTGAGCGCTCCCGCCGTCACCCTGGTCCTGCGGGTCAACGTGGGCACCCAGATCGACCGCACCGATCAGATCCGCTACGAGTACAAGGCCCTCCAACTGCTGGCCGACAGTGGCGTCACGCCGCGACCCTACTACGTGGACGACAGTCGGCGCGATTTCGACACCGGCGTCCTCTTCATGGCCTATCTGCCCGGAGGGCCCCTCGACTACGCCCGCGACCTCGACCAGGCCGCCGACCTCTTCGCCCGCATCCACCAGGTCCCGGTGCCGGCGTCGTCGAACCACCTGATCCGGGAAGAAGCCCCCTTGAGCCTCATCTACGAGGAGTGCCACGGTCTGCTGGAAACCTATTTCGCGTCCGACCTGGCCGATCCCGAGATCCGCCATTATCTTGGCGAGGTTCGCCACTGGGCGGCCGAAAACCGTGCGACGGAACGCTATTATCAGGCCGATCCCTGGAACTGCATCGTCAACACCGAGGTCAATTCGGGCAACTTCATCGCCAATCGGGATAGGGGCAGCCTCCACCTGGTGGACTGGGAGATGCCCCGGTACGGCGACCCCACCCAGGACCTGGCCCATTTCTGCTCGCCCCTCACCACTCTCTGGAAAACTGACTACCGTATGCGGGCCGCCGACAAGGCCCGCTTCATCGCCGCCTACACCGACCACCTCAATGACGCCCACCTGCGCGACACCCTCATCGAGCGTCTCCGCCTGCGCGAACCCTACGTGCTGCTGCGCGGCATCTCCTGGTCCGCCATGGGCTGGGTGGCCTACCAGGGCGACTACGCCGGCGTGCGCAACCCCGACACCTGGGCCACCCTGCAGCGCTATCTCCAGCTAAATTTCATCCGCACCCTCTTCGATCCGATCATCCGCTAGCATCCGCTAGGGACCATCCGCTAGGGACGGTCATGATTTTTTGCGTTTCATAGAGACGTCGCTAGCCTCGGTCATGATTCATCGCGTATTGCCTGCGGAAATCGTCTGAAAAACTTGTAAGGACGTAGGGCCTCCTGCGACTGAATGCAGCAAAATGCGTTCATCCGCCGTTGGCACCCGCAATGGACAACGGCCGATCCCGATAATTGACAAGGAGGCACGCCATGATGACGGTCGCCAAACGATATCACCATCAACGCTGGATTATCCCAGCACTGCTCATTCCTCTCCTGCTCGGCCTGGCCCACATCCAGGCCGCCGCCGCCGTGGACAATGGCATCTACGGCGAGCTGCTCGGCCGCTATGTCGACAACGGCCACGTGGACTACAAGGGCCTGAAGACCGAAGAGGCGCGCTTGGACGCCTATCTCGAGGGATTGTCCAAAGTCGATCCCGACACCCTTTCCCGCGAGGCCCGCTTCGCCTTCTACATCAACGCCTACAACGCCTGGACCCTCAAGCTCATCCTGACCGGGTACCCCGGCGTGGACTCCATCAAAGATTTGGGCACCCTCTTCTCCTCCCCCTGGAAGAAGAAGATCGCCAAGATCGACGGCGAAACCCTCACCCTCGATCAGATCGAGCACGACATATTGCGACCCGAGTTCAAGGACGCCCGGGTCCACTTCGCCATCAACTGTGCTGCCCTTAGCTGCCCGCCCCTCCAGACGGAACCTTTCGAGGCCGAGCGCCTGGATACCCAGCTGGACGAAGCCACCATCGCCTTCATCAACCGCACGGACCGCACCTTCCTCGAGGGCGAAGACCTGCACGTGAGCCGCATCTTCAAGTGGTTCAACGAGGATTTCACGCCCGACGTGGAGACCTTTGTGCGTCAGTACGCCAGAGGGGATCTGAAACAGCAGCTCGATGGGAAGAAGGATGTCGCGGTTCGCTATCTGGATTATGACTGGTCGCTGAATGGAAGCTGAAAAGGGAAAAAGGTTTCCGGTGCTTGCCATCACCGTAAACCCGGTGGCAAATGACGGGCTTGGCGATCGCCAAGGCCGGTCACCCGACCATCTGCTCGTCAGGCATAGCGACACCGGTATCGTCACGCGAGACTTGGGCCGTTCGGCTGATGTGACGTCGTTTAAACCGGTGCCTGTGTCGACCGCCGACGCCCACCTTTCGATTTGGATGCCACCCGCGCAAAAGCCCCCTTTGCCGCACGTACCTTCGGATTGCGGCGCAAGTGTTTCCCGCCGGAATTCACGTGCGTTCGCTGGCGAAGTTGAGTAGCGGACGCCGCCTGGGCGGGATTGACGGCGGCATAGTCAAAATCTGCCAGCGTGCGCCGGTCAACGGGTTTTCCCAACGCACGGTGGACGGCACGGACCATCTGACGGTCTTCGTCGGTGATAAAGGTGTAGGCTTCTCCGTTGCGCTCGGCCCGACCGGTGCGGCCGATGCGGTGGATGTAGGTGTGGGGAGTGTCGGGCATGTCGAAATTGATCACATGGGACACGTTGGCCACATCGATGCCGCGGGCAGCGATATCGGTGGCCACCAAGATCTGATATTTACCTGATTTAAAACCGCCCATGGCTTCCTGGCGCTTTGCCTGAGAGAGGTTGCCCTGGAGAGAGGCTGAACCATATCCCGCCTTGCACAGCTTGACGCCCAATTGTCTGGCGCGGTGCTTGGTGCGCGTAAATATCAGCACCGCCTCGCTGGGGAGGGTCTTCAAAAGACGCAGCAGTAACCGTGTCTTAAGATGTTGGGCGACGGGGTAGAAAGCGTGACGGACCGTGTCCGCGGGCGCTTCCCGCTGGACCTTAATCTGCACCGGGCGCTTCAAGACATCGTCGGCCAGTCTGCGAATCTGCGCTGGCATGGTGGCCGAAAAGAGCAGTGTCTGCCGCCTTGCCGACGGCAACTGGGCCAGGATACGACGAATGTCGGGCAGGAACCCCATGTCGAACATCTGGTCGGCCTCGTCAAGCACCAGCGTCTCGACCCTGCTCAAATCCACCGTCCGGCGATGGACATGATCCAGCAAACGCCCAGGACAGGCGACGACAATGTCGGCTCGCCGCAAGGCGTTGATCTGGGGTTGGATTCCCACGCCCCCGTATACGGCCGTACTGCGCAGGGCGGATTTGCCAGCGAGTTGATGGACGCTCTGGTGAATTTGTTCTGCCAGTTCGCGGGTGGGGGCGACAATCAGGGCGCGGACGCCGGTTCCCGCTATCCTTAAGAGCCGGTCGATGGTGGGCAACACGTAGGCGGCGGTTTTCCCGGTGCCGGTCTGGGCAAGGCCAATGACGTCTCGACCCTGCATCACTTTTGGAATGGCTTGGTATTGAATGGGTGTTGGGGTGATGTAGCCAGCGGCATTGATGCCCGCTGTGATCTGTGGATGAAAATCGAAAGTGCTAAAACTCAATATCTTAAAATTCCTCAGTAATAATGGTGAGTGGTTGGTCAATAGCTCCTGCGGCGGCGCGAGCGCTTTTTCTTGCGCTTTTTTCCGCCCGAATCCGCGGGTCGCACGATAATGTTGTTGCCGTCGATACGATTGCCGTTGAGCGCTTTGATGGCCTGATCCGCCTCGGAATTGCTGGGCATTTCAATGAAACCGAACCCCTTGGGACGGCCGGAGAACCTGTCTTTGATCAGTTTGATACTCTCGACGGTGCCGAATTCGCGGAATAGGGTTTCAAGCCGCGCTTCGGTCGTGCTGAAGGATAGGTTCCCGAGATAGATGTTCATGTCATCAACCTTTCGTAGACGTTCTTCGCTCAGCAGTCGATCCGACGGCTTCATCATGTCACCGACGTTGCGGACACGGCGGCATCACTCTTACCAAGAGGCGGAAGGTAAGTGCCACGAACACTAACATCACTGACGGGTTGAAGGATGGATGGGATCGGCTTCCAGGGGGGCTCTCAACAGGGAGGGGCACCTTTCGGTATCGAAAGGGTGCCCCTCGGTTTGATGCTGTAGAATACTAGACTACCGTGACATTGGCTGCGGCGGGACCTTTTTGTCCCTGCTCGATGTCGAAGGTAACCTGGTCGCCTTCGTTGAGGCTCTTAAAGCCACTGGCATTGATGGCGGAGTGGTGGACAAACACATCGGGTCCGTCTGCCTGCTCAATGAAGCCGAACCCTTTTTGGTCGTTAAACCACTTGACAGTTCCGTTGGCCATGGTGACATCCTCCTTTCTATGAGATGTTCAAAATTTTTGTCTGGAGGATGCTGCAGGTAGGTACCATGGTGTTCCTTCAGAAAAAAATCGCGCCGCAACTCAGGTTGCGGCGCCAAGTTGAATGGTTAACGATAACACCGTTGAAAGTGAAAGCAAGGTATTTCTCTTTATTCATTCTTTTCTTTTCGGTTAGCACGCCGCTAACCTGACGTGTCAGCCCGGCCTCGGCGGTGGCCTGCAGTTACCCTGTTGGCTCCTCTTCGAATTCGTGCTAACTGACTAAAAGATAAGCAATTATCGACTTTTCATTTGACATCTGTAGTCCGCGCGGTAGACTAAGAGAACCCATTCAAACGACACCCATCCGTTTTATTGCCGACCACCAGGCCAAATATATCCAGGGGGGAATCAATGAAAAAAACCGACTACGCCAAATCCTTCACCGTCGCCGGGACCACTTATACACGCTACGATATCCAACAGCTCCAGGCCGAAGGTCTTGCCGATATAAACCGCCTGCCCTTCTCCATCCGCATTCTGGTGGAGAACCTGCTGCGCAAGCTTGATGGGCGCGTCGTCAAAGAGGAAGACCTGCTGGCCGTGGCCCGCTGGGAGAAAACCTATGCGACGCCGGTGGAGATTCCCCACCACCCGGCCCGGGTTCTGATGCAGGACTTCACCGGGGTGCCGGCAGTGGTGGACCTGGCTGCCATGCGCGACGCCGTCAACGCTCAGGGCGGCGACCCCAAAGCCGTCAATCCCCTCGTACCGGTGGAGCTCATCGTGGACCACAGCATCCAGGTGGACTACTACGGCACCAGCGACAGCCTCACCCAGAACGTGGCCAAGGAGTTCGAGCGCAACGGCGAACGGTACAAGCTGCTCAAGTGGGCCCAGAAAAGCTTCGCCAACTTCAAGGTGGTGCCGCCCAACTCGGGCATCTGCCACCAGGTCAACCTGGAGAACCTCGGCCGGGTGGTGATCACCGGCGAGAGCGAAGCGCCCGAGATCGCCTACCCCGACAGCCTGGTGGGCACCGACTCCCACACCACCATGATCAACGCCATCGGCGTCATGGGCTGGGGCGTGGGCGGCATCGAGGCCGAGGCCGTCATGCTGGGCCAGCCGTACTATATGTCCATCCCCGAGGTGATCGGGGTGCGCCTCAGCGGTGAGTTAAAAGCCGGCGTCACCGCCACCGACCTGGTCCTCACGATCACCGAAATGCTGCGCAAACGAGGCGTTGTGGAGAAGTTCGTGGAGTTCTTCGGACCTGGCCTGGGCAATCTCTCGGTGCCCGACCGGGCCACCATCGCCAACATGAGCCCCGAGTACGGCGCCACCATGGGGTTTTTCCCCGTGGACGAGAAGGCCATCGATTACCTGCGCCAGACCGACCGCGCCGGTCGTGCCGAGATCGTCGAGGCCTACACCAAGGCCAACGGTCTCTTCTTCACCGGCAGCGAATCCCCCGAGTACACCGATGTTCTCGAGCTGGACATGGCCACTGTGGAACCCTCCCTGGCCGGCCCGGCGCGCCCCCAGGACCGCATCGGCTTGAGCGCCCTCAAAGGCGCCTTCGCCGAGATCCTCGGCTGCGCCTACGACCGCGACGCCGAGATCGAGGGCCTCTCCGAGTTCGTCAACGAATCCGGCTGCAAGACCGTGCGGGCGCCACGGTGCAAACCGGTGGCCAAACGCGACTTCGAGATCGACCTCAACGGCCGCACCGAGAAAATCAGCGACGGCAGCGTGGTGGTGGCCGCCATCACCAGCTGCACCAACACCTCCAACCCCTCGGTGCTGCTGGGCGCTGGCCTGATGGCCAAGAAGGCCGTTGAGCGGGGCTTGCGGGTCCCCGGCTACGTCAAGACCTCCCTGGCCCCCGGCTCCAAGGTGGTGGTGGACTACCTGGCCGACGCCGGCCTGACCCCCTACCTGGACGCCCTGGGCTTTCACCTGGCCGCCTTCGGCTGCACCACCTGCATCGGCAACAGCGGCCCCCTGCACCCTGAGATCGAAGATCTCATCAAGACCAACGACCTCAATGTGGCATCCGTGCTCAGCGGCAACCGCAACTTCGAGGCCCGCATCCACCAGCAGATCAAGAGCAACTTCCTGGCTTCTCCCATGCTGGTGGTGGCATTTGCCCTGGCCGGGCGGGTGGACACCGACCTGACCATCGAGCCTGTGGGCATCACGCCTAACGGCGAACCAGTCTATCTGGACGACATCTGGCCCGCCGATGCCGAGATCCAGGCCCTGGTGGACACCCATGTCAAGGCCGAGTTCTATACGCAAGAGTACGGCCGCATCTACGACGGCGATGCGTTCTGGCGAGATCTCGACGTGGCCGAAAGCACCACCTACGCCTGGGACGCGGCCTCCACCTACATCAAGAATCCGCCCTACTTCGAAAACTTCTCCCGCGAGCCCCAAGCCGCGGGCAAGATCGAAGACGCCCGCGCCTTTCTCCTTCTGGGTGACAGCGTGACCACCGATCACATCTCCCCTGCCGGTGCCATCCCGGCCGACTACCCGGCCGGCCAATATCTGATCGACAGCGGCGTGGACCCCTCCGATTTCAACTCCTACGGATCCCGTCGCGGCAACCACGAGGTGATGATGCGGGGCACCTTCGGCAATATCCGCATCAAGAATCAGCTGGTGGGGGGTAAGGAGGGCGCCTTCACGCGCAAATTCCCCGAGGACGAGGAGCTGTTCAACTACGAGGCCGCCATGCAGTATAAATCGGCCGGCATCCCGCTGGTGGTGCTGGGCGGCAGCGAATACGGCACCGGCTCCAGCCGCGACTGGGCCGCCAAGGGCACCAACCTCTTGGGCATCCGGACCGTCATCACCAGGAGCTACGAGCGCATCCACCGCAACAACCTGGTGGGCATGGGCGTCCTGCCTTTGATGTTCAAGGAGGGGGACAGCGCCGACTCCCTCGGTTTGGACGGCAGCGAAACCTACACCATCAGCGGCATCGAGGGCATGACGCCGCGCAAGAGTCTCCAGGTGACGGCCACCAAGGCCGACGGCGACCAGGTGCAGTTCGATGTCACCGCCCGGCTGGATACCGAGGTGGACGTGGATTACTTCCACCACGGCGGGATCCTGCCCTATGTGCTGCGCAAGATCATGGCGGGGTGAGGCAATGTCGGTCGGGTTGCGCCAGCAGCGTTACCGGACAACAGGCTTGATGAAACCCAAAAGGCCCCCAGCCATCACACGGTTGGGGGCCTTCTTTGTGCCAATCTTTACCGGAGCTTTACACATCGCTGGCCGAACGGTCTTACCTTGGTGGTGAAACCCACTTACGAAACCACGCACCCAAAGGAGACCGGCCATGCAACCACCCCGTTTCCACCTCGGCGTCCTTGGTATCCTGGCATTCGCCGCCCTGCTCTCAAGCCCCGCCCCCGCCGCCCAGGGGGATCTCAGTGAAGCGATCTTCTACGTCCACTGATACGATGTCGGCAAAGCGGCCCTGGAGGGGCTGCCCGGCGTGGTAAAGGTCACCCGCGGCTGGCGCAACCTGCGCGAAATCAACACCGTCACCTATGACCCCGCCAAGATTTCCGTGACCGAAATGACGGATCACCTCAAGGCCGCCGGCACCTTTGGCGGACTTGCAGAGTAGATCATTGTCAGGTCGCTCGCTGCGCTCACAACCTGACCAACTACTACTTCGAATCTTTTGTAGGTCAGGTTGCCGGCGTAGGCCGGTTACCTCATAAATCCCAGCGCAAGCGCATCGAATCTGTTGACCCGTCCTGTATAAATGTGTATATCTTTATCGATCCTTACACATTAAAAGATGAGTGGAGGTTCACCGATGCGAACCAACATCGTCATAGACGATCGTCTTATGGCCGAAGCGCTGGCCCTCACGCAGCTGAAGACCAAACGTGCCGTCGTTGAGACCGGTCTCAGGCTGTTGGTTCAGATGAAAAAGCAGGAGCGTATTCGGGAATATCGCGGCAGGCTGAAATGGGAGGGCAATCTTGACAAAATGAGACAGGACACATGATTCTGGTCGATTCATCTGTTTGGATCGACTATTTCAATGGCGTAAACCGGTGGCAGACAGACGCCTTGGATCACCTTCTCTCCACCACGACGCTCCTCATGGGCGATCTAATTCTCGCCGAAGTTCTTCAGGGTTTCAGGCGTAAGAAAGACTTTGAAACGGCGAATCAGCTCCTCTCTTCCCTACCCTTCCGCGCCATGGGTGGCTACCAAGTCGCCCTTCAAAGCGCACTGAACTACCGACGCCTCAGAAAGAGCGGTATCACCGTCAGGAAGACCATCGACGTATTTATCGCTACCTTCTGCATAATAGAAGGCATCTCCCTGCTTCATAACGACCGTGATTTCAAGCCGCTGGAGGTCCACTGCGGCTTGGCGACATACACACCGCCGCGCTGAGTTCGCTTGTCAGGTAGTTCGCTGCGCTCACAACCTGACCTACTACTAATGACCCACAAAAACGCCGCACTCGTAGGTCAGGTTGCCGGCGTCCGCCGGTTACCTGACAGCCATAAGCAGCAAAAAAGCAGATCACTCCAACGCCATCTCTTTGACCGCCTCAGGAACTGAAGCCGCACCCCAATCCAAAACGTAATGACTGCGCGCGACATGGGTTCTGAACGAGGACCAAGCGTAGTCCTTGGGCATTACGACATAGCCATGCTTCACCGCATTGTAGTGGATGTAGTCCATGTGTCGGTGCAAATCATCTGTATCCCGAATAACATGATCCCAGAAGCGCCGCTGCCATATGGTGGTCGAGCTTGACGCCTTTACAGCCTTTTTGTAGCGGTGCACGAATCGTAGTTTGACGGATTGCATCGTCTTGGAGAACGATCCTTTGCCCGGCGTGATGATCCAATGGAAATGGTCATTCAGGATAACGTAGGCGTGCATTTTAAATCCAACGGAAGCCTTTACCTCCCGCATGACCGCAAGCAGCAGTTCTTTATGCCCATCTTCTCGCAGGAAGGGTTTGCGAAGGTAGGTGACGGCCGTGATGAATACCGGCCGATTGCCGGGATCGTAGCGTCGGATGTTGGTCATTTCGTCTGGTTTGCATGTAATGGCGAGTAGGGACCCATGTCATTGTCAGGTAGTTCGCTGCGCTCACAACCTGACCTACAACTCGGAAACCTGCATCGCCCTGCCCTGTCGGGCGGATCCCACGATAACGGCGATGTCGCCGCCCCCTTCCTGTCTCAAGTTGCGGCGAACGGCTGTAGCAACCGCCTGCCACGCGAACGCGTCCGCTTTGTTGAGAAAGAGCGAGAGCCCCGCACCTGCCGGCACCGCCTTACGCCCACCAGCGGGATGATTCACGAGCCGGGCCAATCCGTCGGCCGTTATGGCGGCGCCCATGGTCACACCGCTCAGTTCGCTGAATCGCGCCGCGCGGTGCACGTTCTGCTCCGTCAGCGGTCGGCCGAGACCATCCAGTCCGGCCACGAAAATCACCTGGCGGCAGCTGTCGGGGATCACCGGTTCGTGCTCTGCCGGCGCCTTGAGCGGTTTTCGGGCGGCGCCGTCGCCCTCCACCAATATCCAGCGGAAACGGCCGCTGGCCGCCAGCACATCGATGGCCGAGGCGGGAAGGCCAACCTGTTTCTCGGGTTCGGCTTGAAGGGGCGACAGTACGGAAAAGTGGGAAGGCAGCTCGGTGGAATGATCGAGCTGGTCCAGAAGGTCTTCGGCGCGGACGGCTTCCAGAACGAGGGGCGACTGGCGGGGAGTGGGAAAGGCGATCTTGGTGGTGGTGGTGGTGAGAACGGGGCCGCCGCCAGCAGCCAGCTGGTGCGCCAGGGCAAACATCAGGGTCGTCTTGCCGCCGGCCCCCACCAAGGTGACCACGCCGCCGCCATGGAGGTTCAGCGCGTCTGCGAGCGAGCGCCATTGGAACGGGTGTGGGGTGGGGTCCATCATTGTGCCCCTAACGGCCCCTGCCCGGTTCGGGCAGGGGGACCGGTCAGGCTGCTGATATCGTTGGGAGCGCGCTATAGCTCCAACGGCGCCACGACGCGCACCATGGGCGCGGCGCGCAGCTCCTCCACCACATCGACGGGCACGGGTGTGTCGGTCTGACAGAAGACGATGTTGCGTTCGCCTGCCAGGTCCTGCCCCATCTGCATGCGGCCGATGTTGATGTCGTGGGATCCCAGGATGGTGCCGATGTTGCCGATGGCACCGGGCTTGTCATCGTTGTAGATTAACAGGATGTGGCCTTCCGGCACCAGTTCCAAGCGGAAATCGTCGATCTCGACGATGCGCGGGTCGTTGCGGCCGATGATGGTGCCGGAAATTGTGGAGGTGGCCGCCGCCGTGATCGCCTTGACCGTGATCAGATTGACGTAATCCTCCGACGTGGTACTCGTGGTCTCGAGCACTTTGATGCCGCGGTCCTTGGCCATGATGGGAGCGTTGACGAAGTTGACCATCTCCGCCACCATGGGGGTCAGGAGCCCCTTGAGGATGGCGATGGTGACCGGCGCCAGGTCCATGTCGTGAAAATCGCCGGTGTACTCGATCTGGATCTCCTTGATGGGTCCGCAGGCCAGCTGGGCTTGGAGCATGCCCATCTTGTCGCCCACCGTGATGTAGGGGCCCACCTTTTTAAGAACGTCGCCGGCCACCGAGGGAGCGTTGACGGCGTTTTTCACCGTGCCGGTCTGCAGATAATCGATAATCTGCTCGGCCACCGCCACCGCCACGTTGGTCTGGGCTTCTTTGGTGGAGGCACCCAGGTGGGGGGTGCAAATGACGCGGTCGAACTGAAAGCAGGGATGGTCGCCCGGCGGTTCCGTGGCGAACACATCTAGGGCGGCACCGGCCACCTTGCCGCTCTTGAGGGCCTCGTAGAGGGCGTCCTCGTTGACGATGCCGCCGCGGGAGCAGTTGACCAGCATCACCCCGTCCTTCATCTGCTCGAAGGCCGCCTCGTCGATGAGGCCGGCGGTGTCCTTGAGCTTGGGCACGTGGATGGTGATGTAGTCCGCCTTGGCCAGCAGCTTGGGCAACGTCATCGGCTTGAAGCCCGCCTTCTGGATCTGCTCCGGCGTCACGAAGGGATCGTAGACGATGACGTTCATCTTCAGGCCGCGAGCCCGGTCGGCCACGATGGAGCCGATCTTGCCGAAGCCGATCACCCCCAGCACCTTGTTGTAGACCTCGCGTCCCTGAAGCTTTTTCTTCTCCCATTTGCCATCCTTCATGGTGAGTGTGCCCATGGGAATGTTGCGGGTCAGCGACATCATCATGGCGATGGCGTGCTCGGCTGTGGTGATCACGTTGCCCGTGGGGGTGTTCATCACCACCACCCCGCGCTGGGTGGCCGCCGGAATGTCCACGTTGTCCAGGCCGATGCCGGCGCGTCCCACCACCTTGAGCCTGTCGGCTGCGGCGAGCAGATCGTCGGTGACCTTGGTGGCGCTGCGGATCACCAGGGCGTCGTAACCGCCGATGATGGCCTTGAGCTCTTCAGGGGGCAGACCGGTCTTGACATCCACCGAGATGCCCTCTGCCTGTTCAAACATATCGATGCCGATCTGGCCCAGGTTGTCGCTGACCAATACCTTCATGCTGCTCCTCTCTTTACCGCTGTTGCTGAGCTGAAAAAGGGTTGAACCGGGGAGTCTCCGGGAAAAGGGGTTCCGGCGCAAAATATGCTTTTGGGAACGAGCCGAACTGCCTGAACTTATACGCTTTCAGTCAGAATAGAGCGTTAGGCATAAACGATTCGGGCGGGGTTGTCAAAGCGGGTTCCGGCGCGATGGTTGGGAACAATGGCGGGCCTTCTGGTAGATCCGGATGATGTGTGTCGGAAACTGCGTTTTTCCGCAAAACAAAGGGCACCGAATATGTGTTTTGATCAATTTAATTTTTTCGAGAAAATGAGGCCCGGCGAGACGCCGCTACCACCGTTCCAGCAGCGCCACCGCCTCGATGTGGAAGGTGTGGGGGAACATGTCCACCGGCTGCACCTCGCGCACGCGGTAAGTCTCCTTCATGATCCCCAGATCCCGCGCCAGGGTGGCGGGGTTGCAGGAGACGTAGACGATCCGGGGGGGCGCCAATGCGAGCACCTGCTTGACCACGTCCTTGTGCATCCCCACTCGGGGCGGATCGATGACCAGCAGATCGGGCGTCATCGCCAGTTCGGCCAGGCGATGGCGAATATCTCCTAAGACGAAGCGGCAGTTGGCGATGCCGTTGCGCCTGCAGTTGGCCTCGGCGTCGGCCACGGCACTCTCCACGATCTCGAAGCCCACCACCTCCTTGGCCCGCCCCGCCAGGCAAATGGCGATGGTGCCCGTACCGCAGTAGAGGTCCACCACGGTCTCGGTGCCCGTCAGATCGGCAAATTGCATCACCTGTTCGTACAGCCGGCCAGCACCCCTGGTGTTGGTCTGGAAAAAGGAGTTGGCCGAGATGTTGAAGGTGTAAGCCCCGATCCGGTCCTGGATCTGATTCGCCCCGGCCAGAGGTCGCTCGTACTCGCCAATGGCCACGCCCGATTTGCGCGCTGTGACATTGTTCACAACCGATACCACCGCGGGATGCCGGGCCATGAGGCGCTCGGCAATGGGCCGCAGGGCCTCAGGATTCTCCGTCTTGGTGATGAGGTTGACCATCCACTCATCGCGGGACACCGAGTGGCGCAGCATGACGAACCGCCAGAAGCCCTCGTGGCTCTTCAGGCCGTACACCGGCAGGCCGGAGGCCTTCAGCGCATCCTTTATGTCGCCCAGCAGGGTGTTGCCCAGGTCGGGCTGGAGCAGACAGGCGTCGATGTCCAGCACTTTGTTGAAGGTACCCGGCACGTGCAGCCCCAAGGCGAAGCTGGTGTCGATCTCTTGGCCGAGCTCTTCGGGCAGCAGCCAGCGCCGATCCGAGGTGGAGAACTCCATTTTGTTGCGGTAGCCGAAGACCCGCTCCGACGGCAGGGTGGCGTGCACCGGAATCCCCTCCAGGAGGGCGATGTGTTCCAGGGACTCGGCCACGTGGCGGCGCTTGTATTCGAGCTGCTTGGCATAGCGGAGGAACTGCCACTTGCAGCCACCGCAATACCCGCTGTAGGGACAGGGCGCCGCGACCCGATCCGCCGAGGGCGTTAGGATCTCCACCGCTCGCGCTTCGGCGTAGGAGCGCTTTTTGCGAAAGATCCGCGCCTTGACCACGTCGCCCGGCACCGCCTGGTCCACAAACACCGTGAAACCATCGATCTTGACGATTCCGCGGCCGCCAAAGGCGATGTCGCTGACCGTAATCTCGAGCGCTTGTCCGCGTTTGATTTTCATCGAATTTTTCAATATTTTACTTGGCGTCGGCGAACCGCTTCAGGGGCTCCAGACCCATTGGCAGCGAGCACCGTAGGTCAGGTTGCGAGCGCAGCGAGTTACCTGACAATCGAGTTCACCAATGCATATTCGTAGGTCAGGTTGTGAGCGTAGCGAACTACCTGACATCGGGCCATATGTCCACATTAAAGAAAGGCATCATGGATCACAATTGGGCAACTCAAACCAACATCGCAGTCACCAGCGGAGATTACCAACTCCACGGCGCCCTGCACCGACCCCATGGCACCGGTCCCTTCGCCCTGGTGATCGAAGCGAAAGTAGGCCAATCCCTGCCGGGTCAGCTGTTGGGCCAGAGCGATCTGCTTGGGGGATTCGCCGCTGGCCAGCAGGCCGTGGCTACCGATCACCAGGGCGAAGGGACCGGTGCCATGGGGTCGGTGCAGGGCGCCGTGGAGTTGGTAATCTCCGCTGGTGACTGCGATGTTGGTTTGAGTTGCCCAA
>JAAUYD010215488.1_pt1 | contig 25113 bp, 22 predicted proteins | sample 7278101 | NCBI WGS metagenome assembly JAAUYD01 (sample SAMN14350128, study PRJNA611818) | marine sediment metagenome | isolation source: surface marine sediment (0.6m) | place: French Polynesia: Moorea | collected 2018-08
GGCACGTTCTCTCATCCCTCACATTCTAACATATCTTTTGTGACTATGCTAGACTAAGAGAATAAAGCCGCGCTAAAGACGCGGGGTTTCAGACCCAAAATTTTCGATGAATATTGATACAGAAATCTGGCAAACGGTTATGGAATTGCCAGAATCACTAAAAAAAGAACTTCTACATTATGCTAAGTATCTGAGGGAAAACTACTCAAAAGATGTTTCATCAGAGCAGCATTCTGTCAAAAAACGTCGTTCAGGCATCTTAAAAGGAACATTTGTTCTACCATTGCCCGATGATTTTGATGAGCCATTGGAAGATTTTAAGGAATACATGGAATGAGTGATTTTTTGTTAGATACTCATGCCTTTATCTGGTTATCTGAAAATGATTCTAACTTACCGGACAATCTAAGGGATATGATTGATGTAGCAGATAGGGTTTATCTCAGTATTGCTAGTCTCTGGGAAATTGCTATTAAGTTAAATCTTGGTAAGTTATCACTACAAAGAAGCTATGAAACGATTGAGGCTGAACTTGAATCTTCAGATATTCTCTTACTACCTATTTCATTTATTGACACTCTGCAAATTCGTCATCTACCATTACATCATCGCGATCCCTTTGACAGAATGTTAATCGCTCAAGCAATCAATAGATCCTTTGTTTTAATTAGTCAGGACACTAAATTTGATGCTTATTCAGTTCAGAGATTATGGATATAAATTAAATATAACGAGGTAATCGCCCTATTCAAAAAAACAAAAAGCGATCGCTCTACCCCAGAAAGTTAAGAAATGCGATCGCCCTATTCAAAAACACAACAAACGATCGCCCTTTCTATTGAAGAAAAGCGATCGCTATGTTGATTTAGTATGTATCTTGAGAATATGTATATTCAGTGGCGATAAAACAAAAATGTGTGGGAACAAATTGTCCTTGATTGTTTAATGTCGTCACATATATCGCATTTGGACCAGCACCGATGGTTACGCAGGTTATTGCATCATCGAATTCCCATGCCTGACAGACTATATTACATTGTTGCAATTCGTCAAATGTTATTTTGTATCCACCATCAGCCATATAACGTATATCTGACGCTTTGACAAACTCTGCCGTATATCCTTGACCTACAGATTTTTTAACATCTCTGCCGATAGTACCAGAAACAATTGTTTTTGTCATGATTGACTCCTTTTTGTGATTTTGTTTTGTTGTTCACTTATAAGACGATCTCCCCACCCCATTTCTGAATTTTTCGAGTTAGAGGCAAATTTTTTTTGACTTGATTGATTTTGTCAACTGTGCTATAAAGCCCACAATTCTTTTACTGCCTAGCTTATAGCCATTTTGCTCTTGGTATTAATAGCACCATATTTATCTGAGCAAAAATCCAAATGAGGACAAGAAACTATGAAAAGAGCGATCGCAGTTAACGAAGTCAGAAGTTAGAACCTAAAATTAAGTGTATTTCACTCGTTAAGCGAAACGCTGTATATGAAACCCAAATATCAAATCCTCGACAAAATCTATGAAAGTGCTAATTCATTGGTCTATCGAGCTTCTCTCAAGCCCGATAATCAGCCTATTATTCTTAAAATTCTCAAAGAAAACTATCCTACTCCCTCAGAACTAACCCGCTACAGACAGGAGTATGAAATTACTCGTTCTTTAAACGCGGATAATATCGTTAAAGCCTATGGTTTGGAGCGATATAAAAATAGTTTGGTTATGCTGTTAGAAGACTTTGGCGGTCAATCCTTAAAGTTATTATTGTCCCAGAGTAAATTCAGCTTAGAAAACTTTCTCACGATTGCAATTAAGATAACTGATAGTTTAGCTACAATTCACAATGCTAACATTGTCCATAAAGATATTGCCCCTGCCAATATTGTCTATAATTCTCAAACAGGACAACTCAAAATCATCGATTTTGGTATTTCTACCCGTTTATCCCAAGAATTTTTGAGCGTTCTACCTCCCGAACAATTAGAAGGAACTTTAGCTTATATCGCCCCAGAACAAACAGGGAGAATGAATCGAGGTATCGATTATCGTAGTGACTTTTATGCTCTTGGCGCGACTTTTTATGAGCTTTTAACTAACAAACTTCCTTTTGAAACAACTGACCCAATAGAGTTAGTTCATGGTCATATTGCTCAACAACCTTTACCAGTCCATGAATTAATTTCTGATATTCCGTTAGCTGTATCTAATATTATCAATAAACTATTAGCTAAAACACCAGAAGATAGGTATCAAAGTGCTTGGGGAATTAAAGCCGATTTAGAAATTTGTCTTAATCAATTAAAGTCTCAAGGACAAATTTCTCCATTTGCTTTAGGTAGTCAAGATATCACTGAAAAGTTTAATATTCCGCAAAAACTTTATGGTCGAGAAGCAGAAGTCAATCGGCTTTTAACAGCTTTTGAGCAAGTTAGCCAAGGAAAAACGGAGATGATTCTTATTTCTGGTTATTCAGGTATTGGTAAATCTGCTTTAGTCAATGAAATTCATAAACCTATTACCAGTAAACGAGGAAATTTTATTAGTGGTAAATTTGAGCAATTGCAGCGAGATATTCCCTATTCTGCTATTTCTCAGGCTTTTCAAGACCTAATTCGTAAACTGCTAAGTGAATTAGAAACCAAGCTACAAATTTGGAAACATAAAATTTTAGAAGATTTAGGTGATAATGGTCAAATTATTATCGATGTGATTCCTAATCTTGAAAAGATTATTGGCAAACAGCCTCCTGTAAAACAGCTAGGCAGAACTGAAAATCAAAAACGGTTTAATTTATTTTTTAAACGATTTCTGAATATTTTTTGTAGCGAACAACATCCTTTAGTTATCTTTATTGATGATTTACAGTGGGCAGATTTATCATCTTTAAATTTAATTGAACAATTAGTATCAGATCCTGACAACAAATATTTACTATTAATTGGGGCATACCGAGATAATGAAGTTAGTCCTACTCATCCTCTAATACAAACTTTAGAGCAAATTAATCAGGTTGAAGTTTCCGTAAATCAGATTACACTCACTCCTTTAAATATTGAAAATATTAATCAATTAATTGCTGATACCCTAAGTTGTTCAACAGAAATTACACAACCTTTAGCTAAGTTAATTGCCAAAAAAACTGGTGGTAATCCTTTTTTCCTGACTCAACTTCTCTATTCTTTATATCAAGATAATTTATTAGTATTTAATGCTAATCAATCTTTTAATCCAGAAGGCGACCAACAAAGTTATTGGCAATGGGATATAGAGCAAATTAAAACTGTATCTATTACTGATAATGTAGTTGACTTAATGGTTCGCAAAATTGAAAAATTAGACGATCAAACACAACAAGTTCTTAAATTAGCCGCTTGTATTGGTAGTTACTTTAACTTAGAAATTCTAGCTGTTGTTAATAATAAATCTCAAACAGCCACTGCACAGGAACTACAGTCTGCTTTGGATCAAGGCTTAGTTATTCCTTTAAATAATAATTATAAAGTGCCTCTACTGGAAAATTTTGCAGAATTATCAAACAATAATTCAGAATATATTCCCTATAAATTTTTACATGATAGAGTACAGCAAGCTGCTTATTCTCTAATCCCAGAAGATAACAAAAAACCAATTCATCTTGAAATAGGTCGCTTACTACTAAAAAATCTTCAAAAGGATCAGCTAAACAATAATATTTTCGATCTTGTCAATCATTTTAACGAAGGTTTGGAGCTAATTACTGAGCAATCAGAAAAAGATCAGATAGCCCAATTAAATCTTCAAGCTAGTAAAAAAGCCAAAGGTTCAACTGCTTATGAAACAGCATTAAACTATTTAGATATTGGGGTGAAATTATTAAACTCAAAGGATTGGAATTATCAAAATTCATTAATTTTTGAAATAAATTTAGAATTATTAGAAGCTCTTCATTTAACAGCCCATTTTCAAAAGGTTCAAGATTTAGCTGATGTTCTGCTCAATAAAAATTACGATACTCTTGGCAAAGTAAAAATATATCAAACTCTTTTCTTATCAAGCTTTGCTGAATTTAAAGAACAAAAAGCCATAGAAAGTGCTGTTAAAGCCTTAGCTTTACCCAAAATTGATATATATGTCCCTCAAGGTGATAACGAAATAAACAAAAGAACTAATCAAGAATATAATCGTCTAAAATCACTTTTAAAAGATAGGCAAATTAAAGATTTAGTAGATCTTCCACCACTTACAGATCCTTATAAAACTACTGCAATAGTATTATTACAGCAGATGATGTATTCTTTAATACGGAGAAATTCACCTTTAGTAAATTGGTCTATTTTAATTCAGATTAATCTCTGTATTCAACATGGAAATTCACCCCAAGCATCTATTAGCTATAGTTATTTCAGCGTATTTCAATCTGATTCAACTAGGGATTTTGACTTAGCATATCAGTTTGGACAATTATCACTAAAGTTGCGAGAGAAATATAATCTGCATTCACTAAATACCCCAGTCATTATGTATTATGGCTTTCGATGGCATTGGAAAGAGTATTTGAGAAATATAGAAGTACAGAAGCAATGTCTCAATGACTTTCAAAAAGGCAGAGATGGAGGATATTATTTTTTTGCTGCTCTCTGTTTTATGAATTATAATTTAATCAAATTATTTGGTGGATACAATTTAGAAAATATACAAGAAGATGGAGAAAAGTATCTTAAAATAGTCAACAAATTTTCTATAAAATATTGTGTCAATTATATCAGTATATGTCATCAAATAACGAATAAATTAGTTAATGATAACCAAGATTTTGTGTTCGTTGGTGATTCCTTTTCAGCAGAAGAAAAACAATTAGATATTTGGACTAAAAATAATAATAACTGGTTGTTATTTATCACTTATTTTTCTAAGACTTTTTGCTCTTACATTTTCAAAAAATATGACCAGGCGATTAAATCTTCTATCAAGAGCCAAAAATGTGTAGATTGCTGTGCCAAATATTTATCAGCTCCTCAAATTAATTTCTATTCATCGCTTACTTTTCTAGCCAATTATCACCATTCAGATCTAGTTCAACAAAAGCAATTATTAGAACGAGTCACAGATAACCAAAAAAATATGAAAATTTGGACTAGATATTGCTCAGAAAATTTTCAACATAAATATGATTTAGTAGCAGCAGAAAAAGCGCGAGTGTTAGGGCGAAATTGGCAAGCAGCAGAACTTTATGAAAAAGCGATTCAAGGTGCAAAAAAATATGAGTTTATCCATGAAGAAGCTTTAGCCTATGAACGAGCGGCAGAGTTTTATTTAGCATCAGATAGAAAAGAAATTGGTCAGCTTTACTTAAGAAATGCTCACCATTGTTACAGTCGTTGGGGCGCAAAAGCCAAAGTTAAGCAGTTAGAAGAAGAATATCCTGAGTATTTATTAGCAGTAACTAATCAAGATGAATCTACAAAACTGAGTACCACTATATCTACTTCAGGAACGAATGGAGAAATCCTTGACCTAACTACTATTCTTAAAGCATCTCAAGCTATTTCTGGAGAAATTAAGCTAGATCAACTGCTGCAAAATTTAATGAAAATTACTATTGAAAATGCAGGAGCGCAGACAGGGTTTCTAATTTTAAAAAATAATGGTAATTGGCTTGTGGAAGCTCAAGGAACAGTAGATAGCGAACAAGTTACTGTTTTGCAATCAATTCCCATCAATTATACGAACCCCGAGACCTCAATTCCGATCTTACCGACGACGATTATTAATTATGTCATTCGTACACAAGAAAATATTGTTCTAAATAATGCAGTCGAGGAAGGACAATTTATTAATGACCCTTATATTATTGACGCTCAAAGTCAATCAATTCTCTGTACTCCTTTGCTTAATCGAGGTCAATTAAGGGGAATTGTCTACTTAGAAAATAATTTAACCACAGGTGCGTTTACTGCTGAACGAGTGGAACTATTAAATATTTTATCTGCTCAAGCGGCAATCTCTATTGATAATTCAAGACTTTATCAAACCTTAGAACAAAGAGTAGAAGAACGCACTAAAGAACTATCCCAAACCTTAGATGTACTCAAAGCTACCCAACAGGAACTAATCTTTGAAAACGAGCTACTCAGAAATACTGAACAGTCTAGCTCATTTGACTACCAAGTAGGGGGTAGCTTATCGCTCGATTCACCTACCTATGTGGTACGCTCTGCGGATAGAAATCTCTATAAAGCATTAAAACAAGGAGAGTTTTGTTATGTTTTGAATTCTCGCCAGATGGGTAAATCTAGTCTAATGGTGCGGATGATCAACCACCTAAGTCATGAGGGATTTAGCTGCGCTGCGATCGATATGACCCGTATTGGTAGCGAAAACGTCACTCCCGAACAATGGTACAAGGGACTAGCAGTAGAGTTATGGCGCAGTTTTGGGTTACTCAGAAAAGTTAAACTTAAAACTTGGTGGGATGAAAGAAAAGATATTTCTCCTGTGCAACGCTTAAGTCAGTTTATTGAAGAAGTGCTATTAGTAGAAGTTGCTCAAGAAGATGATTCTTCGGCCAAGAACCTCGTCATTTTTATCGATGAAATTGATAGTATTTTAGCCTTAAACTTTTCTGTCAATGACTTTTTTGCTCTAATTCGCTCTTGTTATAATCAACGCACTCTCAATCAGGATTATCAACGTTTAACCTTTGCTCTTTTTGGCGTAGCAACTCCTGCAAATTTAATTAGCGATCGCCAAAGAACACCTTTTAATATCGGTCAGGCAATTCATTTAGAAGGTTTTAAAGAACATGAAGCACAACCGTTGCTCAATGGATTAACAGAGGGAATCAATAACCCTCAAGTATTACTCAAAGAAATATTAGCTTGGACTGGTGGTCAACCTTTTTTAACCCAAAAACTTTGTAAACTGATCCGTAATTCTTCAACCCCTATTCCCCAAAATAAAGAAACAGAATGGATCGAGGAGTTAGTGCAAACAAAAATAATCAATGATTGGGAAACCCAGGACGAACCCGAACACTTAAAAACTATCCGCGATCGCCTCCTCAATAGCGAACACAACCCGACTCAACTATTAGAAATCTATGGTCAAATTTGGCATCAAGGTACAATTACTCCAGTAAATAGCCCAGAAGAAAGTGAATTAATCCTGTCAGGATTAGTTATCAAGCAACAGGGAACTCTCAAAGTTCGTAACCGTATTTATAAATCAATCTTTGACCACAGTTGGATTCAACAACAAATCAAAGTTTTATTGAGATAATAGGGTCAAAACTGTTTTAATCCTTGGACTAATCGGGTAATTCCTATGGTTGCTGTTTCTTGTTGCAGCGCACCATAAGCAATCCGTAAATAGCAACCTTTTTCCATACCAAATGTCCCCCCAGGAAGCACAGCAATTTGATGGTTTTCAATCAATTTTTTAACTAATTCAAAATCATTTATATCCCTGTTAATTTTCAAGAAAAAGTAAAAAGCTCCTTGACTTTCAACTATGGTACAAATATCCTTTAATTTTTGAAGATAATTGATAAAAATATCTCGAACTTTGTTGATTTCTTGGAGATAACTATAACAATAATCTTTACCTATATTTAAAGCCCCTAAAGCTGCATATTGAGAAATAACAGGAGGACAAATCAAAATTGTGTCTTGAATCTTCTTAACTGCTTCTAATAAATGATTGGGAATGACCATATAACCGATTCTCCAACTAGCAAATCCATAAGCTTTAGATAAACTATACAAAGAAATAGTATAAGCATCACTATCTATAATTGAACCAGGGGAAAAATGTTTAATTTTATTATAAGTAAAATATTCATAAGCTTCATCAGAAATGTGATAAATTTCCTTTTCCCGACACAGTTGATTCACTGCTTTAAGACTAGACTCAGAATAAACAACACCGGTAGGATTGTTAGGGGAAATAGTAACAATTGCACGAGTTTTTGAAGTAATAGCTGCTTTTATTTTATCTAGAGAAAGTCGATAATTGTTGTCAGTTTCTACTAAAATAGGATGGCAATTAGCCATAGTAATAGCCATTTCATGATTAAAATAATAAGGCGTATTCAGGATAATTTCATCGCCAGCATTGCTAATAGCTAAAATAGCATTCATGAATGCCATATTGGCTCCTGCTGTTACTATCACAGAACGATTTTGATTGATATTAATCTGATTATCTTTTTGTAATTTTGTAACAATTTGATCAATTAAGGGACGAATACCTTGAACTGATTTATACTGATGATTATGGGAATGCTTTAGGAATTGATTAATTTCTTCAATGGCTTCTGGAGGGGGTGGATAATAGACAACCCCTTGTCCTAAAGAAATGGTTCCAGGATTATCTCGGATCAGTTGTCCCACTATAGGAATGATGGGAGATTGTACTATATCCATTCGTGAACGGAAATTAATCATTGATTATTCTTCTTATTACTAATATTAATAGTTAATTGTCAATAAATATCATAGCTTAAATACAATGAAAATTGTCACAAAACTTAAGCAAATTGTTATGGTTCTGTTAATCTTTGCTTATTCTATTTTCAAAGTTATCAAATAACCAAGGATGAGACTGAACTTAAAAATACTTTATTAAATCAATAATAGTAAAATCCTTAACCAAGATAAAATCAAATTATAATGTAAATTATCAAAAGAATTCCTAAAAATTGAGGAGTTAAATTATGGATAAAGACAACCAATTTGCCTTATTAGTAATAGGATTACCCTTATTAGGATTACTCTATTGTGGCTTAATTATTGCCTTTTTAATGAATAATCCTTTTGGTCGTGAACATCCCTTGATTACAGGGTTTGTGGTGATGGTCATTCCCTTTTCCACAGCAGCCACTATCTGGATTAAAGCCTCAGCAAAAGCCTATAAAGAACATGAACTGAGAAACCATTCTACCAGCAGTAAACTACAATAATGGAAAATCAATTATTAATAATTAACGATGGAATTTGGAGACTCTAAACCCCAACAACTTCCTGTTACCTTACCTGGAGGGACTCTCATCAAAGTTGAAGTAGAACAAACAGGAAGAGAAGATGTAGCCTTTGATGTTAAACCCTTCAGCCAAGTAACCAAAGCATTAGAAGAACTTACCACTGCCTTAGCAGAAACGTTACAAAAGACAAAACCCGATCGAGCTTCCATTAAATTTGGGTTAGAATTAGGCATAGAAAGAGGAGAGCTAATCGCTATTATTGTCAAGGGAGCGGGTAAAGCTAACTTAGAAGTTACCCTAGAATGGGGCAAATAAGTCCAATGTTCCCGGTTCGTTAACGTTGTTGTTATCCCTACCATAATTTAATGAGCATGGGTAAAAAACATGAGTCAACAACTCGAAAGACTCTTGCAACGTTGTGCTGTGAAACTCGCTGTTCCTGGCCAGATGGGTTGGGGAACAGGCTTTTTTGTCGCCCCAGGACAAATTTTAACCTGCTTTCATGTTATTAAAAATGCTCAGAATCGATTAGTCAAGGTCAGTTGGGAACAGCAAGAAAATTGGGCTGAAGCGGTTGTAGAAGACAGTCATGAATTATTGGATCTTGCTCTGCTCAAATTAACATCAGTTTTTGACTCAATTTCTTGTGTTTATCTAGACAACAGTTTTCAAGCAGAAGATCGATTTTACATTTATGGTTATCCCGATGACTTTCCTAACGGGGCCTCAGTAACCGGGCAATGTGAAGGAACCGCCCAAGATCAACAAACCTTGATTAAATTTAAAGCTGGACAAGTGCGACCCGGGTTAAGCGGTTCCCCAATTTTAAATCAACGCACCGGTAGAGTGTGCGGAATGGTCAAATGCACCCGCGATCGCAGTTTCGATCTCGGAGGTGGTGCTGTTCCCGTCGAAACCATTTTAACCACCTTTCCCCATCTTGTGGAAGAGCAACGTCGTTTTCATCAAAATAACCATCAATGGCGTTCCCTACTTCCCCAGTCTTCCAGTTACCATCAACTCACTCGTCAAGACTATCGTAATCGCAAAACTCTGATTAATAAAGTTAATCGTTATTGGATCGAAGGCGTTCTCGAAACCTCCCTAGATCATCATCAGGCGATCGCCTTAAATTTAGAAGAAAGACCCCTGGCCTTAAGTAGTCCGTCTAATTTAGTGGCAGAATTTTTGGACACCTCTGAGATCCAACTCTCTCAAGATACTAACGTCATTGATATTTTTGATGAACTGGGTGCCGGTCGTACCCTACTCATTTTAGGAGAACCTGGAGCCGGAAAAACCATTACCCTGTTGCAGTTAGGTAAAGAATTAATCAGACGGGCCATAGAAGATGCTCAACAGTTAATTCCTGTCGTGTTGAACCTCTCTTCTTGGGCTGAACGAAAACAACCTATCCATCAATGGATCGTCAAAGAATTATACATTACCTATCAAGTCCCCGAAACAGTAGGACAAGCTTGGGTAAAACAAGAACAACTTTTATTTTTACTAGATGGCCTGGATGAAATTCTCACCAAAGACTCTCAAGAAGCTTGTATCAGAGCGTTAAATCAATTTCATCAAGACTCTGGTTCAATAGAAATGGTAGTTTGTTGTCGAGAAAAAGACTATTTTGCTTTATCGCAACGTTTGAATTTAGAAAGTGCCATTTATTTACGATCTTTAACCTTAGAACAAATCGATCGCTATTTAAGCAGTCTTGGAAATGAACTGTCTTCCTTACGAACCATTATTAAACGCGATCCTGTGTTACAAGAGTTTGGAAAATCCCCGTTAATGCTCAATATTATGGCGATCGCTTATCAAGGGACGAAAATTAATGACGTATATACGTCTGGTTTAATTGAACAACAACGACAACAAATTTTTAATGCTTATATTCAACGAATGTTTAAGCGTTGTCGTCAAAATCCAGGGAATTACTCTCAAAAAGAAACTATCAATAAATTGGCCTGGTTAGCACAAAAAATGTCAAAATTTTCTCAAAGTATTTTTCTCATTGAGACGATGCAACCTACCTGGTTAGATAATATTAAGGAAAAAAGATTCTATCAAATAGGAATACGATTTTTAGTTCTCGCTTCCTGGAGTACCATTCATATCTCTTTGTTAGGTTTATATCATAGTTTAGTAGGAGAAATTCCCTATCAACCAACCCCTATAGAAATATTAAGTTATGGAAGCGTTGCCGGATTAATAGGTTCTATAATTTATAGTATAATTGGTGGTTTGACCGCTCAGAAGTTTAAAAATTTGGCCAGTTTGTTTAATGGTTTAATCTTAGGAATTATTTATGGATTTTTGTATGGAATTATTTGGCAAAGACTAGAAATGGGGATTGCTTATGGATTGATGATAGCTTTAGTTGGTATCCTTATTTATCGTCCTATGAGTAACGAAATTAACCCCATAGAAACCTTTAAATGGTCTTGGGAAAAAGCCACATTATATTCAGGATTAGCAATCATAATTGCCCTTAGTCTTTTTCTAGCAGGAAGTACAGGAGGATTACTCCAAAGTGTAATTTTAGGGGTGATGGTTTGTTTTATTTTCGTCTTCGTTAAAGGGGAAGAAATTGAGCAAAAAACCATTGTAAACCAAGGAATTTGGAAATCAGCTACTAATGCAACTAAAATATTTTTAACCATTGGTATCTTAACAACCATCTTATTTACTCTACTTGAAGGATGGGTTTCTGGTATCATTAATGGTATTCTTCTTGGTATTTTAGGGGCATTATTAGGAGCCCAATTTTCAGGAATTGTTTGTATTCAGCATTTTGTTTTGCGACTTATTTTATGGAGAAAAAGGAAAATTACCTGGAACTATGCCCGCTTTTTAAACTATGCTGCAACCCGTATTTTTCTGCAAAAAGTAGGGGGCGGTTATATCTTTATTCACCGTAGGTTAAGGGATCATTTTGCTCAACTTTCTTAAGAACTGGGGGAGCATCCCATTTTTGCCGAAAAAGTCTCTTTGGAGTTTGACAGGGAGATGGGGAGACGGGGGAAATTCATAACTATAAACTATTATCAATAAGAGACAATTTACAACTTTGGGATGCTCCCAGAACTGGAGTTTAGAGTAAAAAAAAACTACCCATTCTCAAGCCGATTATACAGACTTAGAAAATACAAAACTCAGATCAAGAAAGATAAACATTTACCCAAATCCAGAACTGAAAAAAAAGATTGTAAGTTTAGAAATTGTCATGCCCCTAGACAAACCATTAAATTTAATAATAGCAATTTTTCTCAAAATCGATGGTATCCAAAATTAACTAAGGGGTTGGATTTCAAGACTTCTGAACCTATTGTTGCACAAGCAAATAATACACCATTTTGTGTCGCATAAATGTATCAGTGAATTAAATAAATCGAGTTTCTATTTATTAATAAAAACCAATCATAATATCATCAAAACTTAACCATAGGCGTTGACTATACTGAAGCTGATGATTTTTTAGGTTCTGAAATAGTATTTTTTGAAGGCAATTTTCTTGGTCTAAGTTTTTCAACAGATGCTTCTTTTACTTTTATTCCAGGATTTTTTACAGTGGGTGAAGCTTTTTATACCTATGATGTTGCCAATGTGGGAATCGGGACTGGAGAGGTAACCTATTCTTTACGTCCAAAATCAACTCCAGAGCCAGTTTCTGTAATAAGTTTATTAGGATTAGGAACTCTGGCAGCCGGCTCTTTACTTAACCTTGATAAAGTGAATGATAGGGAGGATCGCTCCCTGAAATTTCTTGGTCAAGATGAGGGAGACTCTAATAAGGGAGAATGAGAGCAACTCAAACAACAGATAAATAATGGCAAGATATCAAGAAATTTATCCTTCTGCACCTTTGCTCCAAAGTGTTGATTTAGTACGCCCATCGGCCGCCGAATTACTAACCTTAGAGTATTTTGAAGCCGAACCCGCTTCGATGCCAACAGATAAGTACGAACAACATCATATTATCCTTAACTTAAAAGATGAACCTCATCGCGTAGAAAATTGGCGGGATGGCGAACATAGAGATTTTCTCTATCAAAAAAATGAAATTATTGTTACTCCTGCTGGTGTCTCAAGTGGCTGGAAATGGCACGTTAAAACTAAGTGTATTATTATCACTCTCGATCCTACTAAATTTGCAAAATTCGCTCAAACAGAATTAGGCATTTTACTTTCGACTCAGCAATTAAAAGATTTACCCCAGTTTCTCGATGAAGATATTACCCAGTCAGGAATTCAACTATTAGAGGCTTTACAAAGCGAAATGGGTTCACAGGTGATGTTTGAATCCTTTGCACGAATATTTTTAACCAAGCTAATTCTCAAGTATGGATTACAAACAGAAGAATACAATTTTTCAAAAAGTTTTACCGCCCAACAGTACAAACAAGTTTTAGATTATATTGCGATTAATTATGGCAACAACATTCTGCTAGAAGATATGGCAACCCAAGCCGATCTCAGTCCCTCTCATTTTTCGCGTTTGTTCAAACAAACTATCGGTCAAAGTCCTTATCAATTTTTGATGTCTTACCGCATCGAACAAGCTAAAAAAATGTTGGATAATCCCAATGCTTTAATGATTGATATAGCTATGGATTGTGGTTTTTCAGACCAGGCGCATTTTTCCCGCGTGTTTAAAAAGATTGAAGGGGTAACTCCTAAAAAGTATCGAAAAAAATAGCAAATAAGCGATCACATTTGTCTTCATTTCTAATTTCTGAAAGGTAATTTCCAAAATAGCAAGAATCTTCAAAAAATCAAGCAAAATCTTGCAAGAGATAATTTTGGAACTTCTGTAAATTGAAGATATAAAGTTCGAGTTTAAGAAAAACAAGAGGAAACATCATGAAAAATTTACTTTTAGCTACCGCGGTCACTGCTACACTACAATTATCTTTGGAATCCAACGCCGAAGCAGCACAAGTTAAAGAAGTTAATTTTGACAGTAACAATCAAAATTTAGTGGGTAATCTCTATCTTCCCGATGATTATCAAGAAGGGGATAAACTACCAGCAGTAGTAGTAACTGGTGCTTGGACGACAGTAAAAGAACAAATGCCTGCAACTTACGCTGAAGCAATGGCAGATCGCGGTTATGTGGTTTTAGCTTTTGATTTTCGCAATTGGGGAGAATCAGAGGGAAACGAACGTCAGTTAGAAGATCCAACCAACAAGACTCAGGATATTATTGCTGCTGCTAATTATTTAACTACACGCCCAGAAGTAGACGCGAATAGAATTGCTGGTTTGGGTATCTGCGCCAGTGCGGGGTACATGGCAGATGCAGCAGTACAAAGTGACGATCTAAAAGCGATCGCTCTTGTTGCTCCTTGGTTACACGATCGAGAAATTGTCAACGAGGTGTACGGCGGTGAGGAATCGGTACAGAGTTTAATCGGTATTAGCCAAAAGGCACAAACTAAATATGAAACAACAGGCGAACTATCTTTAATTCCTGCTGCTAGCGACAGCGATCCTAATGCAGTGATGCAGCAAGCACCATACTATACTGACCCCGAAAGAGGTGCAATCCCCGAATACGTTAATGAATTTAACCTTGCTTCTTGGTTCGGCTGGTTGACTTATGATGCTATCTCCACTGCGGATGAGTTAAACAAACCAGTCAAGATCATTCACTCTGAAACTGCTGCTATTCCTCAAGGCGCACAAGAATTCTATAGTCGTCTGTCAGGAGAAAAAAATGAACTCTGGCTTGAAGATGTTAGTCAGTTTGACTTTTATGATAATCCTGAAGCGGTTGCTACAGCTAGCAATGCAGTTGCGAAATATTTTGAGGAGACATTGTAAGGAAGACTCAATCTTGCTGTTTTTTCCATTCGTCAGTTAACAATCCCGCAAATCCCCAATTTTGTTTTTCAACTTAATTATTTTAGGAATATATTATCATGCAATACAAACTACTCGGCAAAAGTGGACTTAGAGTATCTGAACTCTGCCTCGGCACAATGACTTTTGGTGAAGACTGGGGTTGGGGTTCATCCCAAGAAGAAAGTAAAAAAATCTACGATGCCTTTCGCGAAGCTGGTGGAAATTTTATCGATACAGCCAATATTTACACCAATGGTACGAGTGAAAAGTTTCTTGGTGAGTTTATCGCCTCAGAAAGAGATGCTGTTGTTTTAGCTACTAAATATACTAATGGCTTGGGGGATGGTAATCCCAACGGTAGTGGCAATCAGCGTAAAAGTATGGTGCAGTCGGTAGAAGGTAGCCTTAAACGCATGAATACTGACTATATCGATATTCTTTGGTTGCATACCTGGGATTTTATGACTCCAGTAGAAGAAGTCATGCGTGCTTTTGACGATTTGGTGCGGGCCGGAAAAGTATTGTATATCGGTATTTCCGACGCTCCCGCTTGGGTTGTGTCTCGATGCAATACCTTAGCTGAATTACGGGGTTGGACGCAGTTCATTGGCTTACAGATTGAATATAGTCTGATTCAACGTACTCCTGAAAGAGAACTCTTGCCGATGGCGCGAACTCTCGATATCGGTGTTACTGCTTGGTCGCCTTTAGCTAGTGGTTGGTTGACGGGTAAGTATACAGGCGGTAAAGATGATGGGGACGATAAACGACTTAATAACGAAATGATGGAGGGGTTTGTCGATAAAAGCGATCGCAATACTAAAATCGCCCAGGAAGTAGATAAAGTTGCCGAACAAATCGGACAAAGTTCGTCACAAGTTGCTTTAAGTTGGTTATTGAGTAAAGGGGTAATTCCTATCGTTGGTGCAAGAAAAGTATCCCATGTAGAAGATAATCTCAAATGCGTTGAGGTGCAGCTATCTCCAGAACAAATTCAGCAGTTAGATAGCGTTAGCGCGATCAAACTCGGTTTCCCCCACGACTTCTTTAAAGCAGATATGGTCAGAAATTTTGTTTATAATGGCACATTCGACAAGATAAATAATCATCGTTACTCCCAATTAGCTAATTAATTCTTATTTTTTCCCCCTCTAGCGCATTTGGACTGGATATCTCTATCTCAATGCGCTATTTTTTATGGTCGATCGCAGGATAAATTAATTGAATACCAATCGTTTTAATCTTATCAAAAAGATTGTCTTGGCAAAAATTTAAACTCAAGCAAGAATCTTCAAAAAATTTAGTCAAAGTTTGCAAGAGATAAATTCTGGATTTTTCTAAATTGAATATATCGAGATTAAAACTCAAATTTAACAATTCACAGCAAAATAGATGAAATATATCACAGTAACTCTTATAGGAGCATCTTTAATGACACTTGCCGTTAACTCTTCTAATTCCTTCAACGTCTCTACACCAGATGAAGCTGCTATTCATACCATTGTTGAAAGTGTGGCGAATCTAGCCGACAAAGGTAATTTTGAGAGTCTAGAAAAGCTTTACGCCCAAGAAGTGGAAGTAGATTACACATCAGCTTTTGGCGGAGAAGCTGAGCTAAAAAGTCCCCAAGCATTAATGAGCTTATGGGCAAGTAGCCTACCAGGATTTGAGCGCACTCGTCATCAAATATCTAACATCGAGACTGTTATCAAAGGGAACCAAGCGACGGCGACGGCTGATGTAACCGCTAATCATTATCTCAATGAAATGTTTTGGCAAATTACAGGTAGTTATGAATATGGTTTAGTCAAAGAAGATGGACAATGGACAATAAATCAAATGACTTTTATCGCTGAATCAGAAAAAGGGAGTCGGGATATCATCAACCAGGCAGCCAAACAAGCGAGTCTAAATCCTTCAACTTATTTGCAACGTCAGCAGACAAAACAAGCTATCATTGATTTTTTAACCTCCTTAGAAGACAAAGATATGGAGAAATTTGCTTCGGTTTGGGCAGAAGATGCCGTGCAGGATATGCCTTTTTCTCCCGAAGGATTTCCTAAGCGCGTCAAAGGCAAAGCTAACCTGATCAAACACTATGCTGCTTGGCCAGAAATTAGCGGAAAAGCCAATTTTACTGATCGCTTAGTATTTTACCCCATGCAGGATTCTACAATGGTTTATGCTGAGTGGCGGGGCAATGTAGAGATTATTCCGACAGGAAGAAAATACAACCAGCAATATGGGGGATTATTTCAGGTTGTTAATGGCAAAATTGAACTGTTTCGAGAATATTATGATCCCATTGTGTTTCAAAATGCGTTTGGTCTTAATGAATGAAATCCTGACATTGAAGACTAAGATAAATGACAAAACCTCATCTCAAAAGTTTTAATGACTCGTCAACGTTCCCACCCTCTACGTCTCCATCTCGGAGAAGAACGCGACACCCGCCATGCGACCTGGTTAGAGCTATTCTTTGACTTGGTTTTAGTGCTGGCGATCGCTGAACTAGCCCAAATGCTTCACAGCGATTTGAGTTGGACAGGCATCGCCAGCTTTGCTGCACTCTTTATCCCTGTGTGGTGGCTGTGGATTGATTTTAGCTACTACGCTGACCAATTCGATATCAATAACGGGCCTTATCGTTTAGTGATGTTTGGTGTAATGTTCGGTTTGGTGGTTATGGCTCTGACAGTTCCCAACGCTTTGCGGGGGGGGTCGGCCGAATTTGCGACTATCTATGCCGCGCTGCGACTGGTGATTATTATTTTATACGTCCAAGCATGGCGATTTGTGCCACAGTCACGAGAACTGACGGCTCGATATTCCCTGAGTTTTTCAGTGGCGTTTTTTCTCTGGCTACTATCAATTGCCGTCCCAGAACCTGCTCGCTTTTGGCTGTGGGCAGTGGCTCTGTTGATTGAAATTAGCAACGGGCCAATCACCTACCTTACCATTCGCACAGTTCCTACCCAACAGTCTCATATGGATGAGCGATTTGGCCTATTTGTGATTATCGTACTGGGGGAAGCGATTATTGCCGTAGCGACGGGGGTTTCTCAAACCGAGTGGCAATGGCGAAGCGTCTTGACTGGCATGGGGGGCTTTTTAACAGCCGTTAGCCTATGGTGGATGTATTTTGAGCGGGCGGATGAATCGACTATCCATCAGGCTCTACGTGGAGGCAAATTGGCACTACTGCGATCTTATATCTACGGCTATAGCCATGTTCTCGCGTTTATGGGCATTGTGGCCACTGGGGTTGGCATTCAGTTTGCAATTGAGGCGGCATCAGGTCAAGCGTTTATGGCTGAAGCCCGCACCATTCTCTGCGGTGGGATTACCCTGTTTCTGATAGGAGTCACAACGTTGCAATGGGCTTCTCCTAATTCGTTGCCCAAGGGCGTTATCAAGGCGCGATCGCTGCTAGCCCTCTTAGCTTTCTGCCTCATTCCCCTCGGTTCGGGATTATCTCCTTTGAGCCTCGTGCTTCTGCTGAGTCTTTCCCTAGTCGCACTCAATCGGTTTGACGGGATCTCACTACCCACTTCTTAGGCGTAGCGACCTAAAATTATCAACTAGGGCCTGTCTGCAAAGTCATTATTGACTCAAGTGGCGGATTGACCTATCAGTATCTAGGTGGCCTTAACCTCAGCCAAGGTGAAGTCTATTTCGATACCTTTACCTATCAGGTAACAGACGGGACGGAAACGTCAGAAGCAACAGTGACGGTTATGTCCAATTTCTTTCCAGTGGGGTCGATACTTTTGTCCAGATCGATCCAGATGGCTTAAATGGTTCTGGACGTTCTCGGTCCTTTATTTTCGTGGAAAACGTTACTGTCACCGCACTGAATCAGCCTGACAATTTCGTTTTCTAAAGCCTTACGGGGGGAAAAGTTTGTCAAACTGAACTTCCCCCCACGAAAAATGACAAAAGCCTTATCTGAAAGTAGTTGTAGCGATTTTTGTACTACCCGTTACTGGGTACAATCTCTCTGAAGATTATATGAAGTGGGTTCGAGCAAACTGCACCTATGTAGTTCAATAGTACAGCGATCGCTAGTGGTAATTAAATGATTAAATCATCAAGACTCGTGGTTTCGTAACGTTCAAATGGTTGATGAATCCAAGGATTATCTGCTAGATATTCTACATAATAATCCGGTTGAAACTGAGAACAGCTTTTATACCAGATTACGGCGGTACGAAGTTCTTGAATATGAGAATCATACCCTTGTAACCACTGAGTGACTTCTTGTAAACTGACTCCAGAATCAACTAAATCATCCACCAATAAAATACGCGATCCTAAGCTATCATTGGTCATGGCTAAATGTTGGCCTATGTTAATCTCTTGACGGGAACGTTTATTTTCTCCTCCATAGGAAGCAGCAGCCACAATAGCCAAGGGAATATCATAAAGACGACTGAGAATATCTCCCACCCTTAAACCACCCTTAGCGATACAAACAATTTGGTCAAACTCCCATTGAGATTGATAAATTTTCACCGCTAAGGTTTCAATATGTTGATGATACTCTTCCCAGGATACGTATAAATCCGCCATAAAATTTTATTCTGAGATCATAGGATTCTTTAACTGAGACACCGGTAAAGCAGCTTGAGAATTCTGGGAAGGAATTTGACCTCGGAGTTGACCCATTAAACTAGCCATTTCCAGGGCATTTAACGCATAATTCCAGCCTAAATTACTCTTAATCCCAGCCCTTTCTAATGCTTGCTGCATAGTATCGGTGGTTAAAATTCCGAACACCACTGGGGTTCCTGTCTGAAAGCCGGCTGCTGCTATTCCTTTGGCTGCTTCGGCTGCAACGTAATCAAAATGAGGAGTATGGCCGCGAATAATCGCCCCTAAACAGATAATTGCGTCGTAATTGCCTGATATGGCTAATTGACGGGCGACTAAAGGAACTTCAAAACTGCCAGGAACCCACACATAATCTACTTGAGTGCCGTGGGGGTCAACATCAATACCGTGACGCTTTAAACAGTCTTGACACCCCGATAAAAGTTTGTCCGTTACTAAATCATTAAAACGACCAATAACAATGGCAAAACGCAAAGCAGATGGATCTTGGGTAAAGGTTCCCTCAAAAATGGTCATAATTTTAGTTTTAACTCTTCTACAAAAAAATCCCCACCTTTCAGCATAGCTAAAGATGGGGCATGAGGATGTGGGATAATGATTAAACAACTAAGAAGTTTAAGACCGCAACTAACAAGACTAAAGCGATCCAAATGGCAGATCCAATGTATAACAACGGTTTAGACTGATCCCAGTTTTGGGGGGAAGCATAAGCGACGGGAACCGCAACAACCATCACAAAAGAAAAGAAAACGAGGGCAGCTAAAACAAGTTGGAAGATAATAGACATAGTTGGTTTTTCCTAGAGTTCTCCTAAAAGAAAGATGAATCGATAGTGAACAGTGTGATCAAACTATCAGATTTTTTGCTCAAAATTAGCTTTATTATCTCTCTAGGTTACACTTTAGACAAGAAAAAAACGACATTATTTCCTCCACAACTATACACCTACGGGGTCAGGTACCATAAACGCACTACCCATATCCTGCACCAATCAATTTTAGAGTTGAGACAGGGTGTGGGGTGTGGGGATTATCTAAAGAAGTAGAAACAGCCATTTGTGTTCCAATAAATCAAGATTGCCTTGAGAAGCGTCAAACAATAGGTCAATAGAAAAGTCAAGAAAACGATTGGCTACTTCAATTTATAACTTTCTATTAATAAAATGTAAACCTTATTTGAAACAATTTATTAAATAATTTTTCAGTTCATTACAAATCATTGATTAACCTTGACAAAATGAAAATGATTGAAATAAATGGCTTGAACGTTTAAAATAGCGTTAGAGTTGTTTATTAAAAGAATAATCATGGAAAAGTTTGATTGGAAAAAACTACAAAATGGCTCAGATATACGGGGAGTTGCTTTAGAAGGAATAGTAGATGAAACTGTTAATTTAAACCCTGAAGTCGCTCAAATTTTAGGTCAAGCTTTTGTGAGTTGGTTGGAAAAGAAGTTAGATAAAAATACGTCAGAATTAACTATTGCTTTGGGGCGAGATAGTCGTTTATCGGGTCCTAGTTTATTATCAGCAGTAACAGAAGGAATTAGTATATTAGGAAGTAAGGTTTATGATTTTGGTATTGCCTCGACTCCTGCTATGTTTATGAGTAGCATTAACCCAGAATTAAGCTGTGATGGTGCCATTATGTTAACCGCTAGTCATCTTCCTTTTAATCGTAATGGTTTAAAATTTTTTACCAAAGAGGGCGGATTAAATAAGGGAGATATTACTGAAATTTTAAGTTTAGCTGAAAAGAATGATTTTAAAATCTCCCAAGAAAAAGGAAACATTCAAAACTATAATTTTATCGGCGTTTATGCTGAAGATTTAGTTAAGAAAGTTAGAGAAGAAGTAAACCATCCAGATAATTTTGAGCAACCTTTACAGGGTTTGAAAATTATTGTTGATGCGGGTAATGGTGCAGGAGGATTTTATGCAGAGAAAGTCCTTAACCCTTTGGGTGCAGATACAGAAGGTAGTCAATTTTTAGACCCTGATGGTACTTTTCCTAATCATATTCCCAACCCTGAAAATGAAGAGGCAATGCAGTCTATTTCTCAAGCTGTTATTGATAATAATGCAGACTTTGGTATTATTTTTGATACAGATGTAGATCGGGGGGCTGCGGTTGATAGTTTAGGTAAGGAATTGAATCGAAATCGTTTAATTGCATTAATTTCTGCTATTGTTTTAAAAGAACATCCAGGGTCAACCATTGTTACTGATTCTATTACCTCTGATGGTTTAACTACCTTTATTGAAAAAGAATTAAATGGGGTTCATCATCGCTTTAAAAGAGGCTATAAAAATGTTATTAATGAGTCCATTCGATTGAATAATGAGGGACAAGAATCATGGTTAGCCATTGAAACCTCTGGTCATGGGGCAATGAAAGAAAACTATTTCCTTGATGATGGTGCATATTTAGTCACAAAACTATTAATTGAATTAGCAAAGTGTAAACAACAAGGAAAAAATTTAACTGATTTAATTGCTAATTTACAAGAACCCAAAGAAAGTCAAGAGTTTCGATTAAAAATTAATACAGAAACTTTCAAAGATTATGGAAACCAGATTATAGAAAAATTGAAAGAATTTGCAACAACTCAAGAGAATTGGCAAATTGTTCCTAAAAATTATGAAGGAGTGAGAATTTCTTGTCAGTCCCCCGAAGAAAATGGCTGGTTATTATTACGTTTATCCCTTCATGATCCCGTTATTCCTATTAACATAGAATCCAACGTTTCAGGAGGAGTCAAAAAGATTGCAACCAAGCTTCTAGAATTTTTGAAACAGTTTAATGCTTTAGATTTAACTGCATTTAATGTATAATGATTCGTAATCTAACATTGCATCGGGTATTATGTTAGTGATCTTTCGTCCGTTTGGTGTGGGAGACTAATAGAATCCCCAGTAAACTCTTAATACAAACTCATAACAATTATGAATTAAGAGTATCAGATGAAGGGTCATCCAGAACAGTACCAAGCTTATCAACTAAAGAATAATAACGTACATTTATACCATCTAGCGTTTCCTGAAGACGATCATTATCAGCTTGTAAACGCTGGATTTCCTGTTGAGATAAAGTAAGCTCGGATTGCTTAGCATTCAACTTTTCCCAATGGGATTCTTTAACCTCATCTAAAACCCTTTGATGGTTCTCAATCAAGGTATTTTGTATCTCAACCTCACGATTAATAACCTCCTTAATCTTAACCTTAAATAGGTGTAGGGTTTATTCTCCCCGTCTCCCAGTCCCTGTCACTAAAAATTATTAAATGGTAAACGGGATAACAAAGAAAACATCCCAAATACAATTAATGAAACCCCACTAACTGGATTAATCCAAGCAGACCAACGACGTAATTCTAACAACTTTTTCAAAGTAGCAGTAAAAGTTCCCGCTAAAATTAAAGGAAGAACATAACCCACCGTATAAGCTAATAATAATACACCGCCTAAAATTAAGTCTTGTTTTGTCGCAACCCAAGCTAATAATGTCGCTAAAACAGGTGTGCTGCAAGGGGAAGCAACTAAACCAAAGGTTAACCCCAAAGAATAGGAACGAATACCTGGGGGAAGATCATCGGTGATCCAGTTTGTTTCTCCTAAAGAGGGAAACTGAAAGGAAATTACTTCTAATAGATTTAACCCCATTAAAATAGCAATAACACTAACAATAATCGGTAATCCTACACCAATTTGTCCATAAACTTTTCCTAATGATGCTGCTAGAATACCTAACCCTGCTAATGTTGTTGCTAAACCAAAAGAAAACCAGGTAGATTGACGTATTCCTTGTAATTTTCCTTGAGATTCATAACCCCCAATATAAGCAATAGTAATGGGTAACATGGACAGCATACAAGGGGTTAAACTGGTTAATAATCCTGCTAAAAAAATAATAGCAATACTAATAAAACTGAGATGATCAAGTTCAATAGAAACCAATTGATTAGCGAATTGTTGAAGATGATAAATTTGGGTTTGTAAAGAATCAACCATAATAAGACGGTATAAAGGTAGAGTGACTAATAATTTATTATAACTTAATCATTTTAACCTTTGCTTGTATCTGATGGAAGATTACCTAAAAAATGACCAATCAAATATAAAGAACCTGCTATAACAATTATTTGGTCGGAATTTTTGCTATTTATCGCTTCTTCTAGGGCAGAAAAAACGGTTTTTTGTGTTTTAATTTGTGTTAATTTAGGGCATATTGTAGCTGCTAATATTGCTAACTCACTAGGGTTAGCGGTGCTATGAGCAGGAACAGGAACTAAATATAAACTATCATTTTCTCTTAGTAATTCTTGGAAAACTTTATCATGCTCTTTTGTAGATAATATACCAATAATCCAAATAATAGATTTACCTAAACTATCAATATAATGACGTAACGCTTTAGCAGCAGCAGGATTATGCGCTCCATCAAGAAGAATGAAATGATCTCGCCATTTGAACCATTGTACTCTTCCTAACCATTGAGTATTTTTAATCCCTTGTCTAATATGGTGATTGGTAATTTTCCACCCTTTTTTCTGTAAAATTTTTATGGCTTCTATAGCTAAAGCAGAATTGTTTAGCTGCATTTTACCAAATAAAGGTAAGTCATATTTAATATCTTGATAAATTGCCAAATTATTATCAGTATAACTAGCTGAGTTAACCCAGATATTAGGACAATTTAACGCTTTAATACGAGACTCAAAAACAGGTTTAACCTCATCAGGAACGTCTCCCATAATTACAGGACATTTTGACTTAAAAATCCCTGCTTTTTCCCTAGCAATATCCTGAATAGTCGGTCCTAGTTGCTGCCAATGTTCTCGACTCAAAGAAGTAATAATAGTAGCTAAAGGGCGATCGCAAACATTAGTCGCGTCTAAACGACCCCCTAACCCAACTTCGATAATAGCGATATCCACATTTTCTTGAGCAAAATAAACCCAAGCTGCTGCTGTAATAATTTCAAACTGTGTGGGAATATCTTGATTAAAATGGATTGAATGTTTAATTTTAATTAAAATTGTTTCTAATTCAGTTTTTGAAATAGGTTGATTATTAATACAAATTCTTTCTGTCCAATCAATTAAATGGGGAGAGGTATAACGTCCTACTTTATAACCTGCTTCCGTTAAAATTGAAGATAAATAAGCACACACTGATCCCTTGCCATTGGTTCCTCCAACATGAATGATAGGAATATGTTGATGAGGATTATTCAATTGATCTAATAAAATTTTGATCCGTTCTAACCCTAAATGAACACCAAAACGCTGAAAGCTTTGTAAAGTAGAATTAATACTCATTATTTTTCTAATATATTCTTTATCCCGACTCCTAACTCCCTAAAACTACCGTAACCTAGTTTCGTTTAATCTAGGTTAACATAGAGTGGTCAACCCACAACAATAAACGCTACACTGTACCAAGTCAGACTTATATACACAAGGCTAAAGGACAAAAGCATAGATAATTACATTTGCATCCTGATATCAGAGCAAATCCTTAGAAAAACTAATAACAAACCTTTCTAAAGAAAAGTTAAATTTATCTATACACCAATCCAAAAAAGCTGTGTATAATGGGATGATGAGTGAGGCTATAAACTCTGTAGTCAATCTAATGGTGTGAGGAAAGCTGAAAATGCTGAAATTATTATGGAAAACC
>JAAUYD010246452.1_pt1 | contig 25101 bp, 12 predicted proteins | sample 7278101 | NCBI WGS metagenome assembly JAAUYD01 (sample SAMN14350128, study PRJNA611818) | marine sediment metagenome | isolation source: surface marine sediment (0.6m) | place: French Polynesia: Moorea | collected 2018-08
ACATCTGTATCCACTGAGAGTCCCTGTTCGGTTCCTGAAAGGGTCGTATTACTGGTGAGAAATTTGAGACGATTCCCTTCAAAATTATCGGCTTTTACCTGACCATCTACCCTTAAGTTCGCCGTCTCATCTCCCTCTTTAGCAATGGTGACATCTGTATCCACTGAGAGTCCCTGTTCGGTTCCTGAAAGGGTCGTATTACTGGTGAGAAATTTGAGACTATCTACGGTTAATTGACCTTGGGGTCTAATGATAACTTGGTTTTGACTCTTGTTATTATTATTATCAGGATCATCAGTAAAAAAGCGAGCAATGGGGAATTGATAACTAAATTCTGTAGGGGATTCTAGAGGGGGATCAAACGGTAAATCAACTTTAAAAGCAGCACCATCACCATTGGGATGATCGCAGGTTTCAGGATTGATTTCAGTTATCATTCTTGCTTGATTTCCAACAAATATTGTTGTTCCCGAAACAAGTTTCTTTGCTGGACTAAAATTAGTGGCAATAAAAATAGTATCATCATTATCATCTTTTTTTATTTCCAGTTTTTCCTGAGTATTTTGGCTGTCTATTTTAGTTCCGTTAACTACTAAAGTTGCTGATGTTTCTGATGTACCAACACTCAACCTTTTTAAGTTTGTTAAACCTTCTTTGTCACTATTAGCAAGAGTATTCTTTAGTGGTGGAAAGATGGGGCGTTCATCAGTCCAATTTCCAAAAGAATCTCCCAAAAATTGTGCTGTTGCTAATTTTAGATAATAATGTTTAATTCTCTTTAAATCTAATTTTTCATCCTCTTCTTTTGTTATTTGGTTAGCTCTAACTGGGAATAAACAGTAATCTCCGGTTTGATACTGAAAATTCTCAGGATTACCCGAAAATTCTACCTCAATTCCATCTTCTAGAGTAACTTTTCCAGAGGTAGCATACAGTGGTTTATCGGTTTGATTGGGATCATGATTCCAGAGACGTAGTTTGATTTTTTGGGAAGTTCCGTCTTCATCTGTAAGAGGAAAATTTTCAGAATTGATAGCATCTCCAATTTTTGTATTGGGAGCGATTATTACTTGGCTTCCTTCGGAGGAAATGGGAATAACATTAGTGAGTTGAACTAAGGTTCCCGGTTTATTATTTTTTTCTCTAGATTCATCAATAACTTCTATCCATTCCCCAGGGGAAAAAAATTGAGAAATATCAAGATTGCGACTATCTATCGTAATCCTATTATTTTCAATATTTTTAACAGCAAAAGCAATAGAACCATTACTACGTGACCATTTAAACTGAGCTTCTTTTGGTACTCCACCTTTATGAATTTCGATACGATAGAGACGATTTTCGGGAATTGATCTAGTGACTCTAGCTTTTATCAATTCTTTAAGATATTGATCATATTGATCATTAAGAGCGTTATTACTTTCACTCAAATCATTCCATTTACTTTCCTTGATCAGTTTAACTTGCCAAATTGTTTTGGTCCGAGTCGCTGTATCTAATCCATTGAGAGCGACTTCAAATAAATCGGGATCTTCTAGTGCAGTAATATGACGTTCCCAAACATCTAAATAAGCTGCATATTCTGTCCCTTGTTCTAAGTTTTCTAAATCTTTTAATGCTTGATCTTGAGGATAGTCTGGCTGTTTAGTGTAAGATATATTTTCTTTTAGTTGACATAAAATACCATTGACATAAATATGTCCTTTGACAATCATAAAGTTTTTATTATTAAGCCCTATAATTGTAAAATTTTTACCATCATTTTTTTCTCCTGGTGCGCCTGATCCTGAATCACCAATCAAGTTCTTGGCGTAGGTTTGCATTAAATGCTGTTGAATCGCTACTTGTTCATTCCAATCAGCATCTAATTGCAGTCTTCCTTGCTGCATATAAACCCCTGTATAACCTTTTTCGGGATCAAATGTAAACCTTGTAAAATCACCTTTCATAATGTTTCTCCTAAGTCATATAAAAAATTTCTGCTTTTAAACCAAAGCGAACATATTCATCTAATAATGCTTTGAGGTTGTCTTCCCGTTGGGGTTGTTTCAGTCGGTTGAAGACTCCCATTTCTGAACCATCTTCAGCACCCCGACGAATTTCTGAGGGACAATTTTGACTAAGTTGAGCATAGGCAGGTTGATTGTAGTCTGTTGTGGTATATTTAGGCTCTACTCTCAAGAGTATGGAATTGATCTCGGTTACACCCTTTAAACCTTGGTTAAGGACTTCCCATTGTTCTCCTTGATTATGCGATCGCAAGACATCACCGGTAGCTGTCCCGGCCCAAATTGTATTATCTTGGAGGACAACGGTTAAAACGGTAATTTGTCGATGGGATAAACTTAAGTTCAGTGGTTCCCAGCGATCGCCGTTATTAGAGGAACGAAAAATGCCATTAGCTGCGGTTCCAGCAAACAGATAATGACAAGTAAATTCGACTTCTCCTGATAAAGCTGGACAGAATGGTGCATCGAGCATTAGGGTTTTGGTTGAGAGGTCGATTGATTGAATCATTCTTGTTTGATCGCCAATGGTAATGGTGCTACCCTTTTTAAGTTTTGTGGCAATCTGTTCGTCTATAACCACTAACTGACGATCATTGACGTAAACCCTCCCTATGATAGTTTGAATTGCTAAGGAGGTAATTCTGCTTGGGGTTAAACCGTCACTAACAGATTGCCAGTGTTTACCGTGATCGAGAGAACGAAAGACAAATCCTGCGCTTGTAGCAGCAAAAATGCGGTCATGGGAGTCAATCGCCAAAGCTGTGATCTGTTGATGGGTTAAACCCTTATTTATCTGATTCCAAGCTTCTTTTGTCTCTGACCAACGAAATATCCCCTCATCAGTCCCTGCAAAGATTCTTCCCTGAGAATCCATGGCCAACGCTGTGATCTGTCCAGGTAATGGCTGATCATTCATCTTTATCCAGGTTTCTCCTAATTCTTGTAATCGCCAAACATATCTGTTGCTTGTCGCTACTAAGCAAATATCTCTTTTTTCTGAGTTTTCTGATTCTGTCATGGTGGTCTGTTGAAGAGACATTGTCTCTTGTAATCGTTGAGGATTTGCATAAGTAATGAAGGCAGTAATATCAGTATTAATTAAGGGGTTAATTTGTTTTTTTTCTCCATTAATTATTTTAATTGTTTTGGGTTCAATTTTTTCCCATTTTTCTGAATTTTTAGTAGGATATCGATAAATTTTAGACCCCATTACTCCAGCCAAGAAGATAGTTTTATTATTACTTTTGTGGTAACTTCCTAAAGCAGTAATAAACTCAGTTTTTAGCTTAGTACTTTGCCAAGTTTTTTTACTTTCTTGCCATTGTAGAATACCTTGATCGGCAGTTCCTAAAAACATAAATTTCATTATAGAGAGAATATAGCGCATCAAGCTATAGGGAGCATCCCATTTTTGTAAAAGCATCACCCAAAGTAATGATAAACTAAGGGTTTCAGTACCTCTTAAAAAAGCTAACGTCCAAAATTGGAATGCTCTCAAACTATAATATATTGATTCTACTAACATTTTTAGTAGAAAAGTTTGCCAATAGTAACTATTTTTAATAGCAAAGGCTGTGATTGGTGCAGATAAACTTGGTAATTCTTGTAGAGCTAAATCCGGTTGACAACGATAGCGTGGTGGCGTGTAAGAACCGAGAGGAACATAACAAAAGCGTAAACAACCCTTTTGTTGATTAATGACTGAAACTACATCATTAAATAGACTATCACTAGCTTCTAAAAGACGAAGATTTATCATTCCTAAAACAGTGCTTCTTTGAATATCTACTTTTGTTCCCAAGGCGTTTATCGCTAAAAATTCATCTTGTATATCTAAGGAGTAATTGAGAGAATTTTTACTGATAATACTATCGGCGATAACTAATTTAGGAATAGAGTCAGCCAGATTAATTGAACCAATAATACTATAATTAATCTTAATTTCTAAGTCACTGTTATCAAAAGTTAAGTCGTTCTGTTCTGAAGGCAAACAGTAGGACTCACACAGCCCTTCTTGGTTATTATTTGTCTGATTATTTATGTCTGATTTTTGACGTTGATAAACTTCTTCTTGAAAAGCACACCATAATTTTTCCCACGCTTCTATCAGATAGTGATTCAATTTTTCTAAGCGTTGTTTCGGCGGAAGCTTATTACTAAATCCTAGCTTAATTATTTTAATAATTAAAGAGAAAAAATAAATTACGAACAACAAAAAACCACTATTATTATCATTTTCATTATCTTGATCAGGCTCAAGATTATACTGATAATTATCTTCTACAACTGGGTAATTTTTGATAGCTTCAACTGTCAACCCGCCGAAGATTTTTGGAACAACAGTACAATGATTAATGGTCAGTTTTTTGAGATAACCAGGTTGCACCTTTAACTGATCTTCAATGAGTAATCCATCCAGCAAAAGTTCCCCTGGTTGAAATTCTGGTGAACGAGGATCGTTGGGATTAATTTCACCTTGAATTGAGAGACTCCCTCCCAGGTGGGGTCGATAACCATCAGCAGCTAATAATTGTAATTTTAGTTGGAGTTTTTTACTATTAGGAATAATCAGGTCTAGATTCCCTGTATAGGTTTGGTTATCTTTAATAAGAATCACGCCTGTTTTGAAATTTTCGCCATTAGTGATGATAAAATCGAGATTTTTTTTATCATTTTCATTCTCTTTTTTAGCCGTTATACTATCTGATTGAGGTTCAATCGGTACAGTACCAATATGTTGCCAACTTTGTCCTGTTTCACTATTCTTAACATCAGTATTATTAAAAGGTTTCCATCCTTGTCCTCGTTGATAAGAAGCAAAAAGCATTAATTTTCTTCCTGGGTATTGACTGAGATCAATTTCCCAATCAGACTCTAAAGAAATTACCCGTCCTAAAAGATCAACCGCTTTCCCTTTACTTATCTTAATGAGCGCAGATTGAGGATTAGTAATGGTTAGATTATTAGGGAGAACACCATGTTTAAATTGAGAAGATATTTGTTGAGGTTTAGCTACTAGGTTTCCTCTGGAATCAATTTGCAGTCTAGCTAAACTTAAAGATTGATTTTGATTGCTTGAATCATTGGTTGGGTAAACTTGAAATTCCCAATCTGGTCCAAAGTTTTGTTGACGATAAGCAATGGCCAGAATCACAGTTTGATTTCGATATTTTCTCAATCCTCTTAATCGATAATCTTGTTCTAGAGTAATCGTTTCTCCTTCTTTATCAATTCCTTGTCCTGCTGTTATGGTCACACTGCGATCGCCGATTTCTCCTGTTACTTCTAATCCTTTAACCACCCCTTCCACAAAATTAGGACGCAAAGGTTTTTCGACTTCCAAGTTTTCAATCGTAATTTCAGGAACTTTTAATTTAGCTAAACGAATATAACGATTAATGGGGTAAATTTCCTCATTTTTAGCATCTTCATCTAAGAGAATATATAATTGCCAATTTCCCCCGCTAGGAACCTCAGAATAAGTAATAGCTAACCAAATTGTTTGTTTTTGATATTGTCTTAAATCTAAGGAAATATTACGATCAAGAATAATCACCCTTCCTAAATCATCAATAGCTGTTCCAGGAGTAACAATAGCTTCGAGAATGTCCGAGGGAGTAATGACTGTCAATCCTTTAACAATACCCGGTTGAAAACGAGAATAATTAGTATTATTTGGTACAGTTTCAATATGATCATTGATATCCAAACTAAAGCTAGTTAAACGAATATAAGTATCATCAGGATAATTTTTTTCTTGTTGATAGGAAATAACATTAACCTGATAGCTTGGTTCAAATTGATTAATCCAATAGGATAAAACGACAAATAAGGGTTGTTGAACGGGGAGCGAAGCTTTAATTTCATCTAAATTAATAACAATATTTTCCTCAACATTAATAGCAATTCCCTGTTTATTAATGGCTAAACCAGGGGTAATAATAAATTCTCTGCTACCAACACTTGTCTCTGGTGAATCAACAGTTAAACCCTTAACAATCCCAAATTGAAATGTCAAACGAAGTTCTGATGATATGGGTAAATTACTGACTTTTTGCTTGGGAATTTCTAAACAAGCAAGAGGAATAAATTTTTGCTCAAGAATAGCTTGCCATGCTATTACTGTACCATTCCAAGTTTGCACAGCATCCAATAAGGGATTAGCCTTACCCGAACGCGCTTTTATAACTTCCCAATAAAGGGAAGGAAAAAAGGAATCGGAGGGTTTTGGTAAGGTTTCTGAGGGAATCTCAGTCATGGTTTCGGTGCGATTGTAGGGGCCACCACCGAGATCGCTACTAAATCCATAGCCATAGTTAACTGTCACTTGACTGGGAGGGTTTGGCTCTAGAAATACCATCTCTCCGTATTCGGGATCAACAGCAACTCTTTTTACTGACTGAGGTGAATTTCTCAGAGAATTGGATAAATTATTGTCTTGATTGAGTTGATTAATCAACTCTTTTTTACCATTTTGAAAAAGTTTAGTAATGAGAATTTCTTCTGGAGAAATTGGTTGAGGTTGACCATTAATAAAAATCTGAAAAACTGGATTTTCTCCTTGATAAACCGGATAATTAGCAGACGTTTCTAACTGTCCGGGTACGTTAATTGCTTCGGCTAAGTGAGTAATATCGATTTCTGGTTGAGGTAAATTAAACAGAGGAACAGAATCGCCCAAGGGACTAAAGGTGTAACAACGTCCCTGTAGATCACTGTCTGCTAATTCCACTGGATAAGCGTTGACTCCCACCAAAGGATAACTTTGTAATCTCCAGAGAAATAAACCAAGTTGGCGAACATCATATCTACCCTGATTGCTATTGGCCTGACCAATTTCAACGGAGTAAGAAACTTGTTGTTCAAAGGGAGAACCAATTAAATTAATGGACTGAGATGCTTTGAGATCGACCGTTGTATTCTGAGGACGTAAATGGTTAACATTTTGACTGATAGCCAAACGCTCATAAAACTCTACCACTCTTCCTCGCCACCCACTTACATCCCTGGCCAGTTGTTCAAGGACCGGTGCAGTGCCTTTTCTGCGTCGATAGGCGATAGTATTGGCAACGTAGGCGCGGGTTTCTTGTTCTCCATAACCCCCAGTTTGCTGGAGTTGAGAGGAATTGCTGTTTCTTATCCCCACCCCACTTACCCCCAAAAGATCCCCAATATAGGGAACAACCCAAGGGTCACAGGTTTCAATAAACCAATTTTCGTAAAGATCCCCGATATTCGTTTCCAGGATGTTTAATTCCCGTTCCATGATGGACAGGAGTTGTTTTAATTCGTCCTGATTTTGAGATTCTTGATAGTTTCTGGCTAAAAAACGCTCTAACCCCCCTTCTCGGTAGATGGCGGGTAGGAGTTCATAAAGACGGTTGCTGGATTCGGTATTCATAGGTTCTCTACCACGGTTAGCTTAATATTGCTAGGTTGAAGTCTTAACAGTTGACTCGGTTGAACTTGGTTCTTGGCAAAATCCCAAAAGGCAATGGAAGCATCGAGAAATGGCTGTAAGGTGCGACTAGCATTCAGGCGATGGAAAAAGTCTAAATCCACCGCCTCAACCCCCGTAACCGACTGAATCGCAGCGATCACTTCCGATTGGGTCACAGGTTGACCAAAGGCGCGTTTTTCAAAGGCAAAGATGTCTAGGAGTTTTTCACGGATACTAGCTTCAACAATGGGGGTTTGATAGCCTGTTATTAGCTTGACTTTGGCTTCGATGCTGAAGAAAAGTGCCTCAAAAGAGGATATCTGCACCGGTTGTACGGAATCCCTGACTGCATTGATCCCATCCACTAAACTCCGATAGAGGGCGGATTCTGAGGGAATTGGTTCCCCCCCAATTCCTGCGATAGTCAGATGCAAAATCTCTGTTGTCCCATTCCAAAGCGGAGTTGCTTGAGCTTTAGCAATACCGGCAAAGGCCTGAGCAAAATCCTCAAAATCTTGCCGTGAGACAATGCGATCTAGGGTGCGAGTGGTGGCAGGAACCGTACTACGAGCAGACTCTAGAGATTCCCCATCTGCGCCTCCAGTTGCGGGTAGAGGATTGATGACATCCTGAATATTTGGCGGGCCAGTCTTTTTCAAGGCAATTTGTTCCGCACCCACATTACCCCCTAATCCCAGGCCACTGCGATAGGTGGCGGTGATGTTTTCCTGGCCACTGGGTAAGCGGGACCCTCGATAACCATCCCCAAAGGTAATGCTGGTGGTGCCATCGTCTTCAATTCTCAGGATATAGCTGCGATCTTGTTGATTGAGGGGATAGAGGGAGGGAACTTGTTGCCATTCCACCTCATTGACATACACTTGCAGTGCGCTGTCGCTACCAGTGGGGGTTGCAGAGGCAATATGGGTTAGGGGAAGTTGAGTCAGGGTAAAGCTTTGATTGCTTAATATTCCGTTGCCACTACCGAGAATTTCGCTGACGGTTTCCCCATGATTGGCTTCGACTACATTGGCATAAATGGTGACAGTAGCGGGGTCGTAGCTATATTTTAAGGCTTTGTCGAGGAGCAGTACGGGTAGGTCTTCGTTATCCGGTGGAAAGTCGATTAAGGCGATTTCGCTAACTAGGGGATCTTCTTCGGCCCCTGGATATAAGTTAATGTCATCGGGGGTTGTGGTTATTAGTTTGCCTGAGAAGTTATTACGATTTAAAACCTCCCATTCGGTTTCATGTTCATTAATTATCTTGGGTACTGTTACGACTCTTAAAAGATCATCAAATTGCAGTTCTACAAAATTGAGTCTATCTGAGGAAAATAAAATACCAATACCACCTACATAAAGGTGATTTTTTTCAATGAGAATTGCTCGCACATCTGTATTGGTTAATCCTATACTAACAGAGTCCCATTGCCAATTATTTTGGTTTTTGTTGAGTCGGAATACTCCTCCTGTGGCGGTTCCTACCCAGAAATTTTCTTGTTTTTTATCCAATGTAAAGCAACGAATTTCTAAATCTTCAAGTCCCTGATTAACTGGTTCCCAACGTTTATTATTATCAGAATTATTCTGACTCCGAAAAACTCCACTACCTGCTGTACCAACAACGATATAATCCTCAACATAATCCTCAACATAATCCTCAACTATAGCGATAGCAGTAATATAGAGATTTTCTAACCCGGTATAAATGATAAAAGTCTTTTTTTCTAGTCCTGGTTTAAAGGGAGTATTAACAGTTAATTCTTGATCATTCTTGCTAACACTGACCACAGTGCGAATTTGACCATCAGACTCAATCTGATCACCAGGATTTAATTCAGTCAAAAAGTTGCTGTCTTTTCCAGTGACGGTGACACCATTACTAGAAATTGTTCCACTACCTGGCCGAGTCTTGTTCCAATTTTCCCAAGTCACTCCATTATTAATTGAATAAAAGATGCCATTTCCTGCTGTCCCCACCAATAACTTGTCATCTTGACTTAAGATTACTCGAATATCCTGTTTTGTAAGTCCAATATTTACCCAAGTTTGCTCCTGAGATGAATACTGAAAAACACCAGCGTTTAGGGTTCCAGCAAAGAGAAAATAGGGAGCATACCATTTTTGTAAAAGCATGACCCAAAGTAATAATAAGCCAAGGTTTTCAGCACCTCTTAAAAAAGCTAACGTGCAAAATTGGGATGCTTCCAGAAAATATTGCTCCTCCTCTGTATTATTATTTTGACTACTGGTTAATATTTGTACATTGGGTGGTGTTTTTTGTAGCGTAATGGTTTGCCAAGTTTGACCTTGATCGATTGAAGAAAATAACCCCTCTTTTGTACCTACAAAAATTTCATCTTCCTTCCTATCAATTAACAAACTTTGAATATCTTGATTAGTTAATCCCTTAATTGTATGTTCCCAAGTTTGTTCTTGATCAAAAGACCGAAAAACCCCTGACTTTGTACCAGCAAATAAATAGAGACTATCATCAAAACGATGGGAGACTAGGGTTTGCACATTGTTATAAATTAATCCTTGATTACTGTGTTCCCAGTAAATTTCTGATCCAATATTTTCTGTTTGAACCCACTGCAAAAGTCCATCTTGTGTTGCTGCTAGAAGACGATTTTCTGAGTTAACTATTAAAGATTGAACCGAGCGATCGCCTAAACCAATATTCACAGATTCCCATAACTCTCCATTAAAACGAAACATACCTTGCTCTTCGGTAGTAGCGAAAAGATCGTTATTATTAGTATCTACAAATAGTTTAAGAATTTGAAGACTATTAAGATTGTTATTAACTGCTTCCCAAGTATCATTAGTCTCATTTAAGAGGAATCGAAAGACCCCACTAACAGCAGTTCCTGCATACAGAAAACGTTTACTCGACTGGGATGAACCTACTATTACTAAACTAACAATATGCTTATCACTTAGATCATAATTCATCTCTTGCCAATCATTTCCATCATATCTAAATACTCCATTTTTCTGCGTTCCTGCAAAAACATCACCCGTATTTTTGTCAGCTACTAATGTTAAAATATTTTCTGTAGCTAAGGCTGGTTCACTCCAGTTTCTACTATCATTATTAAAGATATTATGGATGAAAATTCCCTGATTTGTTGTCCCTACTATAAGAGAATTATTGAAAGAATTAAATACTAAAGCTTGAACATTTTGAATTTTATCATTGCTAATCTTTTCCCATGTTCCTGAAGCTAAACTTTCGTTTAAACGATACACACCATTTTCTGTACCAACAAAGATTTTATTGGCCTGACCCCCTGTTGTTCCTGGGTTAATATCAGTAGCAAAACTCACATTTAGGGAGATTTCTAAGATATTACGTTCACTATTAGGTTTCTTATTAACTATTCTAGTTTGTTCAGAGACGGTAACAGTATCACCCAATTCTAAGTTTGCGAATGGTTTTTCTTCATCTATTTTTCTTGCTTGTAATCTTGTTTGAATACTATTTAAAGTAGAATTAATTTCTTTAGTATAAATTGCGATTGAAGTAATATTAGTATTATCTAGTGTTTCTGTTTCTGTGGTTATTTGTTTCCAAGTTTTACCTTGATCATCTGATTGCCATAAGTGATTTTCTATGACTGCAAATATTTTTTTATCTGCTTTTCTAAAAGCAAGAATTTTAATGTCTTTCTCATCTAAATCTGATGAGAAAATCTGCCAATTACGAGTTTTAAAAATACCTCCAACATTGGCTTTTGCTTGAATATGTTTACCACTAATAATAACCGTTTTTTGCTCTTCTAAACCATGAACATATTGCTCAAGAAAAATATTTTTACCTACTAGGGGATCTTGAAAAATATTTGTTTTTTGGACAGGGACAGTTAAGCTAATTTCTGCTAAAGGTAAATCTTCACTTTGAGTAAGAACTAAGGTAGTTCTAGGATTAAAGTTTACCGATTTTTGGGATTCATTATTATCAATATTACGATCGCTAATAATCTGGGTGATCTTTGTATCTAAGGTAAATCCTTGACGCTGTTCTGAAAATACTTTTTCAACTTTTGCAGGAAAATTATCGGGAATTTCATTCTGAAAATCTTCACTTTCATCAACTAATAATATCCAACTTTCTGCTAATATATTTGGATAAAGTGTATCGAGGTCAATTTGATTATTTTGGGGATAAAAATTAGGCCATTCTCTTTGTTCTTCTCCCTCAGAATTATTATCGTTCTCAGAATTATTATCGTTATTATCAATATCATCAATTTTCTCTTGGGTAAACCCAGAAAATTTTGCACTAGCTAATACTTGTTCTCCTTGATCAATAAGAGCAATTGAAGTTATATTTTTGACAATGGGATTATCCTCTGTTTTTTTCCATTTCCAACTATTATTTGATTCTTCTCCACGCCATACTCCTTCATCAGTTCCAGCAAAGACATAATTTTTGTTTTCATGTTTGAATATTTTTAGCGATCGCACAGATTGATTAGATAAAATCATCACCCAAACTAACCATAAATTAAGGCTTTCAGCTTCTATTAAAAAAGGTTTTAAAAAAGGCAACATACAAAATTGATATACTCTCTCATCATAAATTTTTTGAAAATCTAGAATATTATTAATTTCAGCACGCCAAACACCATCATTAGTACCAGCTAAAATATATTTTTTATTATCTTCACCTGTATAATTGGCTAAAGAGTAAACAATTTTTTCTGCTAAAAATCCATTTTGTGGATTCCAGTTTGCTCCGTGATCATCTGAGTAATAAACCCCTTGATCAGTTCCTGCAAAAATCCTCACAGAACCACTGATTAAATTTTTTCCTTCTAAAGATGAATCCAGTTCATCATCTAGTGTAAATGTTTGAGTTATTTGTGTAATTTCTTTTCTGTGCTGACCAACAGTCAAACTATCTCCTTCTTGAAGTGTTCCAGAAAGATTATTGATTGTGATAGTTGTTTGGTCAACATTGGTAATATTTCCTGAAGCTTGATTTGAGGTGTTAAAATTTTCTGGTACTTCAAGATCAGACGAAAAAACTTCGTTAATTTCAATGATAGTGCTAGTAATTGCATCTATTTTTCTAGTAGTTCCTTCAACTATAATTACATCTCCTTTTTTAAGGCTCTTACTTAATTTTTTAACGGTTATAATTTTTCCAGGCTTATCAATTTCAGTAATTTCTCCTGTAATCACATCTGATTTTTTTAATTTTTCGGGTATGTTTAATAACGCATAAATAACTCGATTAGGTAACCCATTTAACCGTTCATAATTTTGAGGATTATCTAAGTTATTGGGAATTTTAGAAGATGACCAATCCTGTCCCTGATTAATCGTACGATAAATATCATCATCTGTACCAGCAAAAATATATGAAGTGTTATCAATCTCGTAAGTTAATAAGGAACGCACCACCACATTAGGAATACCTGTATTTACACTAATAGTTTTGGGGTCATCGCTGTCATCTTTTTCTAGTCTCAAATTGCCTAAACCAATAGGACTCCAATTTTCTCCATTATCTTTGGAGCTAAATACGCCACCACCGGCTGTTCCTGCTAATAAATGTCCCTTGGTTTCATTAATAACTAATAACGTTTGGATATTAAGATTAGTGAGGCCGCTATTAATCATTTGCCAAGCATTATTAACGCCCTCAGCACGAAAAACACCGCTTCCGTCAGTGCCAGCAAACAACAATGTATTACTAACCGCCAGACATAAAATATCTTGATTCGGTAAACCCAAACTATTCCCTTGCCATGCAACTTTTTCGGCTGTTTCTGCTTTTGGATTAGAAGTTACAAATACCCCACCTTTTAATTGAACACCGGGTGATTGGCGTTTCAAATCATCAGGAGTATCTTGCCAACGAGGTGCATTATTACCAAATAACCTAGCTGGTTGTCGAAAGGCGAATAATTTGGGGTTACGAAGCTCACTATCAGACTTGAAATTATAATCCTTTAAATCATAATCCCAAGTAATTCGGGTGGCATCTAATTCGGGTAATAATTCAACCGATTTTAAAAGTAAGGCAAATTCCTTATCTTCTTTGTCTTCTTTTCCCGTCAAAAGTACCCAATTTCCTGGAGATAATTGAGTTCCTATCCCTGCTAAATAAAGTTCACGAGTGGTGGCAATGATCTCTTGAGGTTTGCTTAAACGGGGTTGTAGACCGTTCCAATTAGGATTAGCGACTAATTCTTCAGTGGTTTCAAAGAGTTGGGGTAATTCTCCTTCTCCTGGAATACTCATCACTTGAGTCCCTTGAGGAATGATAACAGGAGGAGAACCACCGGGTTGGGTTTCCAAGGTAAACGCGAGGTAGGTACTAGCAGAAACCCCCGGTTTAAGTTCATAGCCGATTAATCGTGCTAATTCGATGATAGATTGACGTTCTGTGGCCGTTGTCAGATAACCTTCATTGGCTATACGTTCTTGATAGAAAGTGAGAACATCAGCAACGATCGCCCAAGCATCGAGAAGGGCGATGGCTGGATCATCGGGATCACGAGTTTTCAGACTAGGTAGAGTTGAGGATAATTGACCTAAGAGATCCTCAAGAAAAGAACCATAGTCACCCACCCGATAACTTAAAGCAGATAAACCAGGACGGTTACTAATTTTTTTGGGTTTAGGGATGTCGTTCATAGTCCACCTTCCATCTCAAACTCAATTTGTCCTTGACTGGGGTTTGCGGGATCATTGTTCAGTTGAGCAATTTCTAGGGGGCCAAAGGTAATTTGACCCGTGTTAATCTCCCCTTGGGGTTCTTGTCCCCAACGCTGAAAACGGATCACTTGCACTGATTGCACCCCTTCTACTTCTACGGCGGTTTTAATCACTTGGCTGAGATAAATTGTCTGGCCAAAGGTGAGTTGATCGCTATGAAAAAAACCTAACTGGCCGTTGGATAACACCCGATTGCTAAACGTCTCTAATAATGCTCCCTTGACAGTGCTGGGGAAATAGTTGGGCTGCACCTGTACTTTTAGGGAAATCCACAGAGGAATCAAACGGGGGGCTTCAATTTCCAAATCATGACCAGCTAAGCGGAAAGGTTCGAGAAACCCCCGTAAATCTTGCTTAAAGGCTTCATCGATGGGACGATCTCCTTGGCGATCAACGGTTAAAAACAAAGTATGCCAACTGCCTGTCCAGCGACGGGTTGCTTTTACCCGTTGCACCCCTGGATAACGTTGGGCAATTTGTTCGTAGTCGGACTCGGTTACGGCCCGTTGGGGAACGCGAAAGGCTTGGGGGGCATACAGTCGCACTTGTTCTAGGGATTCGGGGGGAATGCCTCCCTGGGCGGGTAAGGGGTTACGGACTAAGTCAATTCTGTCTTCTTCTGTGATAATATGGGCGATCGCTTCTGCTCCCACATTCCCCTGAGTCCCATTGCCAGTACGATAGGTCACTTGCAAATAAGTCCCAACTTCGGGGCGTTTTCCTAAGAAGTCATCCCCAAAACGCAGATAAGCTCTTCCGTCTTCTTCTGTTTCAACCATAAAGTGTCGATCAAAGCGATCGCTGTTGAGTAAATCGGGCTGATAGATCCAAGTAAATTCTTGGGTGCTGTATTCTTTTAAAGCGATGCTAGGACGAAGGAAACGACGTTTTTGAGCGAGAGCTTCTCTGGCTACTTCTTGAACTGGATAGTCTTTTGTGGCCAGTGGAGAAGCAAGATTATCTTGTTGTGAGGGTGAGCTAGGGTCAATCCCCTTGGCTAACCATCCTAAAGCTTCTCTAGCGGGTTGTTTGGGGTCAACTAACACCCATTCCCCTTGCTGATTGCGTGTATAACTTTGTTGGGTTAACGGGCCATATTTGAGATGGGGGCGATAACGAGTCAGTGAGGGGACTTTATTAAAGTGTTGCTCATCGAGAATTTTGCTATCAACCGAAGCAGTCTCTTTGGCTGTTTCTAGATTATCTGCGGTAATTGGCTCTTTTCGGGTGCGTGTTCGACCATGATCCACTAAAACGACATTTCCCTCAGCAATGGCCATTTCGTTGTACAATTTCCCCTCAATTCTTTTAGAAATACAGAGTTGGAAGGGTAAGGCATCTTCTGGATACCATTGGATCTCCACTAAACGTTGTTTCTGTTTCCGAGTCTTGTCCTCTGTCTCTTCAGGAATCAGAGGATCTTCTTTGGGGGTAACTTTCAGTAAGCGGATGGCATGACGATGGCTGAGATCAACCCCTGTGGGTTGCCCGGTGTCTGGATTGAGTTTTTCTTCCAGGATTAAGACGCGACCGGGTTCTAAACATTGTTGTAGTTTGCCGCCGGAATCTTTTAAAGTTGCTTTCGTCGCCCCTTTGGGTAAGGAACAGTTGTCTTCCCCCCAGGTGTAAAAATAGAGGGTATTACAGGGTTCAAATAATGTGATGTCGTGTAAGCTTTCAAAAACTTCTATATCTGTATTAAGGGCTTTATCAATGAGGATTTGATCGTATTTCTTTTTTGGATCTTGTGGATCTTGGGGACGTAAAACAACCGGTAATTGATTGCTTCTGGTTAAGAAGCGAGTCCCAGGACGATGATCTTCTACAGAAGGACCAAGAAGCTTAATGCCGTCGGTTTTCGGGTTAAAAGGTTTCTTTTCATCTGATTTCCCTTTGACTGCGATCGCCACCCAGGTACGGGCATTACTGCCATCGTGTAGAAAATAGTCTAAGAGTCTGGCATGGCGACGCACCGATACCCTTTTGCGAGCGGTGCCTAGATAAGCTTCTGTGGCCACTGCATCCTGATAGTAACTGAGTTGATCGCCAACATAAGCTAAAATTTCTACGAGCATGATGCCGATGTCTGCGGGACTCCGTTCTTTCCATTGCGGCATCGTCACTGTGAGGCGATCGAGCATCAGTTGCCGAAAACTGGCATAATCCTTGGCTAAATAGTCAATAACAGGGGGTGGCGTTGGCAGTTGGGAAACGGGTTCGGGAACTTTACAGTCAAACTCCTGGCTAGGTTGCGAGGGGAGGCTAAACTGAATCTGACAAAGTTGGGGATCGAATCCTTGAGGGGGTGGAGGATCATCCCTCTCCAGATAGCCTCGTTTTAGCCTTGTTAGGGGAGATTCCACTAACCGTAGATTATAGAAGGGGAAAGGACGATTCGGCGCATCAAGACCAATGGTAATCAGTTTTCCAAAGGAGTTAACCAACTCAGGGGGAATGATGTTACCTTTGTCGTCAGTGATCTCGATATTGTCGGCTGTGAGGGGTGCTAATGGCGATTGAGTCTGTAATAAATGGACGGTTAAAATCTTCTGCGTCTGCTCTGAAGCCACTTCGAGATAGTCAATCCCGTTGACGTATTGGCCGTCAACTCCTGGTTGAGTGCGGGCTAAGCGTCGGCGTAGTTCGTTTTGGCAAGAGTAACGATTAACCATCGGTTAGATCTCCCGTGAAAATTGACTCACTTTTCGCTGTTGGGTTTGGCTGATCACATATTGAATAGTGATGATCAGGCGGGAGTCGTCATTGTTGACATCTACGTCTTCTAAAACAATGATCTCGTCTAACCAACTCTTTAAAGCCCCTTGAATGAGAAATTGAGTGGTTGTCGCTAGTTCATCGCTGTTGGACGCAAAGATCAGTTGTAAGATACCGCAACCAAAGTCGGGACGATTGACTCTCTCTCCTGGATTGGTGAATAGTACCTGTTCAATCATTTGCTCTACATGATCTTCGTAAGGGGTATCCGCCACTCGTCCCCGTTCATCAATTTGGAAAGGATAGGCAATTTGTTGCATAGCGGTTAGATTCCTTTAACACGAGGTTGAGCAAAGACAACGGTTAGAGGGGTTCCTGTGGGAAGACAGATGGCTCTGCTATCTTGTAATAAAACGGGCATTCCCATCGCTTTAACCCGCAGCGCGGCCACCAGCCAGTTACCAATCAAACAGGGGCCAACATTGGCGGGGGGCGGGGGATTAATACAACCCGTGATCGCATAGGGAAAGGGCTGCACGGTAATGGGCATTCCCATCACTTTTACCCTGGGCATGGGGACCGTGGGTTTGGCCTGTCCTAGATGAGCGCACAATACGACTGAACCAGTATTAAGTAAAAAACCAGGCATAATATTTGTGATTGGTTATGTTATTGGGTGATTGATTAAGGAACAAACAAGCTTGATTGCTTTAGCTAAAATCAAGTTAAGTCACCTCTAAGGCTCCGTTGTTGACGTTAACACTCCCTAAACCGACGTTAATATTGCCTAAACCACCACTTTTAACTTCAACCCCTGACGCGGAAGTTTTTACCGTTGCTGAGGTGACACTGGATTCGATATTCGACTTTGTTAATTTAATGGTGGCCGGAGCATTAATTAATTCAATAGTGCTGGGTGTGAGTTTAATTTCAACGGAGGATTCTTTGAGTTGGATACTGTCTTGAGCGATGGTAATTGTGGAATTTCCTCGGTTCTTTAACTCAATAATATCTGCTGTTAATTTAATGGTGGTTTCATTGTTGTTATTAATTTCAATGCCATCGGCATTAAAAACCATTTTTAAAGGGCGTTGCACCGCCGGGTTTTCTACTTCAATGGTGAGGCCTTTGTTGTCACCTAAGTTACTCCAGGTAAAGGTAATTCCATGATTGCGAAAAACTTGCACCTCTTCTGGTTTATCAAGTTTGCTGGCATTTTTTGGTAATTCATTTTCTCCCCAAAAACAACCACTCCAAATGGGATAATCGATATCCCCACCTTCAAACTCTACCCAAATATTTGAGCCAACAGGGGGAACGGTAAAAAAGCCAATATCCTTGCCCGCGTAGGGAACACAAGGCATAGCCCAACTTAAACGTCCTTCCCCTAGTATGGCCGGAACGACGACTTGAATACGACCTAAATTTTTTTCTGAATCTTTGGTACTGGCTACTTTGCCCCGATATTTACCAAAGTATCTTTTTTCTTGCCCATACATATTGTTTTTATTCAACTATTGTTAGACAGGTAAGCTCGAAACGTTTGTATCCAGTCCCTCACGGGTAATGGTAAAACCCTGTTTGTACTCTCCTTTGCGTAATTTGTGGACAACTTGTTTGACGTAGTAAAGACCATCGTAACGATAACCAACCCCCCGTAATCCTACTAATTGCCGAATCTCCAGCAAGGCCCCATAGCGCACGGTGTCTAACTCTCCACTGACATAAACCGCGTTATCAACGGAACGATCAGTCATTGATTGGGCGCGGGTTTCGGCGGTTGAAACGAGATGTCCGGTTTGCTGAAATTGGGTGATTCGCAGAAAATCCTCATTCTTCTGGTTAAGGGAGGGGTTTTTGGCTAGGGCAGGACGTTGACTCTGCATAATTTTTACCCCTCTAATTTCATTGGTTTTTCTATCCTGAACTCGCCCTTCTACTAGAGTAGGCTCTAAAGCATTATGTTGAAAGTTAATTGAGTCTACATTGGTAAACGCACCCATGTTCACGGTGAGAGCTTTTTGGGGTTGTTCTCTCGGCTTTTTGGGAGGACCCCAATAGGCGGTATTTTCACCGGATTTGGGACCGGGTTCGACGTAGAAAACGTAAGCGTAACGTTGGGCTAACTTTTGGATATAGTGTAAATCGGTGCCGTGTTTGACGGGAATTCTCTGCTTTAGAGAGGGGGCATCTACAGGGGGTTTAGCTACATCCGCTTTGATGCCATATTTACGGTAGTTGCGGAGTATTTGCTCAACAATGACTTTATCGTTCTCTTTTGGATGTTCTACGGGACTCTCTTTGCGATCCATCATTACACTCACGTCTTCCCCTTTAATGGTAAAGGTGGAAGCCCCGGGTTCTGCACTGGGAGAGAGTTCTTGATGGGTGATAATGCCATCCATTAACAAATAGGCTTTGGCCTGTAAGGTAACGATCAAGATGACTCGGTTTCCTGGGTTTAAATCAGGCTCCTTTACTAAATGATAGTCTTTTTGCTCCCTTGCCCCTAAACGTCCGATCTGAAAAATGATTTCAAACCCAGAACGTCCTTGATCGCTATGGATCACCTGTACGCTCTGGATGGCATCAATAAAAGCGCGGGAGACGTTTTTTGGTTTCTGGTTGCCGATGCGGACTGTTAAGGTGATGCCTGAGACTAACATTCCTCCTCTCCTTAAATTTGAGGCATGGGTATGAGTAACTGTCGCCCTGATTCTGTGGTCAAATCCTGGGGATTCATGGCATTGTTGGCATCGCAAACCTGCCAAAATTGCTCCGACTCCCCTAAGGTACGGGCAGTAATATAATCTATGCGATCGCGATCGCTTTGTTCGACCGTTACCTCCCCCAAAATAGCTAAGCGATTACCTTGGGGTAGAAAACGACGACTTACATAGGCAATGGTTCGCCCTTCTGGGGTCGTCAATTTCTTGATTGGTAATTGATAGTAGCGACTATTGGGTTCAAACATACTAAACTGTTATCAATCGATCATTGATAATTAAATGAAAACTACTATGAGATCAGGTTTAGCGGAGAAATTGTCGGCTTTGCACCCCTGTAAAATCGGAGGAATAACCTCTGCCCCTTCGTTGTGCTAAGTTTTCCTTAGCTTCGTGGTAGGCTAGGAATAATTTTGACTCCCGTTGGTTCCAGGGAAGATCGTCGTAGTTGAGGACTCTGAGACTGAGAGAAACCTTCGCACGAATTGGGTTTAAGTTTACGTCGTAGGCTTCTTCTGTGATGCTGAAATCCATCAAACGCACCGGAAGCACCCGCCGCGGCCCCCAAACCAGTAAGGTTGTTGGGGCTTGGGGCGGAATGATTTCTAGCATCCCTTGCTCCGACTGACTCATATTGTCTTTAATTTGAGCGCTGGAGGGATACAGTAGGCTCTCCAGGGCTGAAAGTTGGGGATAGATCCCTAAACGCAGTGCATTGTACTGCTCAACTCTGGGGAGAGGCCCAGTGGTATCAAACTCCGCTTCTAGGCTAATTGTCTCAATCGGCGCTCCTTTCAACCGCAAAGCCTCTGTGCGATCGCCTCCTTCCTGACCACTAGCCTGGATTTCTAACCTCCTAGTCAACCGTTCTGGGTTGAATTGGAAATATATGGTATCGAGTATGGTATTGGCCGTTGGCTGCAAAATGACCAGCGCACCTTTGCGTAAGTTAGGAAAGTTACTAACCAAGGAAAAAAGTTCCTGCTGAATCTTGCTTACAGTTTCACCCTAACTCAATCATTTTCTATTAATCTATTCTTTTAATATTTCTTAGTGATTTTTGACATTTGTTTGCAGAAAAGAAGCCACTGAGAATTTATTGTAGTTTTATTACAAAACCATGTCGTTATTAACAAAGAATGTTTTAATAGTGGAGTAGCAAAAAGCCCAGAAGCTCAGTTAGTTTTTTTGTATTTAGGTACAGTTTGACTGTTGATTCCAGAACTAATCAGACAGTTTAATTTGTTCTGAGTATTTCTTGATGATGGGTCAAAGAAATAAAACAATTGGTCAAGAAAAAACTAGCAATTGAGTTCAACAAAATTGAATAACTATAGCCCTACGCATTAATGTTAGGACATTTATTTGTTCCCTATTTCCTATTCTCCGTTTCCTGTTCCCAAAGAGAGTATGTACAAAAAAGCTGAAGTTGAGAAATATGAAAACATCAGCCAAACATAACAAGACTATTTTGATTAATAAATTACACGAGGAAGACAATTATGGCTGTCACCCCTACTTATCCAGGTGTTTATGTTGAAGAGATATCCAGTGGAGTCCGCACCATTACTGGAGTTGCCACTTCAATCACGGCCTTTATGGGTCGAGCGTTGCGTGGACCGATTGACGAACCCACTCTGATTAACAACTTTGGGGAGTTTGAGCTCATTTTTGGGGGTCAAGATGTGGATTACCCCATGAGCTATACTGTGCGAGATTTTTATGGGAATGGCGGTACTAAAGCCCTCATCGTCAGACTGTTTAAGGATCCAATCAAGAAAGCTGTCACAGAAGCTACTGATGCGGTGTTAGCAGCAGTCAATGAGGCTGCAGAGGTCGACGGGGCAACTACAGCGACTGTAGCAACGGCTGCTCGCACTCAAGCTAATGAATTCACCGCCGAGCCAGAACAGACGGCAGCCAACAATGTCGCTGCAGCCGTTGAAACCGCAGCCGGTGAGGATGGAGCTACCCTAGATACGGTGAAAGACGCTGCAGAAGATGCCAGAGACACAGCAATTGAGGAGACACCAAGTCCCAAAGCCCAGTTGGTTTTACCTTTAGACGGAATTGAGTCCGCGCAAGCGGTGTTAACAGCAGTGAATGAAGCCGCAGGAGTTGAAGAACCTCCTCCTACTCCAACGAGTGTAGCAGAGGCCGCTCGCGCTAAAGCTGATGAATTCACCACCGAGCCAGAACAGACGGTGGCCAACAATGTCGCTACAGCTGTTGAAAACGCAGCCGACGATGAAGAAGCGACTCTAGAGACTGTGATAACGGCGGCGGAGAATGCTGTTGAAGAACAAAGCTTGGTTTTAGAGGCAGAAAATCCAGGCAAATGGGGAAACAAACTGGAAGTCATCGTCAACTATGACGGGATCGACAAGGAAGTAGCTGATCGCTATAACTTAGAAAAGACTGACTTGTTTAACCTTATCCTCTCAGATGATTCTGGAACAGTGGAAACCCTTCGCAATCTTTCTGTTATTGAAGGTCCCCGTCGCCTTGATCGGGTTCTCAAAAGCGAATCACAATTACTGCGCGTACCAGAAGACCAGCAAAAGCAACCCATTCTGTCTTCCATTCGTCCAGCGGAAACACCAACAGATAACAATGATCAGCCCATACCAATTGAAGTCCAGACAGCAAATGAGGGTGTAGATAGTTTTACGCCCCTCAAATCGGGAGATGTTCTGGGCAGTGAGACAGACAAAACTGGCTTATATGCTTTGGAAAAAGCTGATTTGTTTAATTTACTCTGTATTCCCCCTGATGTGCGAGACCTAGATACAGATAAGGGTGTTTATGCTCAAGCTTTGGATTACTGTCTCAAGAGACGTGCCATGCTGATTGTTGATCCTCTTGCCGCTTGGGGTGCGAATGAAGCAACGGCAGCAGCAGCAGCAAGGGATGGACTTGCAGGTTTGGGACTGACTGGGGATAAGGCCCGTAATGCAGCCCTCTACTTCCCCCGTGTTATTCAACGTGATCCCCTACGGGAAGATCAAGAAGACACCTTTGTTGCTTGTGGCATTATCGCCGGGATCATGGCAAGAACCGATGCCAACCGAGGGGTTTGGAAAGCTCCAGCCGGCATTGATGCTACCATATCGGGCATTGAAAGATTACAGGTGAACTTGTCTAACGAAGACAATGGTGTTCTCAACCCCTTGGGAATTAACTGTTTACGGAATTTCCCCCCCGTTTATGGCAACGTGGTTTGGGGCGCAAGAACTCTGCGGGGTGCAGACCAATTAGCCGACGAATACAAATATGTCCCAGTAAGACGGATGTTACTGTTCTTACAAGAAAGCCTCTATCGGGGAACCCAGTGGGTCGTCTTTGAACCCAATGATGAACCCTTGTGGGCCCAGATTCGGCTGAATATTGGACAGTTCATGAATGGCTTATTCCGACAGGGAGCTTTCCAGGGTAAATCGCCGAATGAAGCTTACTTCGTTAAATGTGACAGCGAAACCACCACTCAATATGACATTGATCGAGGAATCGTCAATATTATTGTTGGCTTTGCGCCCCTAAAACCTGCCGAATTCGTGATCCTGAAATTCCAACAAATCACCAGACAAGCTGCCTAAGGAGTTTTAAATTATGCCTGCACCACAATTTGTCGTCAATACCAATCGCTACGACCCCTATAAAAACTTTAAATTCCGCGTCAGGTGGGATGGTCGGGTTGTGGCTGGAATCAGTAAGGTGGGTGCTTTAAAGCGAACCACAGAAGTCGTTACCCATCGGGAGGGGAATGACCCCAGTAGTCCTCGTCACTCCCCCGGACAAACCCAATACGACCCAATTATGTTAGAACGGGGTGTCACTCACGATAAAGACTTTGAACAGTGGTCTAATAAGGTTTGGAACTACGGAGCCTATCCAGGGGATGAAGTATCCCTACAGGACTTCCGTAAAGATATTATTATCGAACTGATGAACGAAGCCGGTCAAGTAGCGATCGCCTATAAAGTCTATCGTTGCTGGGTATCGGAGTTTCAGGCCTTACCCGAACTAGACAGCAATGCTAATGCTGTTGCCATCCAGTACATCCAACTTCAGAATGAGGGTTGGGAGCGTGACTATGAGACCAACGAACCCACTGAACCGACCTTCCTTGAACCAGCGTAACTCAAGTTAACTGATGCGTACCTTATCCCCCCATGACATTCTCCAAATTTGGGACTTTGGCCAGGGTCAAACCAATGTTGAAAGAGCTTTGACCCTATTAGCCTTTGCCTTCCCCGATCACACCAAGGAGCAATTAGCCGAGTTGACCATTGGACAGCGAGATTACTATTTGTTACAGTTACGGGAACTGACTTTAGGGGCGCAGTTAAATGGGTTTACAGAATGTCCCCAATGTGGGGAGCGTTTAGAATTTGAGTTAAATGCCCCCGATCTACGGGTAGGCGAGCCTGGGAGAGTCAAAGTCTCGACTCAAGGATTACAAGTGGGTGGATTTGAAGTGCAGTTTCGTTTACCCAATAGTTGGGATTTAGCAGCGATCGCCAACTGTCAAGATCGAGTGATTGCTGATGGGTTATTGTTGCAAAGATGTATTGTCCAAGCAAATCTTAATGGTTCTGCCATTTCTGTACAGGAACTCCCTTTAGAGGTTATAACCCAACTAACCAATACCATGGCCGAAGCTGATCCCCAGGCAGAAATCCTGCTCAGTCTCAACTGTGCTGCCTGTCAGTATGAATGGCAGTCATTGTTTGATATTGTCTCCTTTTTTTGGACTGAATTGAACACCCAGGGGAAACGCTTACTACAAGAGGTACATATCCTCGCCCAATATTACGGGTGGCGCGAGGCTGACATTCTGTCTATGAGTACAAAACGACGACAGCTTTATTTGGAGATGGTAACTGATAGCTAATGACGTTCTCCCACGCACATCGAACCCAGATTATTTAGAACACATTGGTACAAACCATGAGTAAATTTCCCACTGTTTCCCGACATTGAAAATATGGATACCTTTCTGAATCGATTAGTTATGCGTACCCTTGAATTAGGAGGAGGTATTAGACCCCTAATTAATCCTCTGTTTGCTCCTAATTTAGTGTTGATGGGGAATCAATCTGATGGCGACTGGTTAGGGGAGTCGACCTCAGAACTGATGGATACGCCCTTTCCCAGTTCCCCCTCACCACTCACTCCAGAAACTATTTTTAAGGAGTCCTTATTAGAAGGAAATCAAACCAATGAATCACTATCCAATATTAACACAGATAGTCTAAATAGTATTGATAAATCCTCAAATTTACATCCATCTGCTCCAAACATAGAACCGAATATCCAATTAAATTCAGAAGATAAAATAGCAGCTAAACAAGAGGAAAATATTAACAATACTATTCCAATAGACAATGTTTCCTTCTCTACCTCCACCAATGAATTTAATGATTCATTATCAACTATTGATACAGATAAGATAGATAAATCCTCAAATTTAC
>JAAUYD010037378.1_pt1 | contig 25093 bp, 23 predicted proteins | sample 7278101 | NCBI WGS metagenome assembly JAAUYD01 (sample SAMN14350128, study PRJNA611818) | marine sediment metagenome | isolation source: surface marine sediment (0.6m) | place: French Polynesia: Moorea | collected 2018-08
CGACCTGTCCTCCTCCATGCGGACGGCCACGGACTCCGGACCCGAACGCTGGCTCGGCGCCGCCGGCGGAGCCCAGGAGCTGCTGGCCGGAATCGCCCCCGAATCGGCCCGCCTCCACGTGGTGGGCCATCGGGCTTCCGAAGACCAGTGCGACTCGGGCGCCGGAGTCGAACTCGCCGATGCGGAGACCCTCCGACCCGTCGCGGACGGATCGGAGGGTCTCCGCATCGGCGAGGTCGACTCCGGCACCCGCGTCGCACTGATCGTCGGAAGCCCGATGGCCCACCACGTGGAGGCGGGCCGATTCGGGCGCGATTCCGGACAGCAGCTCCTGGGCTCCGCCGGCCGCGCCGAGCCAGCGTTCGGGTCCGGAGTCCGTGGCCGTCCGCATGGAGGAGGACAGGTCGAGGACGACCTGGACGCTCCCGGGAAGATCCCCGAGCGGGGCCTCGGGCAGGCCGAACCCGCGCAGCACCTCGACCTCGAGGTTCGCCACCGGCGGAGGGCCGGTCGGCGGCGGCGCGAGCTGGGCACAGCCGAGCAGGAGCGCGCCCGGGAGCGCGAAGGCGAGAGTGGCGCTGCGCATCACCCGTCGGCCCCCGAGCGACGCGCCTCTTCGAGGGCGCGTCTCACCTTGGGAGAGACCGTCATCGGATCGAGCGCGAGGCCCGGCTCCTCGACGAGCGCGCGGCTGAACGCGTCGCGGGCCTGGGCGGTGTTGCCGAGGGCGACCTCGGCCGTGGCGCGCAGCACCTCGGTGCGCACCCGGAGCTCGCGCGACGGCTCGCTCGCGTCGAGTGCCTCCATGCGCAGGTCGAGTGCCTGCACGCCGTCCAGCGCCTCGCGGAAGCGCGCACCGCGCAGCAGCGCCTCGAGACCGGCGAGCTCGATCGTGAGTGCGTCGAGCTCCTGGCAGGGCGTGCGGAGGGTCCCGCAGGGCGAGCGCGCGGGGAGCGCCCGCAGGTTGTCCGCGGCCGGGCGGAGTGCTGTGCTTTGCTGCGTGCCTTGCTGCGACTCGCGTCGCGCGAGCGCACGGGGACCCGGCTGGGCCGTCGGCGGCTCGGCCGCGATCAGTCGGACGGACACCTGCTGCAGGGCGAAGGCGAAGCTGGATCCGCCCACGCGGCTCGGCCCCTCCTCGGCGTCGCGTGCGCGCAGGCTCGGTCGATGCACGGCTCTGGGGCGCGTGCGTTCGACGCCCTCGTTCGCCTCCACCGAGTCGGGCCGCAGGCAGCGGGCGTGGCGCCAGAGTCGGTGGGCCTCGAGCGGCTCGAGCCCCTCGAGCCCGGTGGCGACCCGGCTCAGCTCGTCGTAGCGCAGCGTCGCCCAGGCGGCGCGCAGGCGGTCGGGGTCCTGGTCGGTGGGAAGCGGCGAGACCTCTCCCGGCCAGGCCGTGCAAGCGGGCGTCGACGCCTGGGCCGGAACGCCTAACGCCGGCGTCAGGCCGAGGAGCGCAAGCAGGACGGGAGCGAAGCGCGCCGCGTGCCGAGGGCGACCGGGCGGCGCTCCGGGGGGGCGGAGCCAGGGGGGCATGTGACCCATTGTATGCGTCCCCCGAGCAGCCGCGAAACCGTGTTTCTCTCATGAAAACGGGGCGCTTGCGCCACCATCCCTCGGGGGCTGGACGAACCCTCAGGCGCCGCCAGAGAGGCGTTTCTGGCGGACCGTCAGAAAGCTTCAGTCGCGGTCTGAAGGCGGCTGCTCGGGCAGGTCGAGTACGGGGTCCCGGCCCGTCCGCAGGTCTTCGAGGCGGGTCTCCATGAGCCGCCGCCACGGCCCGTCCGGCGCCAGCACGTAGAAGCGCCCGTCGGCCAGCGCCGCCATCACGCGCTCGGCCATCACCGCCGGGTCGAGTCCCTGTCGAGCGGCCCGCGCGGTGGCGTCGAGCACGACGCGCTGGCTGTCGGGCACCACGCCCGCCAGCGACTCGGGTCGGTTGCGCGAGGACTCCGCGATGCGCGTGTCGACCATCTCGGGACACAGCACCGAGACGCGCAGCGGCGAGCCGGTCATCCGGAGCTCCTTGTGGAGGCACTCGGACAGCGCGAGCACGGCGTGCTTGCTCGCGTGGTAGACGCCGGCGAAGGGCGTGCTCGTGAGCGCCGCCATGGAGGCGACGTTGACCACGTGGCCCGAGCCCTGCTCGCTCATGCGCGGCACGAAGCTGCGAATCCCGTTGGCGACCCCGCGGACGTTCACGCCGAGCACCCACTCCCAGTCCCGATCCGAGGTCTCCCAGGTGAGCCCGCCCGAGAGCACCCCGGCGTTGTTGCACACGACGTCGGCCCGGCCGTAGTGCGCGAAGCACTTCTCGGCGAGCGCCTCCACGGCCGCGGCGTCGGAGACGTCGGTGGTTGCACACAGCACCCGGGCTCCGTTCTCCTCGAGCCGGGCGCCGGTCGCTTCGAGGGCCCCGGTCTCGATGTCGGCGAGCACGAGGGACAGGCCCTCGCGAGCGAAGCGCTCGGCGAGCGCGCGGCCGATGCCGCTTCCGGCACCGGTCACCACGGCCACGCGTTCGTCGGCCTCAGGCATGCGTGCCTCCGCCTGCGAAGGATTGCCGGGCCAGGCCCGCGAGTGCCCGCCGGAAGACGCCTTCGATGGCGCGATCGAGGAGCCAGCCCGTTCCCGGCGGCGCATCGAAGCGGCAGCGCCACACGACGCGCGTGCCCGAACCCTCGGGCTCGAAGCGCACCTGCCCCTCGTGGTTGCGCAGGGGCAGGGGGCCGCCGATCAGGCGATAGATCATGAGCTTGGGCGGCTCGAAGGCCACGACCTCTTCGCGCGCCGCACCGATCCCGGGACCCAGCAGTCGGATGGCGCCGACCCCGTTGGGCTCCTCGTCGCCCGGCCGCTCCAGGCGGCTCGGGCCCAGGCCCGCCCAGCGCGACCAGCCCGCGTGGTCCGTGTACACCGCCCAGACGTCCTCCGGGCTCGCGTCGAACACGCGCTCCACCTCGATGCGTCCCACCCCGATCCTCCTCTACGCGTTCGCGTCGCCGCCCGCGCCGATCTCCGAGAGCAGCGTGCGTTCGAGCCACTCGAGCTCCATCGTGTGTCGTGCGCTCCCGCCCCCTTCGAGCCGCTGCATCGAGGCCAGGCCGGCCAGTACCGAGATCGTGTAGTGCTGTAGCGCCACACGACGCCGCGACCCCATGTGCGCATCGGGGAACAGGCGCGACCAGATGCCGTTCCAGCGCCCGAGCATCTCGCCCTGCCAGCTCGCCTCGGGATTCGAGCCCGGCTCGGGCGCCGCGTAGTGGAGCAGGATCTCGAGGGTCGAGCGGAAGTGCGGGCTCCCGAAGTGACGCCAGGCGCACTCGACGAAGAAGTGCACGCGCTCCTCGAGCGGCGCGTCCGCCGCCGGCGGGTCCCGGAACTCGCGGGCGAAGCGGTCGAAGGACTGCTGCAGGACGGCGTTCAGGATCCCGTCCTTGCCCCCGAAGTGGTGCTGCACCGCGCCCCAGGTGACGCCGGCGCGCTTCGCGATCTCGCTCGCCGTCGTGCGCTGGAAGCCCACCGCCTCGATGCTCTCCACCACCGCCGCGAGGATCCGGCCGCGCGTCTCCGCGGTGCGCTCGGCGTGGGTGCGACGCGGACGGGCCCGGGCCGGGCTGCGTCGCGCGGTCACGAACGGTCCCCGATCCGGGTCATCGGCGCCCGGGGTCCTCGACCCCGTAGATGCGGGCCATCGACTGCGACACCACGCCCGTGACCGGCATCGCGACGTTCGCGCGACGCGCGAGGGAGAGTGCCCAGGCGAGGTCCTTCTCGGCGATCTGCATGAAGCCGCGCAGGGTCGACTGCAGGGCCTCGCTCTTGCGGGCCTCTTCGGGCGCCTTGTGGAGCGCGAGGAAGCCCTGCATCAGCGGGGTGATCTGCCCGTTCGAGAGCCCGGCCTCCTCGAGCACCTCCTGGGGCAGGCCCACGGCCCGGGCCAGGGCATGGGACTCCTGGGCCGCGGCCCACTGGAGATACGTGATCACGTTGATGCAGAGCTTGAGCTTCGCGCCGGAACCCACGGGCCCCGCGTGGATCACCTTGGCCGCGCTGATCTCGAGCACGGGCCGCGCCCGCTCCAGCACCCGCGCCTCGCCGCCGACCAGCAGGGTGAGCTCCCGCTGGGCGGCCCGGGCGGCGCCCCCGGTGACGCAGGCATCCAGCACGGCGACTTCGCGCTCGGCCGCGACCCGTGCCAGCGCTTCGGCGGTCTCCGGCAGGATCGTGCTGTGGATCGCGATCACGCTTCCCGGGCGGCAGCCCGCGAGCACGCCGTCGGGGCCAAGGACCACGGCGCGTACGTGATCGTCCTCGGGCACGCAGATCCCGATCACGTCGGCCTCCGCCCCGACCTCGCGGGCCGTGCCGGCGCGGGTCGCGCCGAGCGCGGCGAGGGCGGCCACGGGCTCCTCGAGCACGTCGTACACGATGGTCGGGTGGCTCGACGCGGCGAGGTTCTCGGCGATCGGGCGCCCCTGGTTGCCCAGCCCGATGAAGCCGGCGCGAAGGGTCATGGCTCCTCTCCTCGGACCGAACGTACCGCAATTTACATTGCAGACGCAATGTGACTGACGTAGGCTGGCGGGCGATGTCCGCGGCCCTCGAGCTCGACCCGTATGCCTACGCGTTCCACGAGGATCCCTATCCGCTCTACCGCCAGCTGCGAGAGCGGGCCCCGGTGCTCCACGACGCGAAGCGCGACTTCTACGCGCTGGCCCGCCACGTCGACGTGCACCGCGCGCTGCGCGACGCCGAGACGTTCTCGAGCAGCCAGGGCGTGTCGCTCGATCCCGCGGCGTCCGGTGCGGTGGCCGCGGCCGCGCAGTCCTTCCTCGCGATGGACCCGCCCCGCCACACGCGCATGCGGGCGTTGGTGTCGCGCGGCTTCACGCCGCGTCGGGTGGCGGAGCTCGAGCCGCGGATCCGGGCGCGCAGCGTCGAGCTCCTGGACGCGCTGGTCGGCGCCGGGCGCTGCGACGTGATCGAGGACTTCGCCGGCATCCTGCCCATGGACGTGATCAGCGAGCTGATGGGCGTGCCGCCGGCCGATCGCGCGGAGCTGCGGCGCGCGGCGGATCTGCTCGTGCATCGCGAGGAGGGCGACTTCGACGTCCCGCCGGCCGCGGTCGAAGCCTTCGGCACGATCCGCAGCTACTTCCAGGAGCTGCTCGCGGAGCGGCGTCGGAAGCCTCGCGAGGACCTCCTGAGCGCACTCCTCGACGCGCGCCTCGACGGAGACCGCCTGGACGACGCCGAGATCCTCTCGTTCTGCAACCTGATGATCGTGGCCGGGAACGAGACGACCACCAAGCTGCTCGCGAACGCCCTCTACTGGCTGTGGCGCAACCCGGAGCAGCGAAAGCGGGTCGAGGAGAGCGAGGCGCGGATCCCGGGCTGGGTCGAGGAGACCCTGCGCTACGACAACTCGACGCAGCTCCTGGCGCGCACGACCCGTCGTGAGGTCGAGCTGCAGGGCCAGCCGATTCCCGCCGGCGCCAAGGTGGTGCTGCTGATCGGCTCGGCGAATCGCGACGAGGCGGTGTTTCCGCGAGCCGACGAGTACGACGTCGATCGGGACACCCAGTCGAGCCTCTCCTTCGGCAAGGGCAACCACTTCTGTCTGGGCGCGGCGCTGGCGCGACTCGAGGCACGCGTCGCTCTCGAGGAGTGGGGCCGCCGTTTCCCGTCCTACTGCGTGCGACCGGACGGTGCCGTGCGGGTGCACTCGGTCAACGTCCGCGGCTTTGCTCGCCTGCCCGTCGAGCTGGCGGCGGCATGAGCACGGTGCTGGCGGCGGCATGAGCAGGGAGCTGGGGGCGGCATGAGTCCGGAGCCGCGGACGATCTGGATCACCGGCGCCTCCTCGGGGATCGGTGCGGCCACCGCCCGGGCCTTCGGAGCCGAGGGGCATCGCGTCGCACTCGGGGCGCGCCGCGAGGAGCGCCTGGAGGAGGTCGCGAAGCAGGTGGAGGGCGCCGGGGGGCGTGCGTTCGCCCATCCCCTCGACGTGCGGGATCCCGCTTCGATCGACCGCTTCGCGCGGGCTGCCGAGGCCGCTCTCGGCCCCCCCGACGTGCTGGTCAACAACGCCGGCCAGAACCTCTCGTCGCTGCTCCACGAGGCCAGCCCGGAGGCGCTCCGGGCGGACGTCGAGACCAACCTGCTCTCGGCGCTGTGGATGACCCGGGCCGTCCTGCCGGGAATGCTCGAGCGCCGTGCCGGAGACGTGGTCTTCATCGGCTCGGACACGGCCCAGCGCCCGCGGCCCTACATGGCGGCCTACAGCGCGGCCAAGGCCGGCATCGAGGCGCTGGCGAAGGTCGTGGAGATGGAGACCGAGGGCACCGGCGTCCGCTCGATCCTGATGCGCGTGGGCCCCACGGGTTCGGAGTTCGGGAACCAGATGCCGAAGGAGCAGATCCACGACATCCTGGCCTCCTGGAAGTACTGGGGCGTGTTCCGGAACATGCACTGGATGCCGGCGGAGAGCGTGGCCCGGGCGGTGGTCCGCACCGTGGCGATCCCCGTGGAAGAGTCGTACCCGGCCGTGGTCGAGGTGCAGCCCGGCGGCCGCAAGAAGGAGCCGCGGGACTGAGCCACCCGCGCAGAGGAGAGCGTCGATGCAGCTGGATGGAATCGAGGGCAAGGTGGCCATCGTCACCGGGGCCGGTGGCGGCATCGGCGAGGCCTACGCGAAGGGCCTGGCCGGGCAGGGCGCGCGCGTCGTGGTCGCGGAGATCGACAAGGAGGGCGGCTCGCGCGTGGCCGAGGAGATCCGCGCGGCCGGGCAGGAGGCCCTCTTCATCGAGGTGGACGTGGGCTCCCCCGAATCTTGCGACGCAATGGCCGAGCGCGTCGTCTCCGAGCTCGGCGGCGTGGACTTCCTGGTGAACAACGCCGCGATCTTCGGGGACATGAAGCTCGACTCCCTGCTGCGCGTGGATTGGGACTACTACCAGCGCTTCATGAACGTGAACCAGAACGGGGCGTTGCTGTGCACGCGCGCGTGCTTCCGGTCGATGCGCAGCCGCGGCGGGGGCGCGATCGTCAACCAGTCGTCGACGGCGAGCTGGATGGGCGCCGGCTACTACGGCCTCGCCAAGCTCGCCATGAACGGCCTCACGCACTGCCTGGCCCGCGAGCTCGGTGCCCAGAACATCCGCGTCAACGCGATCGCGCCAGGGCCGACCAAGACCGAGGCGCTCGACAAGACGGCGGGCGCCTTCGCGGACCAGATCGTCGCGGGGCTGCCGCTCTCGCGGGTGGGCACCACCGACGACATGGTGAACGCCTGCCTCTTCCTGCTCTCGGATGCGGCCTCCTGGGTCACCGGGCAGATCCTGGCCGTGGACGGCGGCCAGATCGTGCGGGCCTGACGCGTGGCTCTCGCACCGCTCGCTCCGAGCACCCGGAACCTGATCGACGGCCGGCTGGTCGAGGCGTCGAACGGTGCGCGCTTCGAGAACGTCGACCCCGCGACCGAGGAGCGCCTGGGCGACACCGCGGACGGCACCAAGGAGGACATGGAGCAGGCCGTGGCCGCGGCCCGGCGGGCGTTCGACGAGACGGGTTGGTCGGACGACGCGCCCCTTCGCGCGCGCTGCCTGCGGCAGCTCCACGAGGCGGCCGTCGCCGACAAGGAGGCCCTTCGCTCGATCGTGGTGCACGAGGCCGGGGCTCCGGTCTCGCTGGGCTCGTACATGCACGTCGACGACCCCATCGACATGCTCGCCTACTGGGCGGAGAAGGCCGAGAGCCATCGGCCCGAGACGCGCATGGAGGACGTCCCCTTCCTCGGGCGCCCCCAGGGCCGCATCCTGCGCCGCGAGGCCGTGGGCGTCGTGGGCGCGATCACGCCCTGGAACGTGCCCCTCTATCTCAACATCGCGAAGATCGGGCCCGCCCTGGCGGCGGGCTGCAGCGTGGTGCTGAAGCCGGCTCCCGACACTCCCTGGTCCGCCACCCACCTCGGGAAGATCGCCACCGAGACGGACCTGCCGCCGGGCATCCTGAACGTGGTGGCCTCGTCGGATCACTCGGTGGGCGAGATCCTCTCGACCGACGCGCGCATCGACTGCGTGACCTTCACCGGATCGACGGCCACCGGCCGGCGCATCATGGCCTGTGCCGCCGAGACGGTGAAGAAGATCTTCCTCGAGCTCGGCGGCAAGAGCGCCCACGTCGTCCTCGACGATGCCGACTTCGCGGCCGTGCTCCCCTTCGCCGCCACCACCTGCGTGCACGGGGGACAGGGCTGCGCCATCAACACGCGCCTGCTGCTTCCGCGCTCGCGCTACGAGGAGGGCGTCGCGATCCTGAAGGCCGCGTTCGAGGGCTGGAGCTACGGCGACCCCAAGGACCCGCGGAACCTGCAGGGGCCCCAGGTGAGCCGACGCCAGCAGGAGCGGGTGCTCGGCTACATCGAGGCCGGAAGGCGTGAGGGCGCGCGGCTGGTCGTCGGCGGCGGGCGTCCGGCCCACCTCGAGCGAGGCTTCTACGTGGAGCCGACCCTCTTCGCCGACGTGGATCCCGACTCCACCATCGCCCAGGAGGAGATCTTCGGCCCGGTGCTGTGCGTGATCCCCTACGAGGACGACGAGGACGCGATCCGCATCGCGAACCGCTCGCGCTACGGGCTCTCGGGTGCGGTGAGCTCCGCGAGCGACGAGCGGGCGCTCGCGGTCGCCCGACGCATCCGGACCGGCACGCTGGCCGTGAACGGCGCCCAGTGGTTCCACGTGGACACGCCATTCGGGGGCTACAAGCAGAGCGGGATCGGGCGGGAGAACGGGCAGATGGGCTTCGAGGAGTACCTCGAGACGAAGGTGATGGCCGTACCCGCAGGCTTCGACGCCGGCTGATGCGGGTCCATGCGGACGTCGAGCGCTGCCGGGGGCACGGGGTCTGCTGCCGCCTGGCACCGGAGGTGTTCGCGCTGGACGCCGGGAGCGGACGCGTGCGCGTGCTCGCGGAGCGGCCGGCCCCGGCCCAGGCCGAGGCCGTGCGGAGCGCCGTGCGTCGCTGCCCGACCTTCGCCCTCGAGGTCGACGACCCGGGCTCCCCCGCGCCGGCGAGCTAGGCTCCCGCCGTGGCTGCGCGCAAGACTCCCTCGGCCCCCGCTCGCAAGAAAGCCGCCGCCAAGAAGGCGGTCCGGAAGAAGACCGCTGCCAAGAAGGCGGCCGCAAGAAAGACCGCCGCAAAGAAGACCGCCGCAAAGAAGGCGGCTCCGAAGCAGGCCGCGCGGAAGAAGAGCGCGAGGAAGGCCCGCGGCAACCCCCTGGAGCGGGTGCGGGAGATCATCGCTGCGTGGCCCGAGACCGACGAGCGCATCTCCCACGGCGCGCCGACCTTCTGGGGGGGCAAGAAGACCTTTGCGACCTTCCATGCGAACCACCACGGCGACGGCCGCATCGCCGTGTGGTGCAAGGCCGGGCCGGGGATGCAGGAGGGGCTGATCGACGCGGATCCCGAGCGCTTCTTCCGGCCGCCGTACCTGGGGCCGAGCGGCTGGGTGGGGATCCGCCTCGAGGGAGCCGTCGATTGGGGCGTGGTCGCCGGACTGCTCGAGGAGGGCTACCGGCTGGTCGCACCGAAGCGCGCGCTCGCGCAGCTCGACGAGGGCCGGTGAGCGAAGCCACGCCCCCGATCCTCGCGCTCCAGGGGCTCGACCTCGAGGACGACGCGTTCCGAGCCGAGCGTCGAGACCTGCCCGAACGGGCGGCCCTCGAAGAAGCCGCGCGCGAGGCCCAGCGCATCGAGGGCGAGCGCACCGATGCGACGTCGCGTCGCGCGGCGCTCTCGGAGGAAGAGGCGCGCTGCGAGGCCCTCGCGGCCGAGGTGGGTGCTCGGGCGAAGGAGCTCGAGACGCTCCTCTATTCCGGGCAGGTCACCGTGGCGCGCGAGCTCGAGGCCCTGCAAGAAGAGCTCGCGGGGGTTCGCAGCCAGCTCGAGGACATCGAGGGCGAGCAGCTCGTCGCGATGGAGGGCGGTGAGGCGGTGGACGGCGAGCTTCGCGGGATCGAGGGCGCGGAGCAGGAGCTGGCCGGCCGCCGCGCCGAGCTCGAGAAGCAGCTCGAGGCCGGTGAGGCGCGCATCGACGGCGAGCTGGCCCGGCTCGCCGGACTGCGCGATGAGGCTCGCGGGCAGGTCGAGGCCTCGTGGCTCGGCGTCTACGACCGCCTGCGCCCGCTCGAGCGGCTCCGCGGCCGGGTGGTGGGCATCCTCGAGGGTGACACCTGCAGCGCGTGTCGCACCTCGCTGCCGGTGATGGAGGCCCGGCGGGCTCGTGAGGCCAGAGCGGAGGAACGCGTGCAGTGTCCTCACTGCGAGCGGCTGCTGCTGCGCACGTGAGCCCGCTCGGCTAGCCGTCGGATCCGGACTCGATCTCGGATCCGGATTCGGCCTCGGCCTCGGGCGGGGGATCGAGGCTCTCCCCGCGCTCGAGGAGCTCGACGCCGAAGCCGCTCGTCTCGAAGGGTGCGCCGCCGAAGGTGGAGACGGGCTCGTAGTGCTGCTCGATCCAGCCGCCGATCACCGGGGCGTAGTCCCGCCCGAAGGCGCGGGCACCGAGCTCCATCGTCTCGCGTTGCACGACCAGCACGTACTCCGGCGGGTCCGCCATCAGCCCCTCGAGCACCGTCGCCTCGCCGACGCGCAGCAGCGCGGGCGGCACGAGGCTCAGGTGGGGCGAGCCGCTCGGGCGGCGCGCCAGATAGTTCCAGATCGCGCCTTCGGGGACGACGAGCAGGCGATCCTCGGCCTCGGTGCGTTCGTCGATGTCTGCGAGCGCGGCGGCAAAGACCTCGCCGTGGAGCTCGTCGACGCGCAAGGTGTCGGCGTCGGCCCCGATGGGCGTGCGGCGCGCCTCCACGTTCTCGTAGGTGATGCGCAGGTGGGCCACCGCGAGGACGGCCAGCAGCCCGAGGGCCGCGCCCCGGAAGACCCAGCCGTTGCTCCCTCCGCGCTCGATCCGCCGAGGCAGCCAGCTCACGAGCCAGAGACTGGCGAGGGCGAACGCCAGGACGCCTGCCGTGCTGCCGACGTCGAAGAGCCGTGCGCGCAGGCCCGTGGCGCAGAGCAGGCCGAGTGCGGCCAGGGCGAAGGCCATGAGTCCGCTGCGTCGATCCACCTCCGGTCCGTCCTCGTCGGCGCGCGCGTCGCGCAGCGCGGCGATGCAGCGCAGGATCACGCCGACGGTCACCACCAGGAGCGGCGATCCCCAGGCCACCCAGTCCCGGGACGGCCAGCCGAAGCTCGCGGCGATGCCCGCCCCCGCGAAGAACACGAAGGCCAGCACGCCGCCCCAGATGCGCGCGCGCTGGCCATCGCTCACGCGCAGCGCGACGGCGACCGCCGGCGTGAGGAGCAGCAGCCACAGGACGGTCGCCACCGCGAGGATCAGCAGGAAGTGACCGGGCGCGTCGAAGCCGAGGCCGCGGACGACGGCCGACGCGAGGTCCGGCTCCAGGCGTTCGGGCTCGAAGAGCGGGGCCACGCCGCTCAGCAGCGCGCGGTTGGCGTCCGGCGGCGACAGCGAGAAGCCGAGCGCGATGCGCCCGGCGAGCAGCGGGAGTGCGATGCCTCCGATTCCGGCAAAGGTATGCGCCAGGACCTCGCGCGCCGGCGTGCGGCGGCCGTAGGCGAGGGCGACGCCGCCCCCGACGGCCGCGCCCAGGCAGGCGAGGGCGGCCTGCACCGACGTCAGCAGCGAGAGGCCGACGGCGACGCCGACGACCGCGGCGGGGAGGGGCCGCGGTGTCTCGCGGTAGCGGCGCATGGCGGTCAGCGTCACGAGCGCGAGCACGACCGCCAGCGGCCGCGCGTGGACGCTCGGCACGAGCCAGCCATGGCCGGCCTCGGGCTCGGGATGGTCGAAGGCGAAGAACACGACGAAGCCCAGGGTCGCTATGAACGCCGCGAGCCGGCCGCCGAGCTCGATCACGCAGCGATACAGCAGGGCGGCGGCCAGGGCGGTGAGCGCGCCGTTCCAGATCGCCAGATGCAATAGCCCCGGCCCCAGCGCACCGAAGACCAGCGCGGGAATCCAGGCCGCCAGGGGGCCCGAGTCCCAGGCGATGTCGGTGTAGAGGGTGTCGCCCTCGAACAGCCGCCAAGCGACGTAGAGCTCGCGCCCGGCATCGACGAGCGGCGCGGCGGCGACCTGCCAGGTCCAGTCCGCGAAGCCGAAGAAGGCGAGGCCGATGCCCAGCGCCGAGGCGACGGCCCACGGCTCGAGCACCGGGGTCCCGCTCGGGGGCCCGGTCGCGTGCCCGGATGCGCGCCCGGTGGTGCGCCCACCTCCCCTTGCCCCCCGCTTCGGAGGCGCTGCCGTCGAGTTCTCACCCGCCACTCAGCAGCGACGCTAGCAAGGCGGTCCCGGGGGAGCCGGCCGATCCGCTGGCCCGCTGGTCCGGTGGCCCGCTGGCTTGGTGGCCCGGCGCCGGTCATGCTCCGCGGCGGAGTGTAGCCGCCGTTCGAACCCGAGAGCAGGAGGAGCGTGCGATGGATCCCAGCAACGAGGCCGCCGTCGGCGATTGGGACATGACGGACTGGTTTCCCGAGTTCGGGGGAAAGGCCTACCGGGATTTCGTCTCGGAGCTTCGTAGCGAGCTGCGCGCCCTGTCGGAGGAAGCGGCCGGCGTCGACGCCACCCCACCCGACGCGTTCGCCGAGCTCCTGGTGCGCGTCGAGTCGGCGAACGCGCGGCTCAACCACCTGGGCTCGTACCTGGGCTGCATCGGGGCCGCGGACGCGCGCAACGAGGCGATCCAGAGCGAGTCGGCTGCGCTCTCCGTGTCCCAGTCGGAGCAGCGGAAGATCTTCGTCGCGCTGCGCGCGCATCTCGGAGCGCTGTCCAAGGCGGACTTCGAGGCGTTGCTCGCGATCCCGGCGCTCGAGCCGGTGACCTACTTCGTGACCCGCCTGCGTCGCCGCGCCGCGTGGTCCATGGCGCCGGAGCTCGAGTCGCTCTCGGCCGAGCTCGACACCACGGGGCTCTCGGCGTGGGGCCGGCTGTACGACCAGGTCTCCGGTCGCCTCGAGTTCGACCTCGAGGTGTCGGGCCAGCCCGAGAAGCGCCTCCCCGTCTCCATGACCCGGAGCCTGCTCGAGGATCCCGACCCGGCGGTGCGCCGGGCGGCGCTCTCGGGCTCGAACCAGGCCTGGGAGTCCACGGCGGACGTCACGGCGGCGGCGCTCAACGCGATCGCGGGCACCCGGCTCCTGCTGTACCGCCGCCAGGGGATCGAGGATTTCCTGGACCCGGCGCTCTTCGACGCAGGCATCTCGCGCCGCACCCTCGACACCCTGCTCGGTACGGTGCGGGAGCGCTTCGAGATCCCTCGCGAGTTCCTGCGCCGCAAGGCGCGCCTGCTCGGCATGGAGCGCCTCGGCTTCGAGGACCTGATGGCCCCGCTTCCGCTCGAGGGCAGCGCCACCATCCCCTACGACCAGGCGCGGGAGCGCGTGCTGCGCGCCTTCGGAGGCTTCCACCCTGACCTCGAGGGCTTTGCGCGCGACGCCTTCCAGGGCCGCTGGATCGATCACACGCCGCGCCCGGGGAAGCGTCCCGGCGGGTTCTGCGCCTCGTCGAGTCTGGTGGGCCAGTCGCGCATCTTCATGACCTACCAGGGCGCCCTCGGCGACGTCGCGACCCTCGCCCACGAGCTGGGCCACGCCTTCCACGCCTTCGTGATGCGCGACATGCGTCCCTGGGCCCGCCGCTATCCCATGACGCTGGCCGAGACCGCCTCGACCTTCGCCGAGCAGCTGATCATCGACGCGGTGCTGTCGGATCCCGAGGCGGCGCCCGAGGAGCGCGCGATGCTTCTCGACGGGCGCATGGGAGACGCGGCGGCCTACCTGCTCAACATCCCCATGCGCTTCGAGTTCGAGCGGGCCTTCTACCGCGAGCGCGGGGAGGGTGAGGTCTCGGTGAGCCGGCTGAAGGAGCTGATGGGCGAGGCCCAGCGCGACGTCTACGGGGACGCGCTCGACCCGGAGCGGCTCGATCCCTTCTTCTGGGCATCGAAGCTGCACTTCTACATCACCGGGCTCAGCTTCTACAACTTCCCCTACACCTTCGGCTACCTGTTCAGCCTGGGGATCTTCGCCCGGGCACGCCGCGAGGGCGCAGGATTCCTCCCGAGCTACACGCGGCTGCTGCGCTTGACCGGCAGCCATCCGGCCGAGGTGGTGGCGCGCGAGGGGCTCGGCGTCGAGCTCGAGGAGCCCGGCTTCTGGAACGAGTCGCTCGACGGCATCGAGCGCGACCTCGCCGCCTTCGACGAGGCCGTCGGCGCCGTCGAGCTCGGTTGAGTGAGCCGGCTCCGCGATCCGGCTAGGCGGGATCGAGCACGTCGCGGAAGCCGTAGGGCGTGTACGGCCCGAGGATCAGCTGCTCGAGGACGCCCACGCCCACGTCGTCGCCGGTGCGCACGCGGATCACCTGCTGGACGTGCTGGTTGTCGATGGCCATGGGGTCGAGGGTCTCGGACTTCCAGGACTCGCCGGCGGTCGCGAGCTCGCCCTTCCAGCGGCCGTGACCCCACTCGAGGTGGGTGTAGCCGATGCCCTTCATCTGGAAGCAGAGCAGCGGCTCGATCTGGATGTCGATGCGCTCGCCGGTCTTCTCGAAGAGCCGCAGCTCGCCTCCGGAGATGCGCCGCGTGCCTGGGCGGAACTCCATGCGATTCTCGCAGCGGTCGAGCAGGCGCACGTCCGGATCCTCGATGCCCGGCAGGTCGTCCGGGCTCTCGTAGACCGGGCAGACCATCCCGTCGAAGTGCCAGCAGTGGCCCAGCGAGTCCTCGAAGCTGCTCGCGTGGGTGCAGCGATCCTTCCAGTGGAGCGGCGCCCACAGGAAGAAGAACTGGGGGCCGAGCAGGGAGGGCGCGCCGCCCGGATCGGGGTCACCCACCGGGCGGATGCCCCACGAGCGGTCCTTGGTGCCGCGTACCACGTCCGGATCGATGGCCAGCTCGCGTCCGGCGTAGCGCACCGTTCCGCGCCAGCTCCCGAACTGGTTGAAGCGGGTCGCGTCCATCACCACGCGGCCGCGCTGGTAGGTCTGCCGCGCCTCCTGGATGCTGGCGGTCCGCGGGATCCACTCGAGCTCGCACGCGATGCCGGTGTCGTTGTCGTCGAGCACCACGCGCAGGTGCTTCATCGGCTCGAGGATCTGGATCTCGAACGGGCCGACGCGCAGCTCGGCGCGATCGGAGGGGGCTCGCCTGGAGGCGTGGAAGCTGTGCTGCTCGCCGTCGTGGACGATGCTGAAGCCGCAGTCGAGGATTCCGAGGTTCGGGTACAGCGCGGCGCCGATGCCGAAGTAGAAGTCGCCGTCCTCGTGGTAGCCGTTGAACCAGTAGCGGTCGTAGACGTTGCGATCGTGAGTCGCCGGGTGGGCGATGGGGTCGGGGGTCTGGTGGATCGGGTAGTCGTCGAATCGGGAGAGCACGGTGCCCTCAGCTCGGACGCGGCACGCCCGCCACGAGCGCAATGGCCTCCCACATCGAGACCACGCACTCTACGTGGTCCCAGCCGTCCACCATGGGCATGTGCCGACAGGAGGCCATGGCCATCAGGTGGAAGAGACCGGTCAGGGTGTTGCTCGGCAGCACGGTCTGGACCTGCTGGCTCATCAGGCGTTCGACGGCGAGCTGGTCGATGCGCGCGTGGCGTGGGCGGATGCCGCGCAGGATGTCGCGCCGGGTGCAGATGCCGATGGGGCCGCCGTCCGCGATGGTGACGAGCACGTAGCCATGCTCGCCGTCGGCCATCGCGTGGACCGTCGAGGCGCCGTCGAGGTCCGCCGACACGGTGTTGGCTTCGTGGCCGATCACGCCCTCGGCCACCAACGTGCCCAGGGTGTGGCTCAGCAGACGGCGACACGCCATGAGCGCCGCGCCGGCGCCGGCGTCGCCGCCGAACCAGCTGCTGGGCGCCTTGCCGGCGTACACGGCCGTCGAGAAGCGTGCGATGTCGCGGAAGGAGAGCAGCTGGACGGCGTCCCCGGAGTCGGTGGCGTCGACGACGAAGAGGTAGCGGCCCCGGGGCGCGCCCGGCGCGCAGCACTCGCGCAGGCCGGCCAGCAGGCTGCCCTCGCTCGAGACGACGGGGAGCTTGCCCACCGGGCTCATGGCGTCCCGCACGCGCACGTCTCCGAGCAACGTGCCCCACACGTCCTGGCCCTCGGGATCCTGGCTCTCGCGCACGCGAGCGGCCAGGATGCGCAGCAGGTCCTCCTCCGCGAAGCAGCCGACGAGACGCCCCTCGTGCATCACGGGGAGGGCGCCGACCTTGCGCCACCACATGCGGTTGACGGCCACCTCGAGCGTCTCGCCGGGCTCGGCGATTAGCAGCGGACGCTCCACGGCGCCCAGCGCCTGGGTCCCCGCGTGCCCGAACAGCTCGAGCGCGTCCTCGCCGATTCCCTGGAGCATGGCGGCGATGATAACAGCGGGGATCGCGCCTTGGCTCACGGCCGCGCCCGGCGCGCCCTCGGCGGGGACTGCTACCGTCGTCGCGCGTCTCACCCCCACGAACAGCCACGGGAAACCTCGGCCGGAACGGCCCGACCAGTCAGGGAAGCGGACAGGGATGTCGGTAGACGCAACGAACGAGGTGCCGGCGCCTCCGGACGAGCAAGCTCCGGACGAGCGGACTCCGGACGAGCGGGTTTCGGACGAGCAGGCTTCGGACGAGCGGACGTTGGAGCTGGAGGCGGGCCTCCAGCGCCTCGGCTTCGCGGAGTTCCGGCCGGGTCAGCGCGAAGCGATCGAGACCCTGCTGGCCGAGGGCCAGCTGCTGCTCGTCGCGCCCACCGGTGGTGGCAAGAGCCTGACCTACCAGCTCCCGGCGACGCTGCTCCCGGGCACTGCGCTGGTGGTCTCTCCCCTGGTCTCGCTCATGCACGACCAGGTGGCCGCCCTCGAGGCGCGCGGGGTGGCGTGCACCTATCTGGCCTCGACGCTCGATCCGGCCGAGCTCTCCCGGCGCATGGCGCGGCTGCGATCCGGCTCGCTCTCCCTCGTCTACGCGGCGCCCGAGCGTCTGGTGGCGAGCGGCATGCGCGCGGCCCTGCGCGGGATCGAGCTCTCGCTCGTGGCCGTCGACGAGGCCCACTGCATCAGCGAGTGGGGTCACGACTTCCGCCCGGAGTACCTGGAGCTCGGCCGCCTGCTCGAGGATCTCTCTCCGCGGCGCGTGCTCGCCTGCACGGCCACGGCGACGCCGGTGGTCCGCGACGAGATCGTCGAGCGGCTGCGCCTTCCCGCCCACACGACCCAGCTCGTGACGGGCTTCGCGCGGCCGAACCTGGCGCTGCGGGCCGCCGAGCTGGCGGCGCCCCGCGACGCCGGCGGGTTCGTGGACGAGGCCCTGCGCGAGGCGCTGGGACCGCCGGGGTCGGGCTGCGGAGCCGCGATCGTCTACGCACCCACCCGCCGCACGAGCGAGCAGGAGGCGTCGCGGATCGGGCGCCAGGGCTACGCCTGTGCGGCCTACCACGCGGGCCTCGAGGCGAACGAGCGGGCACGCGTCCAGGACGCGTTCCAGGCCGGGGAGCTCGAGGTCGTGGTGGCGACCAACGCCTTCGGCATGGGCATCGATCGGGCCGACGTCCGGGCCGTGGTGCATCTCGCGCCGCCGGGCTCGATCGAGGCCTACTACCAGGAGGTCGGCCGGGCCGGACGCGACGGCAAGCAGGCGACCGGCCTGCTGCTGGTTTCGCCGAGCGATCTGCCGCTGCGGCGGTCGTTGATCGAACGCGACGCCGAGGGCGAGGTGGCCCGCCACAAGTGGGGGCTCTTCCTCGAGCTGATGCGCTTCGTCGAGGGCGGAAGCTGCCGCCACGACGCGATCCTTCGCTACTTCGGCGACGACGCCGAGACCCTCTCGGGCTGCGGCCTTTGCGACGTGTGTCAGCGACTGGAGAGCGAGGCGGGGGATCCGGAGAAGGACGCGCTCGTGGTTCGAAAGGCGTTGTCGGCGGTGGCGCGGATCCACGGGCGCTTCGGTCTGGGCGCCGCCGAGAAGCTCCTGATGGCGGCGGCCGACGAGCGCATCGAGCGAGCCGGCCTCACCGCCACGCCGACCTGGGGACAGCTCTCCCACGAGCGCAGCGACTGGGTCCAGAAGCTCCTGCGGCGGTGCGTGGCCGCTGGCTGGGTCGACTTCGCGGGCGGCGACCGGCCGGTCGCGGTGCTGACCGAAGAGGGGGCCTCGGTGATGAAGGGGGAGCGCCCCGCGCGGATGCTCCTGCCGCCTCGCCGCCCGACCCCGAGGCCGGGCGGACGCGCGGGGCCGCCCGCAGCGGGCTCGCGATCCGGGTCGCGATCCGGCTCGCGAGCCGGGCGCTCGGACGAGGTCTTCGCTCTCGACGAGGACGAGCAGGCGCTCTTCGATGCCCTGCGCCAGCATCGGCGGACCGTGTCCCGGGAAGAGGGAGTCCCGCCCTACGTGGTGGCCAGCGACCGCTGCCTGCGCGAGCTCGCACGGGTGCGGCCGGTGGATTCCGAAGCGCTCCTCGCCGTCCACGGCATCGGCCCCGCCAAGGCCGCACGCTACGGCGAAGGTCTCCTGGAGGTGATCCGTCGTGGCGGTTCGTAGGCCCGGCCTGGTTGCATTGGCGATGGCGCTCGGCCTCTCGCTGCCGCTGGCCGCCGGGGCGCAGCCTCATCTCGTGACCCTCGAGGTCACGGCGCGCTTCCGCGACGCCGCCTTCGCCCGCGCACCCTACCTCGACGGGCTGGCCCAGCTGCGCTTCGACGAGGAGCAACCGTGGGCGCAGGAGTGGCCCGCGCCGATGCAGCTCGAGGTGGACGGCGATCGCGTCACCGGGTCGGTCTCGGTGGCAGGAGAGGGGCCGCCGCCGGCGGGTGCGACCCTGGGCTTCCGGCTCGCCGGCCACCGCTTCGACGTGTCGCTGGACGGGCTCGGTTTCGAGCGGGGCGCGAACGCGCCGGCGGGAGCACCCCTTCGAGCGCGGCTCCCCCTCGTGCTCCAGGTCGACGATCCGAGCTGGGTCGCGTTCCACGCCGAGCTCCTCGAGGTCCAGGGCCTGCGCCCGCGACTGCGGATCCACGTCGAGAACCAAGGCTCCGCGCCGTTCCCTCTCGATGCCGTCGCGATCCGCGCCGAGCGCCGGCCGCCCCGCGTGGCCGAGGGCGATTGCCTCGAGGTCCCCGATGCGGAGCTTCCGAAGGTGCACTGGAACTGGCAGGGAGCGGCCACCGACGCCACGGGAGCCGCCCGGCGCGAGGAGGACACACGGCTCTCGACGGTCCGCGTCGGAGGGTGTGCCCTGCGCTGGATGTCGACGTCCGTGCCCGTCGCACGCGAGATCGAGCCGGGCGGTCGACTGCGCCTGCTCCTCACGCCGCTCCCGCGCGCGGCCGCCTCTCCCGCTCTCGGCGGCGCGCGCGTCGACCAGCTCTCCGGCTGGGATGCGCTTCGGCTCTCCCTTTCCGGGGGCGATGGCGGAGTGGGGGAGGGCAAGGTGTGGCCCACCGAGGCCGTGCTCCGGCCCGCGGGGCGCTGAACCCCTAGATCCCGAGCTCGAAGCCGATCACCACGCGGTCGTTGGCGCGGTACTGGCCGAAGAGCCCCGACTCGCTGCCGTAGAAGGCGTCGAGCCCGACCCAGGCGTCGAGCCCGTCGCGCACCTCGTAGCTCGCCCGTGGGCGGAGCAGCCCGTCGCCCTCCAGGAGGTCGTGGATCCACTGCAGCTCCAGGGTGAGCCGGTCGTTCCACAGGCGCCGCTCGGCGTACAGCGTGAAGCGCGTCTCGTAGGCGTCCCGCAGCAGGCCGGGTGCATCGTCGAGCAGCAGGCTCTGGAAGAGCTGCACGCTCAGCAGGGTGTCGCGCAGCCCGAACCAGTCGAGCCCCACGACGGCCTCGAGCTCGCCCGTCCGGTGCAGGCGGTCGCGCACGCCCGGATCCCGCGTGGAGAGCACCCGGTCGCTGCGCCAGAGCATCTCTCCGCGCAGGGTCCAGTCGCCGAAGGCGCTGCTCCCGGTGGCGCCGACGATGTGGGTGCGCTCGTAGACGACGTCGAAGCGGGCGATCCCCGGCGGCGACGTCGGGTCGAGGGCAAAGACGGGGCGGTCGTCGTGCTGGTACAGGTACCCGGCCGAGAAGTCGCTTCCGAGGAGCTGGCCGCGCCAGCGGACTCCCGCATCGGCGTCCTCGAAGGCGCGGTTGGGGATGCGCTCGTCGCCCAGGATCGGCACGCGCCCCGGAACCGGGGGCGGCAGCAGCTGCGGAGAGCGGAACGCGAAGACCCCGTCGGCCGGGGGGATGTCGTGGACGCTCGGGTCGGGGATGAAGAGCAGCTGCAGCGTGCCCGGCCCCAGGGGCACCTCCAGGTTCGCGGTCCAGAGCGGGATGCGAGACTGGTCGAAGGGAGGGAGGATGAACTCCCGGAATTCCTGGGGATTCACCAGGTCGAGCAGCTTCAGCCCGTCGGACTCGCCCCAGACGACCTGCTGCTTTCCCAGGGTGAGCCGCGCGCGCCCCAGGTCGAGGTCGAGGAACAGCTCGCGCAGCTCGACCTCGCCGTGGGCGCCGAGGGAGCGTCGCCGTGACCACGGCGCGACCTCACCACCCGCCACGCGCCCGGGCTCGAGCCGGTCGAAGGCGTCGAGGCGCACGCGGGCGATGGCCTCGAGTGCGTGGCCGCCGGCGAAGTCCAGCCGCACCTCGGGGAGCAGGGTGGCCTCGGCCTTCTGGAAGCGGGCGGTGCCCGTGTCGACGGCGCTCTCCACCTCTAGCCGCACGCCCGCGTCGACGCGGCGAAGCCACGACGGCGCCTCCTGGGAGGCGCCGGGGGCCGGGGCGAGCAGCGGGGCCAGCCCCAGACCGGCGAGGAGCAGCGAGGTCCGTAGCGGGGATCGGAGGGACGCCTGGCCGCACAAAGCCCGCCCACGGTAGCGAAGCTCCGCCCCCGCGGGTCTCGCCGAAAACGTGAGCCCCGTCACGCGGACCCGCAGGCGGCGGGTCGATCTCCTCGAGCGAGGGGGAGGTGTCTCTTGACCGAACGGAGCGTGCTGATCATCGAGGCGGGACGCGACTCGATGCAGGTCCTGGCGTCCCGCATCCAGCGACTCGGCTATCGCGTGGTACGAGCGAAGACCCTGGATCAGGCCTACGAGGCGGTCCAGGCTCCGCGTTTCGGAATCCAGGCGGCGATCATCCCGCCGGATCTGCCCGTCCTGGATCTCGGCGATGCGCTGGGCGAGCTGCGGCGCGTGGCCCGCTCGGACAGCCTGCGCTTCCTGGTCGCGGGAACCCGGCCCACCCGCGAGCAGCGCCACACCCTGGCGAACGCCGGCGTCGACTACCCGCTCTTCGAGCCCGTCGATGCGCACACCCTGCGCTTCCAGCTGAATCGCGCGCTGGCCCCGCCGGTGCTGCGGGCCCGCCAGTCGGCGCGGGTGCCCATCGCATGGCCCATCGACGTCCTGCTCGGACGCCGGCGCAAGGAGACCCGCGCCTACTCCGTCTCGCCGTCGGGCATCTACCTCGCGACGCCCAAGCCGGCGATGCGCCGCACGCTGGTGCGCGTGGCGCTGCCGATCCCGGGCTGCGCGGTCAAGGTCGCGGGCAAGGTCGTCACGACGAACGTCCCGGGCAACCTGATGAAGCGCAACCTGCCGCTCGGCATGGGCGTGATGTTCACGGGCCTCGACGACCAGACCGAGCTGGCGCTCGCGATCTTCGTCGAGGAGCGCATGCGCAACCTCGACCTCTAGTCCGCGCAGCTCGCGCAGATCGCGAGCCGGGGCACGGGCCTAGAGCCGGCGGAAGAGCGCCTGCAGGCGGTCGGCGTGGCGCCGCACGGCGGCCTCACTCATGGCCTGGGCCAGCAGCGGCCGCGCGATCCGCAGGTAGCGGAAGGCTCCGGCGGAGATCTCGATCAGCGAGGCGTCGTACTCCGCCCAGGCGGACTCGAGCATCGGAACGTCGGCGACGAGCGAGAGCCCGCCGAAGATGGCGCCGGGCCCGAGCTTGGCGAGGGCCATGGTGCGGTTGCCGCCGCGGCCGAGCCGCACGTCGAGCGCGATCTCGCCCGTGGACACCACGTAGAGCGAGGTGCACGTGCCCGATTCCTGGGCGCCCTGGTGGTAGAGGTGCGTGCGCGTGGGCACGTTGCGCAGCCGCGTCACGCCGGTCAGCCCCATCGCCTCGTCGGGACGGATCCCCTCGAGCTCGGAACGGGACAGGAATTCGGCGAGCTTCGCCGAGCGGTCCTCGACCAGGCCCTGGAGCTGCTTGCGGCGGGCTTCCTCCACCCGAACGAACTGCACGCTCGTCAGCACCGAGCGCTCGGCCGCGGGGACCGTCTGACGCTTGCCTTCGGCGTCGACCTCGACCGACGACCCGTTCTCCAGGTGGATGCGGACGCTGCGGATGTCGCCGACGGCGATCGGCGACTCGGTGGCGAGACACAGCCCGCCGGCACTGAGGTCGCGGGTGCGTGCCGAGAGGGGGTGGCCATAGCCCGCGAGGGTCACGTCCACGGGAAGATCCACGGCCACCCGCTCGTGCACCCGCGACTCGAAGGCGCTGGTACCGAACTCTTCGGGGTCCATGGAACGCTGGGGAGCAGCGTTGGCGCTGGCGGAGCGACGGTTCATCGCCTTTGCCGATCGGTCGATCCGCGGGCGCGGGGGATGCACGCTTCCACCCAGGCCGGCGGTGCTTTAGGGCGGAGACCCGGCCTCCGCCGCAGTCCTACGGCTTCACCAGGCCTTCGCGGATCGCGAAGCGGACGAGGCTCGAGACCTTGTGGATGCCGATCTTCTCCATGATGTGGGAGCGGTGGGTCTCGACCGTGCGCGTCGACAGCTCGAGCTCGTCGGCGATCTCCTTGCTGGACAGCCCTTCGGCGATCAGCTGGAGCACCTCGCGCTCCCGGCTCGTGAGCTGGCTGAGCGCGCCTTCGGGATCGGTCTCCTCGCCGGTCAGCACCTCCACGACGTGGTGGGAGACGGTCGGCGAGAGGTAGCTGCGGTCCTGTCGCAGGGAGTCGATGGCCTGGAGCAGCTCGGCCGAGCTGTCCGACTTGGAGACGAAGCCCGCCGCGCCGGCACGCAAGGCCTCGCGCACCTGTCCGCGTCCGTGGGTCGAGGACAGGATGAGCACCCGGGTGTGGGTCTGGGTGCGGCGGATCCGATGGGCCACCTCGACGCCCGAGAGCTTGGGCAGGCACATCTCGCTGATCACGACGTCGGGCTTCACCCGAAGGGCCAGATCGAGGGCCTCCTGCCCGTCGCTGGCCTCGCCCACCACGTACAGATCGCCGCGGCGCTCGATCAGGCTCTTCATCGCCTCGCGGAAGATCGCCTGATCGTCCGCCAGCAGGATGCTGGTCTCCATTCTCCCCTCCCCCCAAACGAAGTTAGTTCAGGCCTCGCATCCGGTCGCTCGGGTCATTCCCCGAGGGTCACCATCGATCACCCCAATCGGCTCGGGGATTCACTCCACTTCGGCCCTTCTCTCCGACGCCCGCTGCGTGGATGTACACAGCAACGGACACGCAGAATTCGTTCGGGCAACTCTCGCGACCGCTTGACCCGCCCAGGCCTGCCCCCGTCATTTCCGTCCCTCCGCGTACGTAGTTCGACGCGCTCGGACCTCGCGGCGCCCACCGATACGGGGCAGAGGCCCGAGAAGTGCGTCCTTCGCTCCCGAAGCGGAGCCGCAGGGCGTGCGCAGCTCGCGCGAGGCACCGGAGAGAACCGCATGGAACCCGTGATCCTGATCGCCGAGAGCCAGCCGATCCTGCGCGAAGGTCTCGCGTTGCGCCTGGCCGAGGAGCCGGGCTTCCGGGTCGCGGGGACCGCGGGCGACGTGGATGCGCTCGAGGACCTGCTCGCCCGGCACCCGGAGGCCCTGGCGGTAGTCGACATGGAGATGGCCCCCGCAGAGGGGCCGTGCGCGATCGAGCGCGCTCGCGCCCGCGGCCGGGTCGTGGCGCTCTCGGAGAGCAACGCCCGGGTGAAGCTCGAGCAGGCCATGGCCGCGGGCGCCTCCGGCTACGTATTGAAGACGGGACCCTACGCCGAGCTCGTCCAGGCCCTGGGCGAGGTGGCGGCCGGTCGGCACCACGTTTCGCGCGAGGCGAGCCGCTACCTGGTCGATGCCATGCACGCGGCCGGTCGTCGCTCGGGCCGCGCCGGCGAGGGGCCGCGCGACGGGGCTTTCGGCTTCGACCTCACCCGCCGTGAGCGCCAGGTGCTCCTGGGCATCGCCAGCGGGCACTCGTGCCCGGAGCTCGCCGTCGAGCTCGGGATCTCGGCGCGCACGGTCGAACGCCACCGGGCCAGCCTGATGGCGAAGCTCGACATCCACAAGACCGCCAAGCTCGTTCGCTTCGCGGTGCGGGAGGGGCTGGTCGCCGCCTGAGCGCGTCGGTCCGGATCGGATTGGAGGGGAAGGCATGAAGACGGGACGAGAGACGGATACGGGGAGCAGCGCCGCTTCGGGCGCGATCGTGATCGCCGGCGGGCTGCGGCTCCTGCGCGACGGCCTGGCTCGAATCGTCGAGTCGGCGCGGGGGGACAGCGTCCAGGTGCTGGGCGACGAGGGGCCGGAGCTGCTGGGCCGCATCGAGGAGCTGCGCCCCGCCATCCTGGTGCTCGCGCTTCCCGTGACCCGGGTGCCGGCCACGGAGCTGCTGCGCCGCATCGGAGACCGCGCTCCGGGGACCGCGTGTCTGATCGTCGGTGGGCACGCCGTGCCCTCGGTGGTGGCGGATCTGCTGGGGGCGGGAGCGCGCTCGTTCGTGCCGCTCGAGGCCGGCGCCGACGTCCTGCTCGAGGCCATTGCCGCGCTCCAGGCGGGCCGCAGCTACCTGCCTCGCGAGATCGGCAGCGACTTCACCCGACTGCTCGATCGCGGCGGGCGGCGCGGCGGCCACGAGCTGACCGAGCGACAGCGCGAGGTGCTCGAGCTGATCGCCCAGGGTCTCACCACGCGGGAGATCGCCGAGTCGCTCGGGATCTCGCTCAAGACGGCGGAGAGCCACCGCGGCAAGCTGATGGACAAGGTCGGCGTCCACAAGGCGTCGAGCCTGGTACGGGTCGCGATC
>JAAUYD010125828.1_pt1 | contig 25091 bp, 25 predicted proteins | sample 7278101 | NCBI WGS metagenome assembly JAAUYD01 (sample SAMN14350128, study PRJNA611818) | marine sediment metagenome | isolation source: surface marine sediment (0.6m) | place: French Polynesia: Moorea | collected 2018-08
GACCGGCCTGCTCGCGACCCTGCTGCTCGAGTGTGGACGCGACCCCTCCATGCTCGTGGGCGGCATCACCGCGAACTTCGACGGCAGCTTCCGCGACGGGGGTGGGCCCGAGTTCGTGGTCGAGGGCGACGAGTACGACACCGCCTTCTTCGACAAGACCCCGAAGTTCCTGCACTACCACGCCGAGACCCTGGTGCTGACCTCGATCGAGTTCGACCACGCGGACATCTACCGCGACCTCGCACACCTGGAAGGCGAGTTCACGAAGCTCGTCCGCGCCATGCCCGAGGACGGCACGATCCTCGCGGCTCCCGGCGAGTCCGTGGATCGCGTCGTCGCAAAGGCCTCGTGCAGGGTGCTTCGCTACGGTGTGGGCGACGCAGACGACCCGGCCCTCGACCTGTGCGCCCACGCGCTCGAGCCCGGGCCCGAGGGCACCCGCTTCGCGCTTCGCGCCCTCGGCGAGAGCGCCCTTGCCCGGCTCCCGATGCACGGCCGGCACAACGTGGCCAACGCCCTGGCCGCGGTCGGTGTGCTGCTCGTGCGCGGCGTATCCCTCGAGCGCGCCGCGGCGGCGCTGCCCGCCTTCCGCGGGGTGAAGCGTCGCCAGGAGGTGCGCGGCGAGGCCGCGGGCGTCCTCGTCGTCGACGACTTCGCCCACCACCCGACCGCCGTGCGCGAGACCCTGATGGCGCTTCGCGCCCGCTGGCCCGAGCGCCGGCTGGTCGCGGTCTTCGAGCCGCGCTCCAACACGAGCCGGCGCGCGATCTTCCAGGCGGAGTTCGCCGAGGCCCTCTCCCTCGCCGATCGCGTCGTGGTGCAGCGGGTCGCCGACGACCCGATCTACAGCGCGACGGGTGAGGTGAGCGAGCGCCTCGATGCGAGCCGGCTCGCCGAGGCGCTCACGACGGCGGGCACGCCCGCAGCCGCGCTCCCGGACGTCCCGGCGATCGTCGACCACCTGGCCCACGCGTGCGAGCCGGGCGACGTCGTCGTGACGCTCAGCAACGGCGGCTTCGGCGACATCTGGGGCAAGCTGCTCGCGGCGCTCGAGGCCCCCTAGGGCCGCTAGGCCCGCTAGGCCCGGTAGGCCCGGTAGGCCCGGTAGGCTCGCCAGGCCCGGTAGGGCGGCAAGGGCGAGCCGCTCTCAGACGGGCAGACCCACCGCACGCATCAGCGCGAGCGCGTTGCTGCGGGTGACGACACCGTCGCGCATGCGGAAGTCGAAGGCGATGCGCCCGTCGGCGTCCACGTGGTCTTCGAAGTGGACGTTGCCCGCGCGCGGGGCGAGGGCGTCGGCGACGCTCGCCAGGGCCAGGTCGTGGGTGGTGACGAGGCCCACGGCGGAGCGCTCGAGCAGGCCGCGCAGGATCGCCTCCGCGCCGATGCCGCGGTCGTGGGAGTTGGTGCCGTGGAAGATCTCGTCGAGCAGGAAGAGGGCGTGGCCGGGGTCGTCGGCCTCGGCGAGCTCGAGGACCTGGCGCATGCGCTGGATCTCCGCGTAGAAGTGCGACGCGCCCTCCTGGAGGGAGTCGAGCACCTGGATCGAAGCACCCACCCGAAGCGGGGACAGGCGCAGGGATCGCGCGCAGACCGGCGCGCCCGCCTGGGCGAGCACGGTCGCCACGCCGGCCGCGCGCAAGAGCGTGCTCTTGCCGGACATGTTGGAGCCGCTGACGACCAGCGCCTGGGGCTCGCGCGCGAGTGCGAGGTCGTTGCAGACCCGAGTGGCAGGGGGGATCAGCGGATGGCCGAGGGCCTTGGCCTCGAAGCGGGGTCCGTCGGGCACGAGCTCGGGCATGCAGTGGTCCGGGTTCTCGTAGGCGTACCGGGCGAGCGAGGCCAGGGCCTCGAAGTGGCCGAGCGTCTCGATCCAGTCCCCGAGATCCGGCCCCACCTGGGCGCGCCACTGCTCGAGGGCCAGGCCGATCTGCGTCGCCCACAAGAGCAGCGCGGCGACCGGCGCGAAGAACTGGTTGCGTCGGGCATCCAGCCGCTCGACCAGCCGCACCAGCTGCCGGATGCGACGGCTCGCCGGAATGCCGCCCGCCGAGAGCCGGCTCTCGAGCTCGAGCAAGAGCGGCGCCTCGAAGGGCTCGGCCTCGATGCGCTCGAGCAGGCCGGCGAGCAGCGCGAGGTCCCGGGAGCGCGCGTCCACCCGCTCGATGGCGCGCCGCACCCGGGGACGGAGCAGCAGCGCGTAGATCATTTGCGCGACCAGAGCGACGAGAAAGGGCAGGGGGCCGGCATCGAGCTGCCACCAGGCCAAGCCCGCGCCGAGGGTCACGGCCACGAAGGCCGCAGCCAGGAAGCGGTGGATCGGCGAGCCCGCGGGCTCCGCGCGCTCGCCCCAGGCGCGCAGGGGCTCGGGGTGCAGCGCCGCGCGCACGTCCTCGCCGAGCAGCGCCAGGTCCTCGCGCAGGTCGAGCCGGTCGCACAGCTCGAGCACCGCCGCCTGGCGCGCGCGTACCTCGTCGATCGGCGCGGGCGCGAGGAGCCACTCGGCCAGGCGCGTCTCCCCGGACTCGGTGCGCGCCGCACACATGCGCGCGTACAGCGAGCCCGGGCCGAGCAGGTCGAGGTCGCCCGCGTAGGGATGGTGCGGCTCGAGGAACGCGGCGCCGTCGGGCTCGGGTGCTTCCGAGGGAGGGACCTCGGGCAGCTCGGTCGTCTCGTGGCCCATGCGCGCGAGGCCCGCCACGTACCAGGCGACACCGCGCTCCGCCCGCCGCCGCCGCTGGATCACCGTCTCGTGCCAGAAGAGCAGGGCGATGAAGACGAGCACCGGCGGAAGCAGCCAGAGAGCGGAGATCACCCGGGAGCCCAGGGCGGCGAAGGCCACGGCCACGCCGACCGCGAAGACGGCGAGCCGCAGGTTGCCGATCCAGCGGTCACGGGCCGCGTGCTCCCGAGCCGCCTCGGCGTGGGCGGACAGGCGGCGCCGGTACTCGTCGGCCCGCTCCGTGGCCGCGTCCGTCGTCTCGCTCACGCGAGCCCCAGCACGGGAGCGCCGGCGCCGATGGAGACGGCGCCTCGGATCCCCTCGGCCACCAGCTCCCGGGCGCCGCGCACCGCCGACTCGATTCCCTCGCCGAGGGCCAGCCGTGCCGCGGCCGCCGACGCCAGTGCGCAGCCGGTGCCGTGGACCGCCGGGCCTTCGATGCGCTCACCCTCGAGCCACACGAGGCGTACGCCGCCGTCCTCGGACAGCGCGAGGCAGTCGTGCGGCGCGCCGGACGCGTGCCCGCCCTTGACCAGCGCCGCCCGCGCTCCGCGCTCCTCGACCAGGTAGCGGGCGGCGGCCTCGACCCCGCGTCGCGTGGAGACGTCGGACCCGGTCAGCACCTCGGCCTCCTCCAGGTTCGGGGTGACGAGCGTGCAGCGCGAGATCAGGATCCCGAGGCCGGCGTGAGCGCGACGCTCGAGGAGCGGGGTGCCGTCGCTGGCCGCGAGGACCGGGTCGATCACGAGGGGCACGTCCTCCCCGAGGGCGTCGAGGCCCAGGTCGACGGCCCGCAGCACGTCGTCGGTCGCGAGCATCCCGAGCTTCACGGCGGCCGGCCGGACGTCGGCCAGCAGGATGCGGATCTGATCCCGGACCACGCCGGGAAAGGCAGGCAGAACCTGACGCACGCCCCCGGTGTCCTGGACCGTCAGCGCCGTCACCACGCCGAGCCCGTGGACGCCGAGTCGCTGGAAGACCCGCAGGTCGAGCTGCAGGCCTGCGCCACCGGTGGGATCGGATCCGGCAATCGTGAGTGCGGCGACCATGGAAGCATCCTAGGTTCCCGAGTCCACCCACGCGAGGAGGCCACCGGGTTTGCCGTCGGCTCGTTCCATCGAAATCATCGCCCCGTCGCTCGTCCCCGGGGCGACCGCGACCCGATCGCGGCCCCCCAGGCTCCGGCCGCTGCTCGTCGCCACGCTCGTCTTCGCCCTCGGCGCCGTCGGTGGTGGGACGGCCGGATCGGCCCAGGAGGCGAGCCCGGATCCCGACGACGGCAACTGGTACGCGGAGCGGCTCACCTCGGGCGATACGCCGCTCACCGTCGAGTACCTCTGGTCGCGCGGCCCGAAGCTCCGCTCCGAGCGGGTCGTGCGCGGGCACCCGATCGTCACCCTGGTGAACGGCGACCGCTACGTGATCTACGACCGCATCACCCGCGAGGGCATCTCGATCGCCCGCAGCCCCGCCGCCATCCAGCAGGACGTGGGCCGCGTCCGGCCCTTCGCCAACGAGTTCAAGAACATGATGAAGGCCGGTGCCGAGAAGGTCGGCGTCGAGCGGGTCGCGAGCAGCCGCTGCGACCTCTATCGCGTCACCGACGGAGTCGGGCGCCGGGAGGTCTGCGTGGTCGGCGACGACCGGCTGCCCATCTTCACCCGGGTCTACGTGCGCCAGCGCGCGTCCGAGGTCACGAGCCAGTACGCCGAGTGGAGCCGCAAGGTGCGTCCGCCGGACTCCTTCTACCTGCCGCCGGCGGACATCCAGCTCGAGTTCGTCTCCTACGAGGAGTACCTGGAGCGCGCGCCGAAGGAGCGCCTGGGTCCGGCGCCTCCCACCCACCGCGAGCTGCTCCACGGGGAGCGCAACTAGCGCCTCGGCGGCCGGCGGGCCCCGTCGTCAGGAGACCCAGGTGATGTTCGCGTCGGCGACCTTCGGGCCGTCGGAGGCGAGCACGGCGAGCTTGCGCGCGACGGTGCCCGCGATCGAGGCGAAGGCGCGCGCCACATCGCTGTCCGGCGCATGCACCACGATGGGCTGGCCGGTGTCGCCGCCCTCGACCACCCGGGTGTCGATCGGGACCTCGCCCAGGAACGCCACGCCGAGCTCCTCGGCCACTCGCTTGCCGCCGCCCTCACCGAAGATGTGGTACTTGCGGTCGGGCAGGTCCGGCGGCACGAAGTAGGCCATGTTCTCGATGATGCCGAGCACCGGCACGTCCACCTTCTCGAACATCTTGAGGCCCTTGCGGGCGTCGATCACCGAGAGGTCGTTGGCGGTGGTGACGATCACCGCGCCGGAGATCGGCGCCTTCTGGGTCAGGGTGAGGGCTGCGTCGCCGGTCCCGGGGGGCAGGTCGATCACCAGATAGTCGAGCTCGCCCCAGGCCACGTCGGTCAGGAACTGACCGATCAGCCCGTGCACCATCGGGCCGCGCCAGATGACCGGCGAGTCGTCGGTGATGAAGAAGCCCATGGACATGACCTTGAGGCCCTGGGCGTCGAGGGGGACGATCGACTTCCGGCCCCCCTTCTCGACGGTGACGGGCCGCTGGTTGACCCCGAGCAGGAGCGGCAGGGAGGGCCCGTAGACGTCGGCGTCGAGGATCCCGACCCGGGCGCCGGCAGCCTTCAGCGAGAGCGCGAGGTTGATCGCCGTCGTGCTCTTGCCGACGCCGCCCTTGCCGGAGGCGACCGCCAGCACGTTCTTCACCTGGGGGAGGGCCTCGCGCTCGGGCCCCACGGCGCCGCCGCGGGTCTGCGCGGTCATCGTGACGGAGACCTCCGCGACACCCGGAAGGGCGGCCACGCGTTCCTTCGCCTGGCGTTCGAACTCGGACTTCACGGGGCAGGCCGGCGTCGTCAGCTCGATTGCGAACGAGACATGCTCGCCCTCGACGCGCAGCTCCTTGATGAAGCCGAGGTCGACGATGCTCTTGCCGAAGTCGGGATCGATGATCGGACGCAGGGCGTCGAGCACCTGCGCCTCCTGGATCTGGCTCATGGACTTCCCTTCAGTTGGCGGACTCGTCCGCCTTGGGGATCGGCGTGTCGACGTCGCGCTCGGGAGAACGCAGCCACGTCACCATGGCGGGCTCGCTGCGCGCGAGGTCCTCGAGGCTGATGCCCTCGAGCACGTCGCGAACGGCGCCGTCGACCACGCGCCACAGCGCGCGCAGGGCGCAGTCGCTGCGCCGCACGCAGCAGTCGCGCTGGCCCGGGTGGCAGGCGCAGAACGAGTCGGGGAACAGGGCGCCGCCGAGCACCTGGATCGCGTCCCAGACGGTGATCTCACCCGCGGGTCGCGCCAGCCGATAGCCGCCGGCCGCGCCGCGGGTGCTGGTGACCAGCTCGCCCTTGCGAAGCGCGCGCAGCAGCTTCGCGGTGTAGTCCTGGGACAGCCCCTCGGCCTCGGCGATCTCGTGGATCGTCAGCGGGCGCGCATCGCGATGGCGCGACAGCTCGAGCAGGCAGCGGAGCCCGTACTCCTCCTGGGCGAGCAGCTGCACTACGGGACGGCGGGGGCAATGGAGCCGGCCGCGATGCGGGGGGCTCCGTGGGGGGGCAGATGCGCCATTTGCCCATGCTAGGAATCTGGACCTCGGTGTCAAGATTGAGGGTCGATGATGTCGCCCCATCCTCCCCGCCGGGGCCTCCTTGCCCCTGAGGAGCCCCTCCGCGAACTTGCGCCGATGGACTTCAACGACAGCTGGCCCTGGATCCTGTTCGGCCTGCTCGGCCAGGGCGCCTTCTTCTCCCGCTTCCTGGTGCAGTGGGTCGCCTCGGAGCGGGCGGGGCGCAGCTACATCCCCATGTCGTTCTGGTACCTGAGCCTGGTGGGCTCGGTGATCCTGTTGATCTACGCGATCCACCGCCAGGAGCCGGTGTTCCTGCTGGGCTTTCTGCCGAACATCGTGGTCTACTCGCGCAACATCATGCTCGTGAAGCGCAACGGAGAGCCCGCCGAGACCCTGACCGCTGCGCCCGAGCCCGAGCGCAACCCCGCGGGAAGCGCGTAACGAGCCCCGGAGCGCCGGCGCCATTTTCGGCTCGGCGTCCCTGGCGCGCCGTGACTACAATCCGGCCCATGCTGCGCATCCTGTACGTCGAAGACGATCCCACGGCCCGGGAGTACATCCAGAAGGGGCTCGAGGAGCGCGGCTACTTCGTCGAGGTGGCCAGCGACGCGAGCGAGGGCGTGGAGAAGGCCACCCGCGGCCCCTTCGATCTGCTGGTGCTCGACGTGATGCTCCCCGACGGCGACGGCTTCTCGCTGCTCGAGCAGCTGCGCGGGAAGGGCCTCGACACCTCGGCCATCTTCCTCTCCGCGCGCGGCGAGGTCGCCGATCGGATCCGCGGCCTGAATCTCGGGGCCGACGACTATCTGGTGAAGCCCTTCGCCTTCGCCGAGCTGCTGGCGCGCATCCAGGCCGTGGCCCGCCGCACCCTGGCCGAGCCCGACGACGGCCAGCTGCTGATGGCCGACCTCGTCCTCGACCTGCGCCGCCATGCGGTCGAGCGCAGCGGGCAGCCCATCGAGCTCACGCCCAAGGAGTTCTCGCTGCTCGAGTACCTGCTGCGCAATCGCGGCCAGGCCGTCTCCCGCTCGATGATCACCGAGAAGGTGTGGGGCCACGGCTTCGACACCTACTCGAACCTGATCGACGTGCACATCAACCACCTGCGGAAGAAGCTCGACCAGGGCTTCGAGCCGAAGCTGATCCACACCGTGAAGGGCGTCGGCTACGTCCTCGAAGACCGCAGTCCGGGTGCGCGCCCGACGCCCGAGGCGGAGTCGTCCGGCAAGGAGAGCGCGTCCGGGTGACCGGACGTCTGTCGATCGGCGCCCGCTGGACCCTGCGGTTCACCGGCGCCCTGCTCGTCACCGTCTCGATCTTCGCCGGCATCCTCTACGCCCAGGTCAGCGCCCGCACCCAGCACGACGCGCGGGTGTTCCTGGCGCTGCGGGTCAAGGACCTTGCGACCGCCGTCGACCGCGACGGGATCGACTCCGAGGCGACGCGCAACGCGCTGATCCGCAGCGTTCGCGTCGGCGAGGCCGACTTCAAGCTCGGCCTGCAGCTCTTCGACGAGAACCGCGCGCTGCTCGTCCGCGGCGGATCGCTCGAGCGACACCCGCAGCTGCTGCCGCGCACCGTTCCCGAGGTGGAGCCCAGCGCCGTTCTGGCCGAGCAGACCGCGCTCTTCTCCGAGCACGACGTCGGGGAGAACTACCCCTACCTGCTGATGACGCTCCCCGTGGAGGGTGGGGTGGCCCAGGGCTTCCTGTATCAGCGCCAGTTCGTCCGCGCGGCGCGCGACCTGCGCAACCAGTTCCTCTACACGGCGCCCATGATGCTCTTGATCGTGGCTGGCATGGGATACCTGCTCGCCCGCGGGAGCCTGCAGCCGATCAAGGACATCACGGCCACCGCCCAGCGCATCTCGGGAACCCACATGGAGGAGACGATCCCCACCAGTGGATCCCGTGACGAGCTCGACGAGCTGGCCGGCACGCTGAACGCCATGATGGACCGCGTCCGCGAGGGCTTCGCCCGGACGCGGCGCTTCTCGGCCAACGCGGCCCACGAGCTGCGCACGCCGCTCAACCGCATGCGCGGACGACTCGAGGTGACCCTCGAGAAGGAGCGCACGCCCGACGAGTACCGCGAGGCGCTCGGCGATCTGATGCACGACGTCGAGCATCTCTCCGAGGGCGTGCACGGTCTGATGCGCCTGGCCCAGAGCGAGGCCGGGCTCTCCGACGAGCAGCGCGTCGACGTCGACCTGAGCGGCCTCTTGATGGAGGTGACCTCCTTCTTCGAGCCGCTCGCCGACGAGAAGCGGATCACGCTCGACGTCGCGGACCTGCCGCCGATCACCGTGCCGGGAGATCCCTCGTGGCTCCATCAGGTCTTCGCCAACCTCGTCCACAACGCGATCAAGTACACGCCCGAGGGCGGGACCGTGAGCGTCGAGGCCGCCGTGCACGCGGGCGACGCCACCGTCGTCGTGCGCGACACCGGCATCGGCATCGCGCCCGAAGAGGCGGAGCGCATCTTCGAGCCCTTCCACCGCGTGGGTGCCAAGCCCGATGCTCCGGGCGTCGGCCTCGGGCTTCCCCTGGCCCGGGAGCTGGTGCGCGCCCACGGCGGCGCGCTCAACCTGATGAGCGGCTCCGACGGCTCCGACTTCGTCGTCCGGCTACCCACTCGGTCCGCCTGAGCGGTCCGCCTGAGCGGTCGGCCTGAGCGGCCCGCCTGAGCGGTCGGCGCTCTCAGGCCTGGGCGGGGCTCGGCTTCGACGCGGCGTTGCGCAGGATGCCCCGGTAGCCGCGCGCAACGCACGCGTCCTCGAGGATGCCCTTCTCGCGCAGCATGTGATGCATGCGCTTCAGGTGGTAGTGCGGGACGGTCATCAGTAGATGGTGCTCGAGGTGGTAGTTCACGGCGTTGGGCGCGATGAAGAGGCGCTCCAGCGGATTCGCGAGCGTGGTGCGCGTGTTGCGCAGGGGGTCGGCGGCGTCGGGCGTGAGCGCGTGCTCGGCGATCGAGCGGATGCGCGTGACGAGGGTGTTGGTCGTGAGCCAGGCGCCGACCCACAGCAGGTAGAGCCACGGGGCACCCGCCAGCCACAGGATTCCGAACAGCACCGCGTTCGTGACAAGCACGCCGATGGCGGCCCGGCGGGGCTGCTCCTCGTGCATCTGGCCGAAGGTCCGCGACCAGGAGCCCTTTGCGAACTTGACGCCCGTCTGGCCGGAGAGGTCGCGCCACACCTTGCGCCACAGGCTCTGCCGGGTGATCGGGAAGGGCTTGATCAGGCCGAGGTCCGGGTCCTTCGGGCTCCCGGTGTGGGCGTGGTGCTGCAGGTGGTAGGGGCGATAGGGGTTGAGATCGCTCCAGACGGGATAGGCGGCGAGCCAGTTCCCCACGAAGTCGTTGGTGCGCTTGTTCGCGAAGAGGCTCCGATGGGAGGCCTCGTGCATCATCACGGCCATGCCCAGCTGCCGGGCGCCGATCACGAAGAGCGCAACGATCACGGTGAGCGGGTTCGGCCAGGCCGCGACCATCGCCATGGCGGCGAACACCAGCGCCCAGTTGGTGAACACCGACAGCCAGGAGCGCCAGTCCTGCATCTCGAGCAGGGAGTCGATCTCCTCGCGGCTGAAGGCGTCGAGCCAGCGCCGCCCGTCGGGGGCGCGGTCGAAGCGATCGTTCTCGATGGCCGGATCCGCCTCTTCCATTCCCGGAGGCGGGGCAAAGCTGGCAGTCATCGGGATCTCCTAGTGCAGCGCGGCCCGGGTGGGGCCGTCGTCGGAGGGGCGTCGGGCCGCGGACTTCATGTGGGGTGCACCGTGGCCCGCGAGGAAGCGCGACCAGTGGGTGCGCCCGAGCCGGTCGTAGCGGCGCATGGCGGCGGCCAGCGCCTGGCGTCGGGACGCCGGTGCCAGGGGCTCGGGAAGGACGGGGTCCAGCACCAGCTGGCGCAGCACGCGGCCGCCGAGCAGGTAGGTCTCGACCATGGCGTCGCCTTCGGCGAGCCGGTCGAGCATCCGTTCGCTCTCGGAGAGATCCAGGAGCGATCGCTCGTAGCCGGTCGCGAGGTCGAGCTCGTCCCAGAGGCTCCGCGCCCGCGCCTCGTCCGCAGGCGAGAGCTCCTCCATGCGGAAGACGGGCGCGCCGGGCTCTAGGCCCAGGTCGGCGAGCTCGCGCCGCAACGCCGGAACGCCACCGCTCAGGTTGTCGGGGCGGACCCGGAGGCCCGGAGTCAGCTCGCGGAAGCCCAGCAGCTCGAGGGCCTTCGAGCTGCGCCGTCGGTCGCCGCGGCTCGCGCTCCCGGAGAGGTGGACGCCAGCCCAGGCGCCCTGCCACGGGCGGGTGCGCTCTTCCAGCCGGCGCCAGCTCTGGATGCGACGATCGATGGCGGCGGCGCCCGGCCCGAGCCGATAGCGCCCGCGCTCGTCGCGCTCGATGCGGCCGGCCGAGAGCAGCCGGGCCACGGCCACGCGCAGGGTGGGCTCGCCGATCTCGAAGAGGGTCCCCGCCGCCACCAGGGCCGAGACGGGCATGCTCCGGCCGCCGAGGGTCGAGAGCAGGTCGAGGACCAGGCTCTTGGCAGTAGGGCTCTCCATGAACCCCAAATATTACATCGAGATGCCAAATCCGCCAGTCCGTGTAATGATCCGATTCGCCTACAATCCTCCGCCCGGGCCGCCCTCCCGCGGCCTCCTCGGAGGAATCCCATGAGCGAGCTGCTGGTCGAGCGAGACGGACCCGTCGCGATCCTCACCCTGAACCGTCCCGAGCGGATGAACGCCATCAGCGGCCCGCTCCTCTCCGGGCTGTCCCACGCCCTGGTCGACGCGGACCGCGACCCGGACGTTCGCACGATCGTCCTGACCGGCGCCGGCCGGGCCTTCTGCGCGGGCCTCGACGTGGCCGAGCAGGCGAAGCCGAAGTCGGAGCGGGAGGCCATCGGGAGCGCGGCCGACCTCGACCTGCGAGATGCCCCGCCCGTGGTGCTGCACAACGTGGACAAGCCGGTGATCTGCGCGCTGAACGGCGGCGCGGCCGGCTACGGCATGGACCTCGCCCTCGGCTGCGACCTGCGCATCGCCTCCGAGCAGGCGAAGCTCGCGCCGGCCTTCACCAAGCGCGGCGTGCTGCCCGAGAGCGGCGGCACCTGGATCCTGCCGCGGCTGATCGGCTGGTCGAAGGCCGCCGAGATCATGTTCACCGGTCGCACCCTCGACGCCAAGCAGAGCCTCGACCTCGGTCTCGTGAGCCAGGTCGTGCCCCACGCCGAGCTCCTCGAGTCGGCGGTCGGTCTGGCCCGGGAGATCGCGTCGAACGCGCCGATGGCCGTGCAGGCCACCAAGCGCATGATGCGCGCCGCCTGGAACGAGCCCTTCGATCAGCACGTCCACCACGTCTTCCTGCAGCTGCTCCCGCTCTTCCGCAGCGAGGACTTCAAGGAGGGCGTCCAGGCGTTCCTCGAGAAGCGCGCGCCGGAGTTCAAGGGGCGTTAGAGCCTTCGGAGACACCACCTTGAGCCGCGCCGGCATCGCGCTGCGCCTGGCGTTCCTGCTCGGGCTGGCGGCCGTGGTGGCCGCCATCGTCGTGCAGGAGCGAACGCTGCCCCTCGGCCTGTTCAACGACGGGCGGGAGGCGTACCGCTGGGCTTCGCTCGCCTGCGCGCTGGCCGCACTCGCCGCCGGCGCCGTCTTCGCGGTCGAGCTGTGGCGTCGGGTGCCGTCGCCCCTGGCGGGCGCCCTGCGCGGCGGGATCGTCTCGCTACTGCTGCTCGAGCTCCTGCTGACCGGCGCCGACCGCCTGCTGCTCTCGAGCCCGGACTCGACCCTGGGCGGGCCCTACCGCCAGATCGACGTGCCGGGCCACGGGCCGCTCCCGCTCAAGAAGCCGAGCCCGGTGTCGCCCTTCGGCTTCCGTTGGGCCGAGCCCGAGCCGGTGCGCACCGAGGCGTTCCGGATCCTCTTCCTGGGCGACTCCTACGTCGAGGGGAGCGGCCGCTCGCTGGCCTGCAACTATCCCGAGGTGGCGGCGGCCACCGTCTCGGAGCTCCTCGGGCGCCCCGTGGTGGCGCTCAACGCCGGGGTGGCCGGGGCCGGGCCGGTGGAGGCGCTCGGCACCCTGCGTCTGCTGATCGACCAGGGCTACCGCTTCGACGCCGTGGTCCACACGCTGTTCCTCGAGAACGACTTCACCGACGACCTGCCCGGAACCGAGCGGCGCGTGGTGGCGGGCATGAGCTTCCGCTTCCCGAGCGCCGGCTGGCTGCGCCGGCTCCACCCGATGAACTCGACGACCGCGCGGACGGCGCTCTTCGTGGTGCGTGCGAGTCGGCTCTCGCGCCGACCGCCCGCGGCGGCCCGCCGCGACCCCGGGGCCTGCCAGCTCGAGCCCGTCCCTCTCGAGAGCGTCCCTTCGGAGCTGCGCCAGCTGGCCCTGCGCCGACTCGAGGCGAACTACGCGCCGGACTCGCGGCTGGCCGAGGAGCTGGTGCGGGACGCGCTGCGCGCGCTGCGCGACGAGGTCGCCCTGCAGGGCGTCCCCTTCGTGCTCGCGACGCTGCCCGACCGCATCCTCGTGGACGCCGACCTGCGCCGGGCGCTCGACGTGTCGCTCGACGACTTCGACGCCGAGCGTCTGCAGTCCTTCGCCGACGCGATCGCCCAGCGCGAGGCGATCGACGCGATCGATCTGCGCCGGGCTCTCGCCGCCGGGAGCGAGAACTACCGCCCCGACGACACCCACCTCTCCGACCTCGGGAACGTCCGCGTGGGCGAGGCGCTCGGCCGGGCGCTGGCCCGGCGCTTCGGTCAGCGGCCGCCGACGACGAGCTTCCCGAGCAGCGGCTCGGAGGCGTTGCCGTCGAGCACGACCCGGTAGTCGTACTCGCCGGGCTCGAGCGCGCAGAGCGTCGCGATCTCGCCGCTCTTGATCCGCGGCGCCTCGAGATCGTTGGCGGTCACGCGGAAGAACCCGGGCGTCGTGCAGCGCATCTTCTTCACGATGTCCTGATCCTCGAAGCGCACCGAGGCGTCTCGTCCCGAGTAGTTGAGCCATCCGAAGCTCGCGTCCGCCGCGACCTGCTGCACCGTCGGGATCAGCTGTTGCCCGGCGATGCCCACGATCTGCAGGGGATGCCGGGCGTGGTCGGGCACGGCCGCGCCCTCGGGCTCGGCTTGGGTCGGGACCGCAGCCAGCAAGAACACCAGGAGAGAGGGCAGGAGGCGAAGCAGCCGAGAGCCGAACGACAGGGGTTCCGCAGAGGGGGACATGAAGACTCCTTTTTCGTCCCCTCCGATGCCGGGGCTCGTTCAGGGGTTTCGAGCCGAGTCCTCGAGGACCGAAACGTCCACCCGGTAGATGCGGCCTCCCTCGAGAGAACCGGCGAAGAGCTGCCCCCGCCACGCGACCAGGCTCGCGCCGGATTCGCTGTCCACGGTCTTCCCTTCTTGCTGGAACGGGGCGAACGCGCGTGGCCGAGGGGGCGTCGCCACGCGTCGGAACGCCCCGCCTTCGCTCGCGAAGAGACCTCGCTCGGTGAGAGCGAAGAGCGTGTCTCCGATCTCGGCGAAGTCCCAGACGATCAGGCCTCGAAGGCCAGGTACGGGCTCCCAGGTTCGGCCATCCCGACTCGCGCGAACCTGGCCGCGCGCCTCGGGGTTGGAGAAGGACCAGAGGAGTCGGCCGTCCCGGGCCGCGAACCAGGTCCACGTATGCGCTTCTCCCTGAACGGCGTCCACGGGGACCGCGGCACGCCCGGGTTGCCAGGTGAGATAGTCCGAGCGCGCCCGTCCTCGGCTCTTCGAGACGAAGACCCGCTCATCGAAGACCACCATGAAGCGCAGGCGCTGGGCCGGAACGTCCGCGACTCTCTGCCAGGCGCGGCCGTCGCGAGAGGTGTGAAGGACACCCCGGGCGTCGCTGCCTCCGCCAGCCGCAACGAGGAGTCCTCCGAGTCCGGCCACGTCGTAGCTGTGGGTCACGTCCGCGATCGGGGCGCTCGTGAATCCCGCCTCATCCAGCCGCCAGATCCTTCCCTGGCTCCGGCCCGGCGGGTCGGCCTCGGGCGCGAACAAGCGGCCGCCGATCTCGCGCAGGCGCAAGATGCCTTCGCTGTCCGGGAGCTCGAGCTCGGTCTCGAAGAGGACTCCGTCGCGGCTCGACAGGATGGCGGCGCCGGGGCTTCCGAGCGGCCCGGCATTCAGCGCGACGAAGAGTCGCTCGCCGTGCACGCGGAGGTCCGAGACCACTCGATATCCGGCCCGCGGCTGCGCGAGCTCTTCGAACTCCAGTGCGTCCGCTCGGCCGACTAGCAGGCTGAGGGTCGTGAGGAGAAGAATCCCGAGGGGACGGTGGATTCCCGAGCCCCGGCCGAGCGAAGCTAGGCGAGCGGCTGGCTTTTTCCCCACGATGGGCATCGATCCAAGGTATCGTAGCCAGGCGACTCGAGAGGAGGACCCCGCATGCGCTCGCCGTTCGTTGCCTTGTTCGCGCTCCTGTTCGTGAGCCTTCCTTCCCATGCCGGTGTATTCGACGTGTCGGCGCAACTGCAGCTCTCCGGGCCCTTCGGCCTGACGGCCAGCGCGTCGGGATCGGCAGCGGGCGTCCAGAGCGTGGGCGGCGGGATCGCCGAGGTTCCGGGCATCCTGATCTCGTCGACCCTCCCGATCAGCCCGGCCGTCCTCGGGCTCGGGGCCGTGCGCATTCAAGGCGCGACTTTGGGGCCCGGAACACTCAACGGAACGGGTGGCGTGCTCGGGGTCCAGGGCACCGCCGAGATCCTTACCGCCGGCACCGGGCTCGTCTTCGGGAATCTTCCCCTGACTCCTCTCGGCTCCGGCGGCAGCTCGACCGGACTGCTGAGCGGGATCTTCCTGGTCACGCTCGAGGGCTCGAGCTGGCAGCTCGGTCCCGTGACGGCCACGGGCTCCGGTACGGCGATGGCCACCGGCGTGGACAATCGAACGATCGGCGGCGCCGGTACCGTGACCTTCGTCTCGGCGTCCACCTTCGCCATGGCCGCCGCGGGCCTCGACATCCCGTCGACCTCGAGCCTGACCCTGACGTACACGCTCGCCGCTCCCGAGCCGGCGCTCTCCCTCCTCACACTGGCGGCGTTCGCGGCGCTGTGGGGAGCGATCCAGAGGCGCTCCTAGGAGTCCGGCTGCTTCGCTCGGAATCGAACTTCGCACGAGGAGTCTCCCCATGCGCACCCTGCTCCTAGCCCTGACGTCGGTTCTGCTGCTGTCGTCCCCGTCCCAGGCCGGCATCTTCGACGTGTCGGCAGTGCTGACCTTCGGCGGCCCCTTCGGGCTGACGACCAGCGCGATCGGTTCGGCGTCCGGTGTGCAGAGCGTGGGGGGAGGCATCGCCCAGGTCCCGGGCATGACGTTCTCCGGCAGCGTGCCGCTCCCGACTCCCCAGTTCGGGCTCACCGACCTCACGATCATGGCGGCTGTCCTGGGGCCGGGCACGCTGAGCGGGCCGGGAGGGCCGCTGGGCATCCAAGGCGCCTTGATTCCGCGCTTCGGGAACTTTCCCGGAGGCAGCTTGCCGTTGACTCCCCTGGGCGGTGGGGGCGTCTCGACGAGTCTCCTGAGCGGAATCTTCAAGATCACGCTGCAAGGGTCGACCTGGAAGACCGGAGCCGTCACGGCGTTCGGGACCGGCGCCGCCCCGGCTACGGCGATGGCGACCGGCGGCGACAATCGGACGCCGGGTGGCGCCGGTAGCGTAAGCTTCGTGACCGCGTCGACGTTCATCTTCAGTGCGATCCCGTCGACCCACCCCGCGACGTCGATGCTCACGCTGACCTACACGCTGGCAGCGCCCGAGCCGACGCTCTCTTTCGCGGCTCTGGTCGCGGCTCTCGTCCTGGCGGGTCGTGTGGGGAGGCTGCGCGACTAGAGCAGCAGGCTCGCCACGCAGCCGGTCATGAGCGTGGCGAGGGTGCCGGCCAGGATCGAGCGCAGGCCGAGCTCGGCGACCTCGCTGCGGCGGCTCGGGGCCATGCCGCCGATGCCGCCGATCAGGATCGCCAGGGAGCCGAAGTTGGCGAAGCCACACAGGGCGTAGGAGGTGATCACCGCCGAGCGCTCGCTCAGACCTCCCGCCGCGCGCAGGTCTGCGAGCTCCTGATAGGCGAGGAACTCGTTGAGCGCCGTCTTCACGCCGAGGAGCGAGCCGACGGCGGTCGCCTCGGAGAAGGGGATGCCCATCAGCAGTGCGAAGGGTGCGAAGGCGATGCCCAGGATCCGCTGCAGGGTGAGCTCCGGCCAGCCAACGAGGCCACCGAGCGCGCCCAGGACGCCGTTCACCAGGGCGATCAGGGCGACGAAGGCCATCACCAGCGCGCCCACGTAGGCGGCGAGGCGCAGGGCAGCGAGGGCACCGCGGGACGCGGCGTCGATCACGTTGACCGACTCGATCGGAATCGCGGCCTTCGCCGCGTCGGCCGTCTTCGGGGTCTCGCTCTCGGGGATCATGACCTTGGCGAGCAGGATCGCCGCGGGTGCCGAGAGCAGGCTCGCCGTCACCAGGTGGCCGGCGAACGCGCCGCCGCCGAGGATCGTGGCGTAGGCGACGAGAACCGAGCCCGCGATGGTCGCCATGCCGGTCGCCATCAGCGTGAAGAGCTCCGAGCGCGTCATGCTCTCGATGTAGGGGCGCACCAGCAGCGGGGCCTCGGTCATGCCGACGAAGATGTTCGCCACGGCCGCCAGGCTCTCGGCTCCCGAGGTCCCCATGGTGCGCGAGAGCGCCCGGGCGAGGAGCGCCACCAATCGCTGGACCAGCCCCACGTGATAGAGGACGCCGAAGAGGCTCCCCATGAAGACGATCACCGGCAGGACGTCGAGGGCGAAGCTGAAGCCCTGCTCCTTGAGCGGGCCGAAGACGAAGCGCGAGCCGGCCTCGGTGTAGGCGACGAGCTGGTTCACGGCGTCGTTCACGCCGACGAAGAGCCCGCGCCCGGGCCCCGTGCGCAGCAGCAGCGCGGCCAGGACGAGCTGGAGCCCGAGGCCGACTCCGACCACCCGCCAGGGGACGCGGCGCCGGTCGGAGGAGCACAGCCACGCGATGCCGATCAGGACCAGCAGGCCCACCGCGGCGGTGGCGCGCGACGCGGGCTCGCTCACTCCCCCCCTCCGCGACACGCGCGGGCCAGTCGGCGCACGCTCGCCACGGCCTCGTCGCGCTCGACGATGGCCGCCACGGCGGAGATCACCGCCACGCCGCGGGCGCCCGCCTCGCAGGCTCGGGCCGCGCGTTCCGCGTCGATCCCCCCGATGGCCACCACGGGCAGGGGCGAGACGATCTCCGCGATCTCGGCGAGCGCGGGGAGTCCGCGTGCCGTGTAGCCGGTGTCCTTCGAGCCGGTCTCGAAGACGGGCCCGAAGGCGACGTAGTCCACGCCTTCTCGCAGGGCTCGTCGTGCCTGGGCCACGTCGTGGGTGGAGCGGCCGATCCGAAGTCGCTTGCGCGCCGCTTCGGGCAGCGCGTCGGGCGGGAGGTCGCCCTGGCCGAGGTGTACGCCGTCGGCGTCGAGCAGGAGCGCCAGGTCGAAGCGGTCGTTCACGAAGAACGTGACGTTCGCGTCGCGCGTGAGGGCGCGGATCCGCTCTCCCCACTCGAGGACGCGCGAGTCGGTGGCCTGCTTGGCACGGAGCTGGACGACCGAGGCACCGCCTTCGCAGGCGCGGCTCGCCTGCTCGACGGGGTCATGGGGCAGACGCGGGTCGTCGTCCGCGAGCACGTGCAGTCCGGTGAGCGCCTCGTCCGCGAGTGCGCGCCGTCCGCCGTGCCCGGAGGCCTCCACTCAGGGCCGCCCCGGCACGTCGATGTCGAGGTCCGTGATCTTCTTGCGCAGGGTGTTGCGGTTGATCCCGAGGATCGCGGCGGCGCGGATCTGGTTGCCCGCCGTCCGCTGCAGCACGGTCTCGAGCAGCGGCCGCTCGACCCGGCTCATGAGCTGGCGGTAGACCTCGTCCTCGTCGCGATCGAGGGCCTCGATCGCGCAGGCGGTCACGTGCTCCTCGAGGGTCTGCCCCGGCGTCTCGGAGGCCTCCTCGCGCTTGTGCAGGAACACGAAGTCGTCGCTGGTGAGCACGTCCGAGGAGGTGAGCACGAGCACGCGCTTGATCGAGTTCTCGAGCTCGCGGACGTTGCCCGGCCAGTCGTGACGGGCCAGGTGGGCGAGGGTCTCTTCCGAGACCGCGTGGCGGCGCCCGGTGAGCTCGAGGTCGTAGCGCTCGAGGAAATGCTCGACGAGGGTCGGGATGTCCTCGGGTCGCTCGCGAAGCGGCGGGATGTGAATCGGCACCACCTGCAAGCGGTACAGCAGATCCTCGCGGAAATCCCCCTCGGCCACGGCCTTCTCGAGATCCCGGTGGGTGGCCGCGACCACCCGGACGTCCACCGTCTCCGGGCGGCGGCCGCCGACCGAGGTGACTTCGCCGCTCTGGAGCACCCGCAGCAGCTTGGCCTGGAGCTCGAGGGGCATGTCGCCGATCTCGTCGAGGAAGAGCGTGCCGCCCGACGCCTCGCGGAAGCGGCCGATGCGCGCCTCCACGGCTCCGGTGAAGGCGCCGCGCTCGTGCCCGAACAGCTCGCTCTCGAGCAGCTCGCGCGGGATGGCCGCCGCGTTCACGGCGACCAGCGGCCCCTCGCTGCGCGGGCTCGCGGAGTGGATCGCCCGGGCGATCAGCTCCTTGCCCGTTCCGCTCTCGCCGGTGACGAGGACGGAGACGTCGCTGCGGGCCACGCGTCCGATCGTCTTGAAGACCTCGAGCATGGCCGGGCTGCTTCCCACCAGGCGCTCCGGAGACGAGCCCTGTCCCGCCACCTGTCGACGCAGGGTGCGCACCTCGCTCTCGAGGGCGCGGGCGCGCAGGGCCTTCTCCACCAGCGCCAGGACCTCGCCGGTTCCGAACGGCTTGACCAGATAGTCGAGGGCTCCCCGCTTCATCGCCTCGACCGCGTTCTCGAAGGTGTTCTCCGCCGTGATGATCACGACGGCCACGGAGTTGCCCGTCGCCTTGATCTGGTCGAGCAGCTCGAGGCCGGAGGGACCGGGCATGCGGATGTCGAAGAATGCGAGGTCGAAGTTCTCCCTCGCGAGGGCGGCCACTGCGTCGTCTCCCGTGTCGACCTCGGTGACCGCGTGGCCCTCGGCCTCGAGGGTCTCGCGCAGGACGAAGCGGATCGACGACTCGTCGTCGGCAATCAGGACGCGTGCGTTGTCGGACATGGACATCTCCGGGGGATCAGGAACGGCGCAGCGGCAGGGAGACGCGGACCCGCGTCCCCTCGTCGGGGGCGCTCTCGATGTCGAGGGCGCCGCGGTGCTGGGAGACCCAGTAGTCCGCCACGGCCAGGCCCAGACCGGTCCCGCCGCTGCGGGTGGTGAAGAAGGGGGTCGTCGCCTGGCGCAGCTGCTCGGCGGTCATGCCGTCGCCGGTGTCGCAGACGGCGATCGACAGGGTGGGGACGGACTTCCCGTCCTGGAGCACGATGCGGTGATCGAGCTCCATGCGCGTCTCGATGGTGAGCGTGCCCGGCCCGGGCGCCATGGCCTGGAGCGCGTTGCGCGCCAGGTTCAGGAATACCTGGGTCAGCCGGTCGGCGTCGCCCGACAGCTCGGGAAGCGAAGGGTCGAAGGTGCGGACCACGTCGATCCCCTGGGCGAGGGGGTCGAGAGAGAGCAGCTGCAGTACGTCGTCGAGCACGCGATGGACGTTCAGCGGGGCCGGGCGCAGGGCGTCGCCCCGGGAGAAGACCATCAGGTCGTCCACCAGGCTCGCGATGCGCGTGGCCTCGCGGACGACCATGTCGGCGATCTCCCGGGTCTTGTCGTCCTCGGCGCGACGGCCGAGCAGCTCGCCCGCGCCGCGGATGCCGCCGAGGGGATTCTTGATCTCGTGGGCCAGCCCCGCGGCGATGCGCCCGAACGCCTCGTAGCGGTGCTGCTCGGCCTCGAGCTGCTCGAGGCGGGCGGGCATGGTGCGGTCCCGCATGACCACCACGGCGCCGTCCACGCGACCCGCGGCATCGAAGAGCGGCGACGCGGTCACGTCCACCAGGGCGTCGTCGCGGCTGCGGCGCTCGATCGGCTGGTCGGCCTCGGTGAGGGAGGTGCCCGATGCGAGCGCCGTCCGCGCGAGCCGGGCCACGGCGTGCCGGGGCGTGATCAGCTCCTCCACCGGCGCCCCCTCCTTCGCGCGACGCGAGGCCTCGACGAAGCGGCAGGCGGCGGAGTTCATCTCCTCCACCCGGCCCTCGGTGTCGAGCACCACCACCCCGGCCACGATGGCCTCGATGACGTCGCGCAGGTCGCGGGGCACGGGGGACTCCGATGGGCCGGGAGGGTGGGGGGAGGTGCCCGGCCGTCGGTCGGGAGGACGCGGCGGACGACGGGCGAGAGATTGTGCAAGTCTCCGCACGATCAAGGAAATCCCGCGGAGCTGCCCAATTCTTAGGCACCTTAGCGGGCCGATCCGGGAGCGTCGAACCGGGAGCGTCGAACCGGGCCGGCCGAAGGCTCCGGGAGCGCCCGGGACGGAAGCGGGAGCGTCGGCCGCGGGGTAAGGTCGGCCCATGAAGTCCGGGATCTCGGTCGCCGAGGCCTCCGCCATCGCCCTCGGAGCCACACGGACGCTGGCGCCGGAGTCGGTTCCGACCCCCGAGGCGCTCGGGCGGGTGCTGGCCCAGGACGTGCGCTCCGATCGCACCCTGCCCCCGGCGGACTGCTCGGCGATGGACGGCTACGCCCTGCGCGCCGGCGACGCTGCGCCCGGCCGGGCGCTGCCCGTGGTCTACGAGGTCGCCGCGGGCGGCCAGGCCAGTCGGCCGCTTGCCGAAGGCGAGGCCGCGCGCATCTTCACCGGCGCCCCCGTTCCGCCCGGCGCCGACTGCGTGGTGCGCCAGGAGGACACCCTTGCCGAAGATGGCCAGGTCACGATCCAGATCACGCCCACGGGCGGCGACCACATCCGCCTCGCCGGCGAGGACGTGCGCAGCGGCGACGTCGTCCTCGACGCCGGGACGCCCATCGGCCCCGCGCAGATCGGCATGCTCGTCTCGCTCGGGCGAACCATCGCCCGGGTCCACGCGCGGCCGCGGGTCGCCGTGCTCTCCGGCGGCGACGAGCTGGTCGAGCCCGACGAGGACGCCTCCGGCGGACGCATCGTCTCGTCCAACGGCTACTCGCTGGTCGCCCAGTGTCAGGAAGCCGGCGCCGAGGCGCGCAATCTCGGCATCGCGCGGGACACCCCCGATGCGCTCGAGGCGTTGCTGCGCGCCGGGTTGTCGAGCGACGTGATCGTGAGCTCGGCGGGCGTCTCGGTGGGCGACCACGACCACGTGCGCCCCGTGCTCGAGAAGCTCGGCTGCGAGCTCGTGTTCTGGGGCGTGAAGATGAAGCCCGGCTACCCGATCGTCTTCGGTCGCATCGGCGAGAGCGGGCCGCTCGTGTTCGGCCTGCCCGGCAATCCGGTGTCGGCCATGGTGACCTTCGAGCTCTTCGTGCGTCCGACGCTGTTGAAGATGGCCGGCCACACGAGGCTCTTCCGGCCCCGGGTCGAAGCGACGCTCGCCGAGACCCTCGAGAAGAAGCCCGGACGCGCCCACTACGTGCGCGTGCATCTCGAGCGCGACGAGGCCGGCTTGCGGGCCCGGACGACGGGCAACCAGAGCTCCGGCGTGCTGCGCTCGATGACCCAGGCCCAGGGCCTGCTGCACTTCCCCGCCGACGCCGAGCGTCTCGAGGCGGGAGCCGTGGCGTCCGTCCAGGTCCTCGACCGAAGGTTCGGGGACGAGACGGATCCTCCGGCTTGAGCGCCGGTCGGCTCTCGCCGGCGCCCGTCGCAGAGGGCCGCTTCGAGGCCGTGAGCGCCGCGCTCCTGACCGGCGGCGCCTCGACGCGAATGGGCACGGACAAGAGCCGCCTCGAGCTCGACGGCGTCCCCCTGGCGACGACCCTCGCGCGAGGCCTCGAAGGACTCGTGGGCGAGGTGCTCTTGATCGGCGGCGATCCGCCGCCCGACGCACCCGGGCGCCGGGTCCGGGATCCCGAAGGGCCGCGCTGTGCACTGCGGGGCGTGGTCGCCGCGCTCGAGGCCGCGACGCGGGAGAAGGTGTTCGTGGTCGCGACGGACATGCCCGGCCTGAACGCCGAGCTGCTGCTCGCGCTCCTGGCCTGGCCCGAGGCGGACGTCGTGCTGCCGCGCACCGACCGCGGCCCGGAGCCCCTGTGCGCGCTGTATCGGAGGGAGCCCGCTGCGCGTCGGGCCCGCGCTCGGCTCGAGTCCGGGGAGCTCGCGCTGCGCGGCCTCCTCGCCGGCCTGCGGGTCGAGGAGCTCTCGGGAGAGGACCTCGCGCGCGTGGACCCCGACGGGCTCGGCCTCGCGAACGTGAACACGCCCGAAGAGCTCGAGCAGTTCCGCAGTGCCGCGGCTGCGTCGGACCGCGGGGCGCGCTGGTGAGCCTCGCCGACTTCCTGCGCAGTCGCTTCTCGAGCTTCGTCTACGCCACGGCGGGCGTGGCCGATCTGGTGCGCAGCCAGCCCAATGCCTGGATCCACGTGCTCGCGACCGCCTGCACCGTCGGCCTCGCCGCCTGGCTCGGCCTGCCCGCTCGCGACTGGGCCCTGCTCTTCGCCGCCATCGGACTCGTCTTCTGCGCCGAGGCCTTGAACACGGCTCTCGAGGCGCTGGCCGACGAGGTGTCGGCCGAGCAGCGCCCGGGGATCGGCCGGGCCAAGGACGCGGCGGCGGGCGGTGTGCTGCTGGCCGCCTTGGCGGCCGCCGCCATCGGCTTCTGCGTGCTGGGGCCTCCGCTCTGGGCGGCGCTTCGCTGAGCCCGTCTAGCTCTTCGGGACGTCGCGATCCAGCACGGTCATGCGGCCGTCCCGCCGCGCGTTCTCGATGGCCTGATCGCAGATCTGACGCACGAGGTCCGAGAGCGGGGCGAGGGCCTTGTCCGAGGTGTTGAAGCCTCCGGACTTCGCGCGCACGTAGCTCTTGAGCCGGCTCGCGATGATCAGGATCTCGTCGGGCGGGGCGCTGCGTTCGCTGCGCGCCGGCGGAGCGGCCGGACGCGCGAGGGTGCGGCGCGGCTCACGGCTGCGAGGGGCAGCGGGCGCCGGCGTGTCGACGCTGTGCGGGACTCCGGGCGCCGTCTTCTCCACGGCCCAGCTCTCGCGGTGGTTCGCGCCGGGCAGGTGCACCTCCCAGCAGTTGACGGAGCAGAAGGCGAGCGCCGTGCGTTTGCGGTTGCACGTCGAGACGTTGCACACCCAGTACGTCGCGTGCAGCGCGATGGGCTCCTTGCATACGCTGCAGCGGCGCCAGGTTCCCGGCTCGGCCATGGCTCCCTCCAGAGCTGCGAGGGGCTTCCCTCTAGAGCGCCGAAGCGTAGACCACGGACGGGCGGCGTGCGAAGCGCGGTGTGACGCTCAGCCCGACTCGGGGAGCGCGATCTCCCACCGCCCGATCTCGAAGGGCGACTCCGAGGCCCGGCGCAGTGCTTCGGCGATCAGCTTGCGGGCACGGGCGTCTTCGAGGCCCGGCAGGTAACGCTCGAACACGCCGCGATAGAAGAAGTCGGGCTCCACGACGACCGCGGCTCGCAGCCGCACCGCGCCGGGTGCACGCGCCTGCTCGAGCTCGAGCACGGCCTCCCCGTGCGGCGGCACCCGCGTGTCGTGGATCTCGGTCTGGGTTCCGAAGTCGATCTTGCGGCTGATCTCGTGACGCACCCGGGTGTCCTCGAGCGGCGTCCCGCCGGCGTCCTCCTGCCAGATCTCCATCAGCACGCGAGGCGTCACGTACGTCGGGAACATGTGACCGATCTCACGGCTCTCGAGGGTGAGCCGGGCGTGCACCCTGTCCCCGTCCTGGGAGCCGATCGGCTCGAAGCGGATGTCGACGGCGTCGCGCACGGTGTCGGGATCGTGGATGCCCCGCCACAGGTGGGCGCGGTCGGGCATGTGGCACGACTGGCAGGTCTTGCCCTCGGCCGCGTGGGGGCTCGCCTCCCACTCCTTGTAGGTGTTCTCCACGCTCTTGCCGTTGGGTCCCTCGTCGTCGAAGAACTGGTGGCAGGGCGAGCAGAAGCGGCTCTCCTGGTACTCGGGCCGGACCTCGAAGCCGCCGTGGGGGACGGGCTCGGGTGGGGGCGGGACGCCTTCGCGCCGCGGCGGGCCGAAGCGCTGGTGGGCGCGGACGTGGCAGACGGCGCAGACGAGGCCCTGCTGCCGCAGCGACGCGTCGAAGTGGCGGGAGGGCTCCCCGCTGTGGAGCACCGGCTGCTGCTCGGCCAGGGGAGCGTGACACGTCTGGCACTGGCGCAGGGCGGGCGCGCGCGCGAGGCCGCCCTCGATCAGCTGGCCGGCAAATCCCGGGGAGAAGGCCCCGGCATGCAAGGAGGTCGACCACTCGCTGAACTGCTTGGGATGGCAGCCGGCACAGGCCGCCGGCTGGATCGACGCCTCGAGGTCCGAGAATCCTTCCGGCGGCTCGCCCTGGGGCGGAACCGGAAAGTCCCAGTGGGCGTACAGGAAGGGACCGAGGATCCGCTCGCGCTCGCTCTCGGCAGCGCCCGCCGCTTCTGGAGACGTCTCCAGGGACATCGGGCCGGCTTCCCCCGTGCGCGAAGCGGACTCCGAGCAACCGAGGAGGCCGAGCAGGCCGAGCCAACCGACAGCGATGATCCACGAGCCGAACCCGGCCCGGAGGCTCGGACGTCTACGCATCCGCCCCGCGCAAGGCGTCCACACTCCACTGGCCGGATCCCCGGACCGCGATCAGGAGGAACATCCAGCAGAAGAGGATCGAGAGC